>Ga0206809_1029_pt1 | contig 41516 bp, 34 predicted proteins | sample Alteio_BWOrgCont_55_FD_152903 | JGI IMG/M metagenome (GOLD analysis project Ga0206809, IMG submission 152903) | Enriched cells from forest soil in Barre Woods Harvard Forest LTER site, Petersham, Massachusetts, United States -... | ecosystem: Environmental > Terrestrial > Soil > Temperate forest >... | reverse complement strand
CGAAGGAATATTTCTCCATCCTGTTTGATAATAATGAGTTTACTGAATTATTTAACAACCTTCAATCCGGCGACCCGCTGCAGTTTGAGGATACCAAAAAATATACCGACAGGATTAAAGAAACCATGAAAAAAACCGGGTTAAAGGATGCTATACGCTCCGCAACCGGCAAAATGAATGGCGAAGACCTTGTTATAGCCTGTATGGATTTCAACTTCATCGGTGGTTCTATGGGATCTGTTGTTGGTGAAAAGATCGCTAGGTCTATCGATTACAGTATCGAGCATAAAATCCCGTTTTTGATGATCTCAAAATCAGGTGGCGCCCGTATGATGGAAGCAGCCTATTCGCTAATGCAAATGGCTAAAACATCTGCTAAACTGGCCCTACTATCACAAGCTAAAATACCTTACATATCCTTATTAACCGACCCGACTACAGGTGGTGTAACTGCATCATACGCTATGTTGGGCGATATTAACATTGCTGAGCCAGGTTCATTAATTGGATTTGCAGGCCCGCGCGTTATTAAGGAAACGATCAAAAAAGATCTGCCTAAAGGATTCCAAACTGCTGAATTTGTACAGGAGCATGGCTTTCTAGATTTTATTGTTGATAGAAGAGAAATGAAAGAGAAACTATCATCATTCTTAAAAATGATAGCGGCTTAAAAAAATATTATCCAACAAAAAAGCAGCTGTTCTATTTAAGAACAGCTGCTTTTTTGTTTAAAGGAATCTTTAGTTTTAAAACTAAACATCATCAGATTAATATTGTTAAGAGAATATAAAAGATAAAAATTATGGAAATTAAACGCAGCGGTTCACAACCATCAGGTAAAGGACCGTCCGAATATTTTACCGGAACCGTTAGGATTGATCCGCTTTTTAGTCCACCTGATCCGGCACGGGTTGCTATGGCGTTGGTAACCTTTGAGCCGGGTGCACGCACCGCTTGGCACACCCACCCACTTGGGCAAACATTAATAGTTACCGCAGGTAGCGGCTGGGCCCAACGCGAAGGTGGGCCGATAGAACAAATACGCCAGGGAGATATTGTTTGGTTTGCGCCGGATGAGAAACATTGGCACGGCGCTACATCAACTACGGCAATGACACATATCGCCATTCAGGAAAAACTTAATGGTTCGCCGGTGGACTGGATGGAACACGTAACTGATGAGCAATACGGTAAATAATGTAAGAAATTATTCATATCTAATCTAACAAGAAAGCCCGGCATATATGTCGGGCTTTCTTGTTAGATATTATCGTAATTTCAGATAACTAGGCTACTTATATTTTCAATCCTCCAAAAATACTAAACAACATTACGCTTAGTACTATAGCGGTAATGATGATATAAAGCCTGTCTTTCTCCAAAATAAAACCAACTAACGAAAAGGCTATACGAAGTATTGGGGTCGCAATCAATACTACTACACCCGCCTGAACAATACCTTTTGCCTCACCCGCCCCAATACCTTTAACTATTTGCGAAAAGCTGGTATATCTGGCACTTTCGCCTAAAAAGGTATGATACGGAGGAATAGCCCCTTGCCCTTGCTGAACCAAATATAAAACCCCTCCCATTAAAACGATAAGGCTGGCAATTACTACGCCATATCTCAACTGCAAACCGATTATTTTTTCAATATCTGCATCGGCCAGAAAACTTTTGCTGATTACTTTTTTCATTTCTTTTTATTTTAATAAGATTAAAATTTGTGGTTATAGCCGTTAAATATCATTTCAGCAGCCACAAAAGTTATGGCGACGCAAAATATATACTTCAATACTTTGGGATCCATCCGGGTCAGTAATTTTGATCCGGTAAACGCACCGCCTAAAACACCCAGCATCACCGGGAAAGCTATCCCGGCATCCATATAACCTCTTTGTAAATAAACTACCGCGCTGGCTGCCGCTGTAACGCCTATCATAAAATTACTGGTGGTGGTACTCACCTTAAAAGGGATGTGCATGGTTGAATCCATAGCCAATACTTTTAAAGCACCGGAACCAATGCCTAACAAACCGGATAAAACCCCTGCAAGCGCCATGATTGAAAAGCCTGCACCTACGTTTTTTAGCTTGTAGTTTACTTCACCGTCCTTGGTTGGATAACTGCTATTCAGCTTTAATTTGTAGGACAAAGGGCTGCCCACAGTACTTACTTCCTGATTCTTTTTACGAATGGTCATCGCTGCTGAAAATAAAAGGATGGCTCCGAATAAAATGGCAATAGTATTGGTCGGTGTGTAAACCGCTATAACTGCCCCTCCTACAGCGCCTATGGTAGTAGCTATTTCCAAAAACATACCTAAGCGTATATTGGTGATACCTTCCTTAACATAAGCGCTGGCCGCACCCGATGAATTCGCGATAGAGGCAAGCAGCGCTGCACCTATGGCGTAGCGAATATCTACGTGAAACACTAATGTTAATAAGGGAATTACAACAACGCCGCCGCCAAGGCCGGTAAGCGAGCCAACTAAGCCTGCCAGGTAAGCCCCTGCAAGCAATATTAATGTGAATGTGAGTATAGTCATGATATATATATTAATAGTTATTATCCAATATTTCTTTGATGATGGTTTGAGCTTGTTTGATCTTTTGTGCCCTGATGGCTTTATACAAAGCCTCATGCAAATGGTGACTCATGGCGAAATGACTTACACCTTTAACTTCGCGTTTCGAGAAGAAATCGCGGATTGTTAAGGTAAAGCTTTGATACAGATCGGCCAGGACAGTATTTAGCGAAGCCCTGGCAATGGACATATGGAAAGCGATATCAGCCTCGATGCAAGCGTTGTGCTGCTCAGATAAAATGGCTAGCCGCCTATTCTCCAGGCAACGTTCTATCTCATCAATATGTGGTACGGAGTGATTTTCGACAGCAAGTTTCACAATCTCGGTTTCCAATAACTTTCGTACCGCGTTAATTTCATCAAAGTCAGCATTCCTTAACCGCTGATCAATGGTTTGTTCACTAACTGCTGAGTTAACGATAGTACCAAAACCTTGCTGAACTTTCAATATCCCCGATGTAGCCAACGTCTTGATCGCCTCTCTTATGGTTGATCGCCCTACCCCATATAGCTTCATCAACTCAGGTTCAGCGGGTATTTTTTCGTTTATCTTATAGGTACCGTTTGTTATATCCGCCCTAATTTGGTTTACAATACGATCACCCAGTTTTTCTTTAACGTTCATATCATCTTATTTAACGATACAAACATATGATGTTTATTTAATAAAACATCATATGTTTAAAGAATTATTTTCAGTATGACAATACCATTACAAATTAAGGCTTTGTAAGAAGCTATTTAAAATACTAAAGATCGACCAAAAACAAAAAGGCCCTGATTTCTCAGGGCCTTTTCCATTACCGGTGTTGTGAGCAAATGGGATATTTAATCCCGGTTTAGCCGGTAACTATAATATAGGTTTTCTATGGCTTTTGACAAAAGATTTATTTGCATGCTTCTTATGCAATGCCCTTAATGTACTTGCACCATTATCATTCCCACCTTCAGCGCCTATAGTTCCCGAACTCATTTCGTTGTTATAGTTGTTTCTATGGGTGTGTGGTTTCATTTCACGATCATTTTCCGAGATTTTGTTTTCGCTTTTCATAATTGTAATAGATTATAGATTGTTTTCGGTTCCTGGTTCATGGCCTACCATACGACCTGTGGTGCGGCCATTAGGGCGGCTAACAAAATCTGTTTCTGCAGGGCCAACTGCTGGAAACTCCTTTTTATTTGGAGGAGTAACGTCATTTTTCTCACTATATGACGCATCACTACCTTCTGCTGGTTCAGAAAACTCATTCTCGTGTGGATAGATTGTTTTGTCTTTTTCCGGTTGCTTTCTCTCAGGGGCCTGACCAGGTTTGATATTTTTACTCTTTTCCATGATTAGCTTTTATTGTGCAGATGTAATTACAACATCCACGGCTTTCATAATTTAATTATTAACTGATAACTAACTAAAAGCCATTACCATGCCAACAATTTAACCAATCAGGGTAAATCCAAACTCAATACACTAAGGTACTAAGTTACAATCGAATAAAAAACAATTTTCTGCAAAAAACTATTAAGCGCTAACCAAGCACAGTTCGCGTACTTTGGTTACTGTATAGTCTATCTCCTCTTTTGTAGTATTTTTTGAAAAAGAAAATCTTACCGAGGGCCTTGACGGACTCGCGCCGATTGCGGTAAGCACATGCGATCCAATATCGCTACCCGAGCTACAGGCACTGCCACCGGATGCAGAGATTCCGGCAATATCCAGGTTAAACAATAACATATCAGCCATTTCCATTTCGGGGAAGGAAACGTTTAAAACAGTATACAAGCTTTTATCAGGGGCCGTCTCGCCATTAAATTCAATACCTGGGATACTTTCCTTCAACTGGTCTATCATGTAGGTTTTCAGGCCTTGTATGTACTGCTGGTGCTGCTCCATGTCGGCATAGGCCATATCCAAAGCTTTGGCAAGACCAACAATGCCATAAATATTTTCGGTACCACCACGCATGTTACGTTCCTGCGCGCCGCCGTAAATAAGCGGTTTAATTTTTATACGATGATTGATATGCAAAAACCCAATACCTTTTGGCCCATGTAGCTTATGCGCTGAACATACTACAAAGTGAGCCTTTAACTTGCTTAAATCATGCTTGTAATGCCCCATTGTTTGCACCGTATCACAATGATAGATGGCGTTATAAACCTCGCACAAATCGCCAATACGCTCCATGTCTGATAGGGTACCTATCTCATTATTAGCATGCATGATTGATACAAAGCTACGCTCGTTATCCTTCAATAAAGTTTCAAGATGTTCGTAGTCGATATTTCCTTTTGAATCAAGATTAACAAAACTTAGTTTGATAACACCCGCTTTTTCAAGCGCTTCAAAAGTATGTATAACCGCATGATGCTCAATACGACTAGTTATAGCATGTTTAATGTTATGATCAATAATACCGCATCTGATGGCCATATTATCTGCCTCAGTACCGCTCGAAGTAAAGAATATCTCCGATGGTGATGTACCCAATAAATTAGCAACCGTTTTACGTGAACGTTCAATAAGCGTACGTGCTTCCCGCCCATGTGAGTGTATTGACGATGGGTTACCATAGGTATTTTCCATCACTTTACACATTTCCTTCATCACTTCCGGGTCTAACGGAGTAGTAGCAGCATTATCTAAGTAAACACGCATTAGTCAATTATTATATATGAGGTCAGTCAATTATTGATTAGTTTGAATCCTTCAAAACTTTCGGTTTTTCGGACTATCAACTAATCAATTTAAATTTAATATTTCTTTTATATCGGCAATAATCTTATTTGCCAGGCTATTCGCCACCGTTTCCGAGCTTGCTTCCGAATAAATACGGATAATTGGCTCAGTGTTCGATTTGCGCAAATGTACCCATTCTTTATCAAATTCTATTTTCAAGCCATCAATAGTGCTATGGGGTTGTTTTTGGTATTTCTCTTCAACCTTTAACAATAGCGCATCAATATCCATCTCAGGCGTAAGCGTTATTTTATTTTTCGAGATAAAATAGTTTGGATACGATGCCCTTAAAGCAGATACTGTTTTACCCGATTTAGCCAAATGCGTTAAAAACAAAGCGATACCAGCCAAAGCATCACGACCGTAATGCAATTCAGGGTAGATTACCCCGCCATTGCCTTCGCCGCCTATAACCGCGTTGGTTTCTTTCATTTTATTAACTACATTCACCTCTCCTACCGCCGCCGCATTGTATTCGCCACCGGCTTTCTCGGTAACATCGCGCAAGGCACGGGTTGATGATAAGTTTGATACCGTATTGCCTTTATTATGCTTCAGTACATAATCAGCTACGGCAACCAATGTATATTCCTCACCAAACATGCTGCCATCTTCACAAACAAAACAAAGGCGGTCAACATCAGGGTCAACAGCAATCCCTATATCAGCACGTTTGCTCAATACTTCTTTTGATAGCGCCACCAAATTCTCTGGCAAAGGTTCCGGGTTATGCGGAAACTTACCATCCGGCTCACAATACAATTCATGCACCGTTTTAACGCCCAATGCCTTTAATAAAGCCGGCACAAATATCCCTCCGGTAGAGTTAACGCAATCTATAACCACCTTAAAATCGGCTGCGGCTATGGCTTTAACATCAACCAGCGGCAAAGCCAATATTACATCTATATGTTTTTGCAGATAGCTATCATCCAACACCACTTTACCCAAATCATCTACCGCGGCATAGTTAAAATCACTATTTTCAGCAATTTCAAGTACTGCCTGCCCATCAGCATCGCTGATAAACTCACCGTTACTATTTAATAATTTAAGTGCATTCCATTGTTTTGGGTTATGGCTCGCAGTGATGATGATACCACCCGCAGCCTCTTCAGCAGGAACCGCTATCTCAACCGTCGGTGTGGTTGATAAACCTAAATCAACCACATCAATACCTAAACCTTGTAAAGTACCTACAACCAAATTATTCACCATGCTACCCGATATACGCGCATCACGACCAATAACTATCTTTTTAAGCCCCGATTGTTGGATAGCCCAGGTACCAAATGCCGAGGTGAATTTTACAATATCCACGGGTGTTAAACCATCGCCCGCTGCACCGCCTATGGTGCCCCTAATGCCCGAAATTGATTTTATGAGTGTCAAAGCTGTTGTATTATTTTGATGCAAAATTAAAACAATTAACCAATAGCCACTCCATTTATTGGTTATATTTGGCAATATAAATTATGCCCGAGCAGCTTTTACAATTCGACCGTCACCTGTTCCATATCATCAACTATGGCATGACCAATCCTTTTTTCGATTGGATAATGCCCTGGCTACGTAACCCTAAATCATGGATACCGCTTTATATACTCATCGTAGGTTTTTGTTTGTGGAGATATAGAAAGAAAGGAATTGTAATTATCTTATTTATAGTCCTCACATTCGGATTTGCCGATCAAACCAGCGCAGGAATAGTTAAACACTTAGTACATCGCCTAAGACCTTGTAGAGATCCAATCACTTCCCTTACTGATGTTGAGCGAATTGGTTGCGGAACAGGCTACAGTTTCCCGTCAGCTCACGCTACCAATCATTTCGCCATGGCAATATTCATGATATTACTATGGTGCAAACGCTGGCGCTGGATATGGTTTTGGGGGATACTTTGGGCAGGGATTATCAGTTTTGCCCAAGTTTACGTAGGCGTACATTATCCTATTGATGTTTTTTGCGGTGCGTTATACGGCTCCTTTGTAGGGTGGTTGTTTTATACTTTATTTAAAAAGCTTCAGCCTAAATTCCCTGAATGGATGCCGGTAATTTAACCCCTCAGTTTATCTAATAAGTCGCTAAGCTGCAGGGCTTCATCCTGTGTGAGATTATCCTTAATGAGGTCTTTAGTCTTAAATTCCACCTCTATTTTGGACAATACTTCGAGGCCCTTATCACTAATACGAATATCAACAGCTCTGCGGTCACAAGTATTGGTACATCGCGAAACAAGTTCCTTTTGAACCAAACGATCAACAATACGTGATGCATCCGACATTTTATCCAGCATGCGCTCTTTAAGTAAATTTACTGTAGCAGGTTTTGGATACTGGCCTCTTAATATGCGCAAAATATTAAACTGCTGCATAGTAAGATTGAACTTATCAAACTCACCGCGCAAATGATTACTAAGCCAGTTTTGGGTATAATTTATATTAATTACCGCCTTTTGGTAATTATCCTCAAACTTAGTGCTTTGTATTTCGTCTTCTATTCGCATTGGTTGTGTTAAATACAAATATCCTTATTATTTTTTAATTTGTTTGTCCTCTTCAGCTTTTCCGTATTTCCATGGGCAATGCAGGCATTTGTTTTTGCAACAATAGCCCCGCTTTAAATGGTAAGCTTCGGTAAAAACAAAATTACCATCCTCATTAATATAATAATCTATATTTTCCTCGAGCATCAATTCAATAGTTTCACAACAATATCATTCCCAAAGTGTTCTTTCAAATGCTTTCCGTTGCCATGTAGCGTCCATAATTGTTTGGGTTCAACCCGCTTAACAGCCTCCAGAATGTCGTTCCAATCCACGTGATCTGATATAAACAGTGTATCGTTCAAATTCACCTGCAAATTCTTCCACCCCGAAGCAAACAGGCGCTTCACTCCTTTTGCATTAATATAGCTATCAAACGTAAAAGGCGGCACAATATATACATACTCCTTTTGTTCCTTCATTAATTTACGGCCATACATCTGGTAATTGCCCGGCGAATATCCCAGCTTTTCATAAATGGAGTTTATTGGCATAATGCGATGATGAACCAGTATCGTTTTCTGTGGGGCATGTTCATTAATCATCTGTATCAACCGCTGACTTTTGCCCAAACCATAAGCACCCAATAAAATATTGATCTTACTATCATTCAGTTTTTTGATCTCTTCCACCGGATCGGGATGCAATACTTCAGGGTCAGCAAAAGTACTTTCGGTAATCAGTACATCAGCCTTAACCCACTCAATTGGCTCACAGGTAGCATCAGGTTGTATTTTATAGTCGCCGGTATAAAGGTATTTTACGCCCTCGTATTCCATTAATACCTGGGCCGAACCTAACATATGCCCCGCAGATATAAAAGTGATTTTAACGCCCCTAACATCAAACGATTGGTGATACCCAACTATATTAAAAACCTTAGCCGAGTTTTTACCATAACGCAACTGCATAAAAGCAGCAGTAGGTTCTGTACAAACCACCTCGTTATTGCCGCTAACCGCATGATCAGCGTGCGCATGCGATATTACCGCCTTTTCCACAGGCTGTTTAGGATCGAGGTAGAAATTGCCGTATTTACAGTATAAACCGTTTATATTGATAGAAAGGAAATCGTCTTTGATATTCATTGATAATTAGTAATTAACCAACAGTAAGTTGATTAAAATTTAATTTTTACACCTCTTTCCGCCACAGGCGAAGAGAGGTCGACCAGCGAAGAGAGGTCGACTAGCGAAGCGAAGTCGGGTGAGTTAACTATGTAACTCAAGAAACTGCTCATGCAAGGCCAGCACCTGCGGTATCACCAGCTCTGTATTATCGTTCTTTATAGCGTAATCTGCCAGCTGCAACTTCTTCTCTTCGGAAAATTGCCTTGCCTCTCTGTTTAGTATCTCATCTCTACTTAGCCCATCGCGTAACATCACCCGTGTTATACGAAGTTCTAAAGGCGCTGTAACCATAATGCTTTTATCGCACATTTTGTAGGAGCTGCTTTCAAATAGCAATGCTGCTTCTTTTAACACATAAGGCGCATTTTTAAATTGAGGGACCCAATTATCAAAAGCCCTAAAAACGGCAGGGTGTACAATAGCGTTTAGCTTTTTTAGTTCCGCTTCGTTATTAAAAACTATACCGGCTATATGCTTACGGTTTAGTGAACCATCTTCAAAATACGATTGCGCGCCAAAAGTCTGTTTAAGTTCAGCTATCAGTATAGCATCATTAACCATTACTTTTTTCGCTTCATCATCTGCATAAAAAACCGGAATGCCTAATACCTCAAATATTTTGCTCACTGTAGTTTTGCCGCTACCTATATTACCGGTTATACCTATTTTCAGCATCTATTTTTTCACTATAAAATCAATATTTTGTGGCTCTACACTTATTACTTTACAAAATGGCGGTATCCGCGTAAGTTTCACCGGCAAGGTACTGTAACCTTGATTTTTCCATAAGTTCAGATCAGCCTCCGCTTCAAAAAAATCTTCATCAGTTTCGATATATCTTCGTAATGATGTCATAAATGTAACGGTAACCTTTTCCGGAAAAATCTTCACATTGTAAAAATCGCTGTTATTAATTAGTTTAACAGGTATCTCCAGGGTCTTCTCTGTAAATTCATCTACAGGGAAAACCACATCCACCGCTTTAGGATATATGGTGATATTACCCTCGTTAACCGGCTGTAAGTTTAGCCTGGTGCGAATGGTTTCATTAACTTTTTTCACGATAAGCGAATCCGTATTCCATTCAGTTATACTATTAAGCCTGTCTGTAGGGCCAACAATAGTAATGTACGATGGCCTCACAATAGGATTATTTGCCTGCGAAAACTGCTGTTGATAGCTAACATTGCTTAATAACTTTACAGGCACCCTTTTCACCATCCGGTTTAAAAAGTCAAAATAAAGCGTATCGGGATTAAATGATACCACATCATGATTTACTTCACCATCAGCAATTTGCATTGCCTGCGAGCTCAACACTACGTAATTTCCTGTATTTAACGGCCTCAGATCCACAACTAAACTATTGCTGCTGTAGTGCATCATGGCATAAAGCATTTGCCACCCGGTACCTTTAATTGTGATATCAACCGTATCTGATTGCAGGGAGTGAAATGCCCTTTTTTGGGGAGTGTTTTTATAACTCAGCACACGTTTAACCGTGTAATTGTAAGGGTTTGACAACGTAATACATAACCACGCCAACGCGGCCAATACCAGGCATGTGAAAAATGCTGATAAACGCCTTTGCTCTGTTGCCGATAGTTTTATGATTGCCATTTATTACAAATGTTAAAAGGTAAAAGCTGAAAGTTAAAAGCCATCTAACGCTTTAATCTCCATCTTTTACCTTTTATATTTTTTTATTTGAATGTCACTTTCAACGTTGAACATTCAACTTTTAACTTAAACTAAGCTTTTGGCGGTGTGTTTAATGCTTTTGAAGCATCTAACGATATAGCCGATTTATCATAACGGGTTTTATGGCCGCTTTCATGCTCAATTAAAAAAGTAGTGTCACCAACTTCGGCTATTTTACCGTGTGCGCCTGCGGTGGTAACTACCTTATCACCCTTTTTTAAGTCGTTAACAAAGTTTTTTTGATCTTTTTGTTTTTTAACCTGCGGACGGATCATAAAGAAGTAAAATACTACTACGATCAATACCAACATTACAATTTGCTGTGTAGCCATGATTATTTTATATTATTTTTTTGTTTTAATTTTTACTTTTCGGATTGAGAGTTACAAGAAGAAATCATTTTTCATCTCTAATCTCACATCTCCTGTCTAATTTATTTCTTTTCCAAAACTTCGCCTACCAGGTGTACAACCGTTTGCGCGGGGTTGGTATTAGCAGTAATGGTTACCATTTTATCCTGTAAGCCAACTTTACCTGTACTATTAAATACAACTGTTATTTGACCGCTTTGCCCCGGAGTAATCGGAGTTTTTGGCCAGTTTGGTGTAGTACATCCACAGCTTGCCACAGCGCTGGTAATAATTAATGGCGATTTACCGGTATTGGTGAATTTAAAATTGTATGTCACCTTATCCCCACGTGTGATTTTGCCGAAGTCGTACGATGATTTATCAAAATTCATCACCGGAGCATTAGCTTGCGTAGCTGAACCTGTGCTGCCTGATGCGCCAACTGCCGTTTGCGTTGCTGATGAATCGGCCGATTGAGCGGTTTTGGCTGATTGGTTGCAGGCTGATAAAAGTATCCCCGCAGCAAGTAAGCTTAAAATAACTTTTTTCATGTTGTTTATTCTATTAAACCTCTTCCTATTTTTTTAATTTTTTGCTGAGCTTTTAGTTCAATTAAAATTTTGTCCAAGATACCGTTTAAAAACGAATTACTTTTAGGCGTACTAAATTCCTTTGATATTTCCAGGTACTCATTAATAGTAACCTTCACCGGCACCGATGTAAAGTTAATAAACTCGGTAATAGCCATCTTCATTAGTAAAGTATCCATCATAGCAATACGTTCCGGCTCCCAGTTTTGGGTTTTTTCAGCTATCATGGTCTGATATTCTTTATCATGCCTGATGTTTTGCTCAAATAGGGTTACTATAAACTCCCTGTCCTCTTCCCAGTTTCCGGTAATTTCTGCCAGTTTGTTTTGTTTAGCATCTTCAGAAGCAAAGTTTTTAAAGGTTTTGGCTATCAAAGCCTGTAAAACATCTTTATCAACCGGCCAGAAAATAAATTTGTCTTCAAAAACCTGTTCGGCTAATGACGATTTTAGGATTACTTTCTTAAAAATGAATTTGATAATGTCCTTATCAGTCTGGATGGTATCACCTGTATGCTTCAAATATTCCGCATACTCAGGAGAGCTTTTAAGGACAATGAAAAGTGTTTTGATAAGCTCTGGTTCAAAGCTCCATTCTACCTTGTATTTCTTTGCAGAAACAAGAAATTCTTTATTATCGTTTAACGTGGTGATGAACCGGTTAGTTAATATTTTCAGATCTGGATTTTTGTCTTCTTCGGTTTTGATGTGCTTATTTGATCGCTCAATGGCGTCAGTTTCGGCATAGTTAGCTACTTCCGAAATTAGTGATAGCATCCAGATATACATTTCGTATACTTTGTCGATACTTTGCAGCAGGTTCTTTTCCTGGGCCTTGATATCCCCGCCTGTCTGATGAAAGGCATATAATGCCTGTAATACTTTTACCCGTAGGTGCCTTCTGTTTAACATAATTGTAAGAACGATTTTTTGCCGGTACATCCCGGCGGTTGATTATTAATTTATTTTAGTATGACGATTTTACTTTTTTAATGTCAGCGATTCTTTTCTCAGCGATCTTATTTGCTGCTTCTATTGATGAAATATTTTCGGCTTTAGAAAGTTTTAAAACATTTCGGGTTGCTTCATAAATATTTTCAGTTAGCTGCATAGTGCGCTTTTTGGTAAAACCCATCAGCTCTGAATAACAATTAATTAGCCCACCTGCATTAATTACATAATCAGGTGCAAATAAAATTCCTTTTTCGCGCAGCATTTGCCCGTGTACCTGTTCATCCTCTAACTGGTTATTAGCCGATCCGGCAATAATAGCGCAATTTAGTTTGTTGATGGTTTGTGTATTAACCGTTGCACCCATTGCGCACGGCGAATAAATATCAGCATCAATGTCAAAAATATTATTGTGCGCGATGGCTTCTGCACCATATTTTTTGGCAACTTGCCTTAACAGATCCTCGTTAATATCACTAACGTAAACTTTCGCTTTTTCATCTCTTAGTATCTTAACTAAATTCTCGCCCACATGGCCTATCCCCTGTACAATGACTGATTTCCCGGCGAGGCTATCGTTACCGTAAAGTTCCTTCACAGCAGCTTTCATCCCCATAAAAACACCTTGTGCTGCTACTGGAGCAGGGTCGCCGCTACCGCCTATACTTTCAGGCATACCGGTAACATATTGGGTTTCCATGCGGATGTATTCCATATCCTTAGGATTGGTACCTACATCTTCGGCAGTAATAAATTCACCGTTTTGATTTTTAATAAAACGTCCAAATTTACGCAGTAAAGCTTCATTTTTATCCCGGTGAGAGTCACCAATAATAATGGCTTTACCTCCACCCAGGTTTAAACCATTTATGGATGCCTTATAAGTCATTGCTTTTGACAGCCTTAATACATCACTTAACGCGTCGGCTTCAGATTTGTAGGCCCACATACGTGTACCACCCAAAGCAGGGCCCAATGTAGTATCATGAATAGCAATGATTGCCCTTAGCCCCGTATCCGGGTCGCTGCAAAACACAATTTTCTTGTGTCCCAACGCCTCCAGCTGGCTAAATATCGATTCTGTTGAGTTTTGAAGAGGCATTTTATTAAGCATAAGGCTCGCCTGCAAAAGTAGATGTTTTTTTCGGTGTAGCAAAATGGAATACCTGTTCATTATTGATAACTGCAATAAAAACAAGCATAAAATATGATCATTCCATGAACTATCATCCATTAACTATGAACCAAATAATCTATTTTTGTAGAGGCTATGAAACATCTCGCATACCTCAATAAATTTCTTCTTAAATATCGCTGGCGGCTAATACCGGGTATACTATTTGTGGTGATATCTAATATATTCAGTGTGTTGCTTGCTCCTGTTGTGCGTATGGCTTTTGATATAGTAGCCGACAATATCAGTATTTATGAGCTTTTTAATGGATTCAACAGACAGGCTATTATTTATAAAATATTTGGTTCAGGGTTATTATTGTTTGGCTTAGTGGTATTGGGGTTATCATTGGTACGTGGCTTATTCTTGTTTTTCATGAGGCAGACTATCATCCTGATGTCGCGCCATATTGAATACGATCTTAAAAACGAGATCTATGCCCATTACCAGGTATTGTCACTGGCCTTCTATCGCCGCCATAACACCGGCGATTTGATGAACCGGGTAACCGAAGATGTTTCCCGTGTACGCATGTACCTGGGCCCTGGTATTATGTATAGTCTAAATACCATCATCCTGTTTGTAATGGTTATTTATCTAATGCTCACGGTAAATACCCGCTTGGCTATACTCTCGATATTACCACTACCGATATTAGTGTTGATTATATTTTACATAAACAATGTCATCAATTTCCGTAGCGAGAAGATACAGGAGCGTTTATCTATCCTCTCCAGCTTTGTGCAGGAAAATTTTTCAGGCATTAGGGTAATAAAATCATACGTGCGCGAAAAGTATGTCCGCAAAAACTTCGCAGCTGAAAGCGAGCATTATAAAGAACACTCCATGGCGTTGGTAAAAGTGCAGGCCTTGTTCTATCCTACCATGCTCTTATTAGTCGGTATCAGTAACGTTATTATTATTTATGTTGGCGGTGTCGAGGTGATGAAAGGCAATATAAGCGCCGGTAATGTTGCTGAGTTTATCGTTTATCTTAATATGCTTACCTTCCCGGTAATGTCATTAGGCTGGGTAACCTCACTCATTCAGCGTGCGTCCGCATCGCAAAAACGTATTAATGAGTTTCTGCACGAACAGCCCGAGATTATATCGCCCAAAGTTCCAAAAGAAAACATCAGCGGTAAAATCACATTTGATAATGTTTCCTTTATTTATCCAGATACCGGCATACAGGCTTTAAAATCAGTATCATTCACCATATATCCAGGCGAAATGGTGGCTATCATCGGACGCACAGGCTCGGGTAAATCAACTATTGCCAATTTATTGATGCGCATGTACGATACCACAGGCGGCGAAGTGTTGATTGATGGCAAGCCCCTCCCTGGATACAACCTTGAAGGCTATCGTTCACAGATTGGGTTTGTACCACAGGAGGTTTTCCTGTTTTCAGATACCATCGCCAACAACATTGCCTTTAGTGCCGATGTTTTAGATATGCCGGTTGTTGAGCAAGCTGCTAAAGATGCAGCAGTTTATAAAAACATTATGGAGTTGGAAAAAGGCTTCGAAACGCTAATTGGTGAGCGTGGTGTTACATTATCTGGCGGACAAAAACAACGTGTATCTATTGCCCGTGCCATTGTAAAGCATCCGCAAGTCCTGGTGTTTGACGATTGTCTCTCGGCAGTTGATACTCGCACCGAAGAAGAAATTCTCAACAATCTCGGCAATGTAATGAAGGGTAAAACCAGCATTATTATAGCCCACCGTATATCAACCATAAAAAATGCCGATAAGATTTTAGTGATGGATAGCGGCCAGATTATTGAACAAGGCAACCACGAATACCTGATGCAACAAAAAGGCACTTACTTTGAACTGTACGAAAAGCAATTGCTGGAAGAAGAAGAAAATGCCTGATGAAATAATTCGTGAATGGATTTTATCAAATTATTTGCTTACTTAGTAGCACGTATTTATGTTAAACCTTTTACCAGTTATGAAAAAAGTATCAATACTTATATTGTTATTAGTCCCCTTATTAACCAAAGCTCAAAAAATAACATCATATAAAGCGGCTAACGGCATCACCTATCATTTAAATGATACAGTTAGGCTTGGTAAAGGGTCAGGCAATAATGGTTCATTTTTATATATTGAGCAACGGGGCATCCCATTTCCTTCCCCCCACCCATCACCGGGTTTACCCAAAGCGTTTACCAATAGCGGTGTAATAATCAAAAACATTATAAAAGACCATTTAAACGGCATAGACAAATACATGTTTATAGTGGGTGCAGGCGGCCCATTTCGTTTCTCCGTTTATATCGACGATGCGATTCTGGCCTGCGAGGTTGTACCATGCCAGGCGAGCACCCCCACCACATCCGGATCTGTTGCCGATGAAATTAAAAAGTTAAAGGAATTACTTGATTCGGGAGCATTAACCCAGGCAGAATTTGATGCGCAAAAAAAGAAGCTTTTAAACGAGTAATTAGCGTACGCTCCTGGAAAAATAAAAAAACATTAAAATATTCGAAATAAACCTATACTTAAATCACAATATTATTTACATAAATACTTGTAGATTGAAATTTTATTTATATTTATGCCAATCAAAACTAATTACAATTGATTTTATATGGGAGACTTTGACAACAGAGAACGTGAAGAGGTATTTTCAAAGAAGGTAAGAGCAGGTAAACGAACTTATTTTTTTGATGTAAAAGCAACACGATCAAACGATTATTATGTTACTATTACCGAAAGCAAAAAGCGTTTAGAGGATGGCGTTTTCATTAAACACAAGATCTTTTTATATAAAGAAGATTTCGAAAAGTTTGCAGAGGGATTAAAAGAAACCATTGAATATATAAAAGACAACCAGGAAGTAGTAGAAAAACGCTATGAATTTAGCGAAACCCCTGAAGCGGCCAAAACATCGGCTGATGAGGACTTCTCATTCGAAATATAGGCCCAAACTAAACTTATTATAATTTATGTAACCTCCTGCTGTAATGGCAGGAGGTTTTTTATTTTGTATCGATACCTAAAGCAAATTAATACACTTAATTTTTCAAATTACAAGGTGATTTTTTCTGTTATCTTTGCGCCCGAAAAGAATATAACAATATATAAGGGTTAGGGTTTTTGATACTTGAGACTAACTACTTGATACTAAAATAAAAATATGGGACTACAATGTGGTATAGTAGGTTTGCCTAACGTGGGTAAATCAACACTTTTTAACAGCTTATCAAACGCTAAAGCACAGGCGGCAAACTTTCCTTTTTGTACAATTGAGCCGAATGTTGGTGTAATAACCGTGCCCGATGAGCGCCTGACTAAATTAACCGAAATAGTAAATCCCAAAAGCATTGTACCCAATGTTATTGAGATTGTTGATATAGCAGGCCTGGTTAAAGGTGCAAGTAAAGGCGAAGGTTTAGGTAACCAATTTTTAGCCAATATACGCTCAACTAATGCCATTATACATGTATTGCGTTGTTTTGATAATGATAATGTGATACACGTGGATGGTTCGGTTAACCCTATACGCGATAAAGAGATCATTGATACAGAACTTCAATTAAAAGATCTGGACTCGATAGAAAAGAAGATACAGAAAGTTGAGAAGGCAGCAAAAGTTGGTAACGATAAGGAAGCAAAAAAAACTTTTGATGTTTTAACCATATACAAAAACCATTTACTATCTGGCAAATCTGCCCGTACAGCACCAGTTGCCGAAGAGGATCAGGAATATATTGCCGACATATGGTTGTTAACAGCCAAACCGGTAATGTACGTTTGTAATGTTGCCGAAGGTGATGTAAATACTGGCAATGCCTATGTTGACCGTGTTAAAGAAGCCGTGAAGGATGAAAATGCGCAGGTGTTGGTCATCTCAGCACAAATCGAATCTGAAATAGCTGAATTAGAATCATACGAAGAGCGCCAGATGTTTTTGGATGATTTGGGTTTAACTGAATCAGGTGTAAATAAACTAATTAAATCGGCCTACAGCTTGCTTAACCTGGCTACTTACTTTACTGCCGGTGTGCAGGAAGTTCGTGCATGGACTATCACTAAAGGCTTTACAGCACCACAAGCCGCAGGTGTAATTCATACTGACTTTGAAAAAGGATTTATACGTGCCGAAGTAATTAAGTACGAAGATTTTGTGAAATTCAACGGATCAGAAGCTGTTATTAAAGAAAACGGTAAACTATCTGTTGAAGGTAAGACCTACGTTGTGGAAGATGGCGACATTATGCACTTCAGGTTTAATGTATAAAAATAGCTCGACATTATTACAATAATCTACTTACACACCTCATTTAAGCTATGTAAGTAGATTATTGCTTACTATATTTAACGTATAGTTATATTAGAATCAAAATAAAAATAACCTATTAAATCTTTTATTTTTCCGCTATCATCATTTGTGTGTAGTGCAAATAAAAGCAAGAGATTTGCTGTTCCATTACTTTCCACCCTTAATTCAATTGCATTTTCCTTCGTCCCGGTCACACTAAGTATACGGTTTCTGGAATAATTATTCCGTATATTGTAAATACTTACAGTATAGCCAGAGCTATTGGGCGTTGTTTCAGCGCTAAATGAAACCATATCATTTGGATATGCATCAAACTTTAAGTCTGGGCTTCCCTGTCCAATTACCTCACCACGAGAACCTGCGCATGACATAGAAATATCGTTCGGATCTACTCCTGTCGGATACTCTTGGCTATGGCTGGGCCTTGGATATTTGTTATTGATCTTCTCGGGATCAATAACGGTTGAAACTTTAATTAAGATTGAGCCTTTTGCTGTTAAATCCATTGTGATATTTTATTTTCACCTACTTAATTGTTGACTTTTGGGTTTAGGCCATTATCATTTTTTTAAACTTCATTTGGCACTACCAATTACGATAAAAAAAATGAGTTCAATGCTATATAAATTTCTTAATTAATAATACTTATTTGCATTATTCTTTTAATATTATTGTGCAGCAGCCGTATAAAAGCTTTATCAATTGTATATATTTGCGCGATATTGCTCCCGTAGTTCAACGGATAGAATTATGGTTTCCGGTACCATCGATATGAGTTCGAATCTCGTCGGGAGCACAAGAGGGGAAACGCTGTTTTCCCTCTTTTTATTTGTAAGGAATTGATGATCAATTTCTTACAAAACAACTCATTGGCATGCCAAAAGTTGTCTAACCACACATAAAATATTGCTTTTCAATAAGTTCAAAAATCCAATTAGGTCAGAAGGGTTATTCATTTTCAAAAGAGGTATCGCTTAATTAATTCTTTGCGAAAAACCAGCCAGATTATAACTTACCGGAACTGTGCTACTGCCTAAACGGTAAATACCAAATTTAAAATAATAGCCATTATCGTCATTACGGCCAATTAATATCTGCTGATTATCAACAATGTGTATTTTTACCACTTTACCATTGTCGGTATAAATCATTTGTATATCCAGCTTACCTGGTTTTGTAATGGTTTGCGCTTCACGGCCGTATGTAGACCAGGTAACGTCAACATTAAAGGTTATCCATTGGCCTTTAGGGAAATCTTCAAAAGGTAATTTATAGGCAATAGTTGATGCCTTATATACTGATTTTAAAGGCTGCATAATTGGTGTGCGCTTTACATTTGCGTTGGTACGATCGGAGTTATCGGTCATCCAACTGCTTTCCGAATTAGCCTTTATATAAAAATAGCCGTCGGAAAAGCCAAAAGCTAAAGGAGGATATCCGCCTTGCTCTACCCGCCATCCATTGGGTTTATCAGCAACTTTGTAAACAACGTTTTCGTTGATCGATTTTATCTTGTCATAGCCCCTATCATTCTTAAATGTCATTCTCTTACATAACTCCACAAAATCATCTACAGATAATTTTGTGGCTTTACCGCCGGGGGGAGTTACCACCGTTCTGTCGGGCATACCATGCCATTGTGCAAATATTGTGTTGGTGTTGGATGGGAAATCAGCAGGTAAGTAAAAAGAAAAAGTATAATTATCGGATGAGCCCTGCGGCACCATACCTTTACCATGCAGGTAAACGCCTTTCATTATCAGATCATCATGATAAGTTCTTTCGGGCAGGTTTTTAAAATCATCATGTGTGGCATAGGCATAAGAAAGTTCTGCCCGTCCTTTCGTGCCTTTACCACCGTAGTCAGCTAATGTATTATCCTCTTCTTCTAATGAAAACCGGTAAGACGGTTTGCCGTTAAACAGATTAGTATAATCGTACTGAATAGCATTAGGTTTTTTAATGCCTATTGCCACCCATTGGCCATCAATAATATCACTTTTTTTTGCGCTGTCTTGTTCTACAGATACCCGTGTAGGAATAGGCGCTAATGTGGGCTGTTGAGCCAACGCATTTTGAGCCATTGCCAGATTGATACCGATTAATAATAAGGTGTGTATGCTTCTCATAGCTTTTTTAAGCTTACTTTCAGTTTCGGGGTTAGATCAGATATTTTGCTACTGTTAATCATCACCTTCCAGAGAAATGGCAAATTTATTACGCAATGTTTTTGGCTTAATTTATCTGCGACTTATAATCAAGTTTCGCAACATCGGGCAATTCATCTACGACTTCTTTCCTGGTTACTTTTCCCTGCTGCATCTCCAAAAGCATCGAACTGCCTGGTATCTCCGGCTTATAGTTTTTGCCAGCCATATTTACAGATAACCCACCATAGTTAAACAGCGATCCCACCTGGCTATCTATAACTTGTAGTGCCGCCGGTTGATTGCCGTCAAGCTGCGCCTGTATTTCCCACTGACCTATTTTGAGATGAATTATCGAATTGGAATCGGTTAGTGTTTGCAAAACTTCAGGCTTACCATCTTTAATTTGAATCACAGTCAAAAATCGAAACTTTTGAGCTGGTGTCGAGGTGATCCCCGCATGCCATTGAGGTTTAAAATCTTTTATCTGCCCCTCGTCGTCTGTAACTTTGGCCCAGTTTACTGCAGGCTCTGTAAATTGATCGTGTACAACCATTTTCAAAGGCGAATTAGCAAACACACTCGCGTTTACGTTGCCGAGATCGGTTTCGACTTCGAAATTTTGCTGGTTTATGTTGGTTGTGGGCTGAGCATTAATTTTATAATAAGGTGCATGAAACTGTGTTGTCCATTTAACAGGCTTTTCAGCCTCCAGCTCATCATATAAAACAATGCATCCGCCATCTAATTGCAGCATGTGCCTCCGATAGAGCTTTACGCCAGCATCGCCGTAACCATTTTGTTTGTCTGGGATAACGTTGATCTGTTTAAAGCGATCCAGCCAAAACGAACTTTTAATATCGCCGTAAGCATTTGATGCATCACCTAAGGCATATTGTATATGATCACCACTTATAGCGCGTGGTATCCAGCCGTAACCCTCTTCACCAAGTTTTTGGCCAAGACTATCAGCCAATATGGTACAATACGCCCGCGATGTGCGATAATACAACAAGTTGTGCCTGTCGCTAAAATTACTGTAATAGCCGCTACCGCCAAATATTGTTTTCCCCTTATAATTAACAGTGAACGCATTTTGTGAAGCGTGGCCATGCCCCGACGAGCCAAAGGGACTACTAAACAAATAGCTGCTCAAGCTCTTGGAAGCGTTAGCTAAATCCTGATGCATGGCCACAACACCGATATCGGGGAATACCCTACTTTTTGGAAGTGTTGCCGGTGATAAAACAGGAAGCCTTCTGCTGGGATCATAATTTAGTAAACGGAACAGCAGAAACACATCCGTACCTCTAAAAAAATCCGGATTGTCCTTTTTTATCTGCGACACGTACCAATTTAAATAAGGGTTATTTATCTTGTAGGTCAACGCATCAGCAAACCAGGCCTGCCCTTTGTTCATATTCGGTATATTTTCCCACATATCGCCAATGGCTGTTGATGCTGAATTTGGCGGATAAGTGTAAAGCATATAGTATGGCAGGTTCTGCATCCATGCCGTCTGGAAATAATCAACACCGCTAAAATCGCCGAACATTTGCGACAGGTATATAAACGATTGGAAATTTACCCTGAAATAACCATTACCCTCGTGCCACCCGCCATCGGTAGTTCCCAGAATCGGGAAACGCGCCGACCACACTTCGTACATGTAAGTCAACCATTCTTTCGCTTCAGGCACTTCGTTTACAACAGCAATGGTGCCAATGGCCAGATTACGCATCGTGATCTGCCATACATGGTTATCGCACACGTGCAATTCAAACCGGTTAGGTAAATGATCGTACACCCTTTTGGCCCTTATCCGGATAACATTTCTTATCAGTTCCTTTTCATCGTTATTCAAAAAGGCATAACCTGCATCATAAAACCAGCCCAGAGCCTCTAAAACTGCCCCGCTGGTAAAATCGTCACTGGTGGCCAGGCCATCAGGATCCATACGGGCAATAATTAAGGCTCTTTTCTTGGCATCCTGGATGAAGCGTTCATCATTGGTTAATTGGTAGGCGATACAAAGATTATGCACAGGCGTTCCTACAAAATCGCCAAAGCCATGATACATCCGCTCGACGATCAGCTTCTTTTCCAAAGGTGTTTTATTGGTTGTATCAATTTCACGCATTGGCTTTTCGCTTGGCAGCGGCGTATTCATGATCCTCTCCGCGAAGGCAATAAATTTTTTAGCCTCGGGGTTCTGCAGGTTATTACGATAAAACTTTTCACCTATCTGGCTCATATTCCAAAGACGCGGATGCGGGCCTTCGTTTTTAGTTAACACCACATCTACCGGCGGCGGTATTTTTTCGTCACTATTGTTTTGTCCAACCACAAAATCATAAACATCCGACCATGTCCATTTTTCATTATTTACCGAATACCCATATTTCCAATACCAATGCCCTGGCTTAAGGGCTTGGTGCAATGGGTACATTGCCCAGCGTTGGGCATCGCTGGTAATAACCGCGTTTTTAAAGTCCTTATCATCTGACAGCATTACTTTGTAAGTCACGCCGCTAATCACATTACTTGCCGAATCACTACTGCCACTTTCCATAGGCAATATTATTTTTTTGCCATTTGTACCCGGCCAAAGTAAAGCGGGGTGATTATTTGGCACTGTAATGCCATTTGCCGGATAAGGCCACTCGCGCACCCTGGCATGTAATTTTTCAGCATTTAATTTAATAAATGCTGATTTTATGGGCACTTGCTGGCCATAAGCTGCCAAACATGTTAAACTTATACTTAGAAATAATAATTTGGTTTTCATAATTATCAAGGCTTGTTAAACATAAAGCCACATTGGCACTAGTAGTTATTTAATAAAATTATCCCCGTTCCTGATACACCACTGTTTTAAATAGGCTCTCATATCTTCAAGATTCTTTTTATAGACAGGCTTTATCGCCAGATTATTCATTTCTCCGGGATCTTTCTTCAAATCGAAAAGCTGTTCTTTATTAATACCCTTGTTATACACGATGTATTTAAGATCCGGTGTTATCACCGCCCTGCCGCTTATACCCAGCAAAACCTCATTGTCGGCAAAGTCGGTCTCAATTACTAATGTATCGCGAAGCCTAACACTTGGATTGGAGATCCTTTTACCAATATCGTCTCCTTTTAGGTTGATGGGTTTTGGTATGCCTGCAAACCCGCAGATGGTTGGAATAATATCTATACCATTACATACCAACATATCATCTGTACGGCCTTTCCATTGGCCTAATTTTGAAACAATAAAAGGCACTTTAGCTGCTTCTTCATACAGCACCTGCTTTTGGTTCCATCTATGCGCGCCATAACCGTCACCATGATCTGCGGTAAGAATGATAATCGTATTGTTTTCTACTCCATATTTTTTTAACGAGGCTAAAACCATCCCAATATAATTATCTGCCTTTTCTACCAGGCGATTATAAGCCCAGCGGTACTGCCGCCATTGCCCGGCATTCCAATTTACTGAAGGATAGGTACCGGAGCTTACTTCTTTCTGTTGTTCGCGGATAACAGAAGGTTCATCTGCCGGGATATTCCAGTTAGAAGGTAACAAGGGGCATTTAGAAGGGTCAGGTGGTATATCTAACAAATCCATTTTCAGCGCGTCACCTCTTGCCCATTCACATATATCATGCGGGTTTAAAAACGAAGCAACAAGTAGAAAAGGATGATCCTTATTTTCCTTAATAAACCTGGCGCAGAATGAGGGCGTAGCAGCATCGTTATAATCCAAGAAGTCGCTGTTTTGAACGGTCTGAAAACCGTGCTGACTAATCTTGCTAACTGGAACCGGTAAATGCCATTTACCCATATATCCGGTTTTATAACCTGCGTTTTGAAATATCTTACCCATCATTATCAAACTGTCGGGCCATTGGCCATCTTTTTCCTCAGCATTGGCTTTGAATCCGGTTTGATAGGGCATTTTTCCGCTGAATATCGCGGTACGCGAAGGTGTACATAGGGGCTGTGCACAGTAAGCCCGGGTGAAACGTACGCCATTAGCAGCCAGCTTATCCATTGCGGGAGTATGCAGGTCTTTATTACCGGCATTACTCATCGCGCTTGCCGTTTGCTGATCAGTTATAATGATTAGGATATTGGGGCGTGGCGTAATTTGTGCAAATGCGACTTTCGTAAACATTGCGATAGCAACTACGAAAATTAGTTTTTTTATCATTTAAACTTAAAAATTAGTAGCCGTTATTTTGCCCAATGTTTGGATTTATATCTCTTTCATTAACCGGGATAGGATACAATTCACTCTTTCCTTCAACATAATTGGTTGATGCCGTGTAATTAAAGTTACTTCTTATGGCTAGTGTAGCTTGCTTGGTAGCTAATAACGTTGGCCCCAATATATTCCATCTAATTAAATCCGATCGCCGCTCTCCTTCAAAACACAATTCCCATGCTCTTTCATTTTGTACTGCAGTAAAAAAACTGGCGTAATTCAATCCCGCTAAATCTACAGCTGGGTCTGCCGTGGCTACTGGTTGACCATAAGCTCGTCTTCTAACCATATTAATGGCATCATACGCTAGTTGATCCGGCCCCCCATTTAATTCGTTTTCTACCTCTGCGCGAAGTAGCAACAAATCTGAGTAACGCATTATTACAGTGTTAATGTTTGTAGAAGCACGCTCCAATATATCATTAACCTGATATTGTCTGGCCCATTTTGCAGACGTCCATGTTTCATCACTTCTGGTATTTATAACCAGGGGTACTTGTGCCCCGGTTGCACTTACGGTATAGGTAGCTATTGAGAAATCTCGTCTCAAATCTCCGGTCGCAAAAGTTTGCCAAAAAGGCCTGAGGGCCAATTCTCTACCATTGGTTACAGCATAAATACCTGCCGCGGTAAGTGGTGAACCATAGATTACACCCAACCAATTGCCGCCGCTTGCACTGCCAGCAGCATTAAAAAACGCGACCTCGAACATGCTTTCTGTAGGCTCCAAAACACCCTGGCATTGATTTTTAAAAACCTGGGCATAACTGGGATTAAGCTTATAGAGGTTCTGAGCCATTATATCATTGATCTCTGTTTGGGCCAATTTGTAATAATCCAGATAATTAGCAGGCCGTGTCATTTGTCCGGTTTGGCTTTCAGAATAACCACCCGCGTTTAATGCAACACGAGCCAAAATTGCTTCTGCACCCCATTTACATATTCGCTCATCTGCTGGCAATGCAGTAGGCAGAACGGCTGCCGCATCTTGCATATCTTTAATTATTTGAGTATAAATTGTGTAGCGATTTGTCCTGGGAAGTTTAAAATCATCGCCAGTTTGCGACGGGGTTAATTTAAAAGGAACATCACCCCATAGGCGTACCAATTCTGAGTAATAAAAGCCTCTAAGAAACTTCGCTTCGCCCAACATTCTATTGAGGTCAGTTTTTTGAGATGCTGTACCGGATGTGTAAAGTGCCATTTCCGGTATTTGTTGAATCACCAGATTTGCCCGGTCTATCCCAGCATAAAGCGCGCTCCACATTGTATAAAATCCGGGTGTTTGGGCAGTGCCCTGGTAATGGCAGATTACCCTATAATCTGTAACTAAATCAATACCAGATGTTTGGCTGATGTCGGTATCATTATCAGTGATAAAAGAGAGATAAGCCCCATAAGCATTCTGGCTGGACATTGCGTCGTATACACCCAATGTAGCTGCATAGGCTTCACTTTCATCTGCAAAGTAATTGGAAGTAGTAAAAAGAGAATATGGTTTAGGCTGCAAAGATTTTTTACACGAAACAAGTGGCATGGTAATAAAAAATGCTACTGTCAGCCAAAAATGTTTTTGAATGGGATTGATAAAATTTTTCATCTTATTAGTTTAATTAAAATGATACGTTAACACCTGCTACAAATGATCTGGCCCTTGGATAAGCACTAAAATCTACTCCTGGGGTTAGCGGGTTGCTAAGAGTACTTACTTCGGGATCAAAACCCGAGTAACTGTCAAATACATATAAGTTATATCCGGTAACGTAAATACGTGCGCTTGCGATTTTTATCCTACTTAACCATTTTTGGGGTAAAGTGTAGCCGAGGCTTACATTATTAACACGTAAAAAAGATCCATTTTCAATTACATTATTGTACGCGAGTACGCTAGATACACCATTATAAGCAGGAATAGTTTTACCCTTATTTAAAGCAGCAAGTTCAACCGGGCTGGTTATCAATTGGCCCTGACTATTTATAGTTGTCCAACGATTAGCGAAATAAGCGAATGTATTTTGGTAGCCTAAACTCAGGTTAGAGTTATTAAGCAGGTTGGCATTGTAGATGCTGTTGCCATAAGTAAAATTCAAGAAAATGCTTAAATCAAACCCCTTATAGCTAAATGTATTATTTATACCACCGGTAAATTTAGGGTTTGCATTACCTATATCAGTACGATCATAGTCATTGATAATTCCATCGGGAACTCCGTTTGGCCCGCTTATATCTTTAAATTTGATAGAACCTGGCTGTACGGTTGTACCACTTTGTACCACGCCCGGTTTAAGGGTGTAAACATTTGTTGTTGGATTATAATTAAAATCGCTAACCTGGTAAAGGCCATTCGATACATAGCCATACATAATTCCAACAGGCTTGCCAACTTGCAAAATATAGTCATTGGAAGTAGTATAACTGGGAATCAATAATGATGTTTGGCCTGGGCCTAAGCTCAATACTTTTGTGCTGTTAAACGCGATATTGAAGTTTGTGCGCCAATTAAAATTTGTGGTTCGAACGTTTATAGTGTTCAAGGTAAATTCCAATCCTTTACTTGATGTTGTACCGATGTTTTGTAACTGAGTTGTAAAGCCTGAACTTGCTGGAATAGGGCTATTGTAAAGCAAATCTTTCGATCTGTTATCGTAATACTCAGTTGTTAAAGTTATTCTCTGTTTCAGAAGACCTAAGTCCAAACCGATGTTACGTGATTGCACAGTCTCCCACTTTAAAGTTGGGTTAGCCAGGGTATTTTGATATGTAGTTGTTACAGGTTGATTGTTTAGCGGATAACTACCAGTTGTAAGAACCCCAAGCGCCGCATAATTTGGTATGCGGTTATTTCCTGCCTCGCCATAACTGACGCGTAATTTAAGATCAGAGATCAGCGGTACATTTTCCATGAATTTTTCCTGAATAATCCTCCATGCAACTGCTGCAGACGGAAAATAACCCCACAGATTATCGCTGCCAAACTTCGAGGAACCATCTGCTCTTAAACTTGTGGTAAGCAAGTATTTGTCTTTATAAGAATAGTTAGCACGACCAAAAAAGGAAATTACCTTATCATCTTCGGCAGATGAAGTTGGGAAGCCGGCAACTGTTCCTTGCTGTAAGCTATTCCAACCCAAATTATCAGCCGGAAACCCAGATGCTGAAGCAGTTACTGCATCATCATAATCATAAATATATTCCTGCCCTACCGTTACATCAAGTTTATGATCTTGTTTAAATACATTATTATAAGAAAGTGTATTGCTATAGTCAACATGTCTTACAGTATTATCATTGATGCTACCGTATGCCCCATCGCTACGAATGGCTAATATAGAAGAAGCAGTATTAAATTCTTTATCAACGTTGCCTCCTGTGGTATAACTAATCAATCCCCTATAACTTAAATGGCTATTTATAGTGTATTGAAGAGTGCCGCTTGCATTCAAAGATTGAATGATATTTTGACGAGGTTCGTTAGCAATAGTAACGAGCGGACTTTGAAACGCCGGCGAACCCGGATTAGGGTCTAAAGGGTCAGTAACCTCCGTCAGCAGGGTGGCATCACTAACGTTAGCTCCTGCAACAGGGCGCGTTTGCAATAACGTTTGCAATAGGCTTAGCCTTGCATTACCACCTGTTTGTGTACTTAACCCTGTTATTTCCTGATTGGAATAGTTTACAATAGCATTTAACGAAAGCTTGTCGTTAATTTTATGGTTCATCATTATCTTACCAATATTTACGGTTGAGCCACTACCTACCATAACTCCCTGATCATAATTACGAGAATAAAAAATATTAAATGTAGAGCCCTTGTCACCTCCGCTAATACTAACTTTGTTGTATTGGCTTATTGCCGTTTGGCCGAAAACCTCTTGTTGCCAGTTAATCCCGGGCCTATTTCCATAACGTTGCTGCAACGAATCAAAAGAGCCATAAACACTTGTAAAAGCAGACAATAAGGCGGGGGTAGTTAATGCTTTTTCATACTGTAAAACAGTATATTGATATGGATTTAACAGTGGAATATCGCGGGTTACTTTTTTTGCACCTACATATCCATCATAGTTAATTCTAATTTGCCCCGGTTTTATTTGTTTGGTGGTTACCAGGATAACGCCGTTTGCACCCCGTGCGCCGTAAATAGCTGTAGCAGATGCATCTTTCAATACGTCAACAGATTCAATATCCATTGGATCTAAAAAACTTAACCCATCAGTTTGAGGGACACCATCTACAACATATAATGGTTGGTTGCTTTGCGTGATTGACGTACCGCCCCTGATTACAATGGAAGGTGTTGAACCAGGTGTACCATCGGAGGTGGTTACCTGAACCCCTGCCAGGCGTCCTTCCAATGCCTCTGCAACATTTTGAACCGGCACTTTCGCAATTTCGCTACCACTTACAGACGATATTGCACCTGTTAAATCTTTGCGCTTTACCTTTTGGCCGTAACCGGTTATCACCACCTCGTCAAGGCTACTTTTTGCATCTAATAATTTTGCATAAATGGCAGTTCTTCCATTTAGCTTCTCTTCTACAGCCTGAGTACCTATAAAAGAAAAAGATATGGTGGCATTAGGCTGCACCTTAATTTGGTAAGAACCATCGTTTGCCGAAACAGTCCCGTTCGTAGTTCCTTTTTCACGGATTGTTGCCCCGGGAATAGGCTTGTCATCCCCACCCCTCACTATTCCTTTTATAGTAATAACGCTCTGCGCATACAGCACGTTAACTACCGTTAACAAAAATAATATAAGTATAATTTTTTTCATTTTACTTCCATTTTAGGTTTTTCTAAAGCTTATATTGTTTATAGTTTCAGGGTTAGGTTAACTGATATGGTTTATTAATATACAATGCGTTGGCTACTGTTTTAACAGTAGCTGTTAGCAAATACTCATCAAATGACTGGGCTGCTGCGTTTGCTGTAACATCGGTAAAGCCGTTAATACCTGTCAATAAAATCCCTGCTTGTGTTACTTTATTCTCCGCATTGAGCAGGGTTGCATTATCTTGGTAATAAACAGTACTGAGGGCACCAATCGCTGAGTCATTATAATTGGTCGGGTCCACTACGCCGGCATCTGTTGCGCGGTCGCTAAGCCAGGGGCGAAGGTTTATTAAATTGGCTATCTGTAAATCGTATATCATTTTACGCAATTGAGCTGAATGACGCGCTTCTACTGAATGAATTTGAGCAGCAGCAGCTAACACTGATTGATTGGAAACCAGGTTTGCCAATTGGCCCTTATAGGCCCTAACACCAAAATCTTCGATAGACATGGCTGTGCGCAAAAATGTGGAATAATTTGTAGTAACATTAGTCGATATCGTGGTATAGTTAAATGCGGTATAAGGCATCGGTGCCTGCGGTACACCTCCCAATTGAGTGATGGTTGCTATTAAAAGATTAATATGCGCCTGTTCATGGGCTCTTATAGTTGTAATGATTGGCACTGCCGCTGCCGGAATCAGTGTAGGGGTAGCTGTTAATGCATTATTGTAAAGATTAAATTCCAAATATTCTAATGCCAAAGCCAGGTTTAAGGCGCTTACCACAGTTGTATTAACAGTTGTTTGTCCATAGGCTTTCTGAAACATGCCAGTCAGTGCAACCGGTAGCGCGGCCATAGACAGTTTTTTTCCGATATCGAAAAAACTGCGCATCGCTTTGCGCCTGGGATTTAACCTTTCATAAATCTCGCCATCAATCTTTCCTATTTCGTCAATTATGTTTAAAATATCCATATAAATTAATGTTAGAGATTTATTACTTTGAGTTGAGTTTTAATGTATTTACTAAGCTGCGGCAATACCTTATCTGGCGTTAAGGCAACATCCAAACCATTCGCATCAACGGCACCTAAAGCGGATAATGCATTCAAATCTGCAAAATCATTAGTGATTACCTGACCCCGTACCCATGCTGCGTGGCGTGCTTCAACCGAAACTATCTGGCTTAAAATAGTTAGCGTAAAACTTTGTTGGGCTCTGGCTAAAACTCCGTTATAGGCAGCCACGCCAAGATCTTCAAAGGTTTTAGCAGCAGTAAGCACTGCTGTAGCATTAGTAAAATCTATGGACGAAAAATCAAAATCAAGATTACCAATTCCAGCTTCTACTAAAAAATTTTTAAGAAACTCACGGTGGGTAATTTCGTGTAAACTAATATCGTTAAAAAAACTTGTCTGGGTAGCTGTAAAAGCGGAAGGATAGGCTGCACTAACTTTAACATAAAATGCTGCTTCCAGCTGCTCCAAAACATATATATAGTTGAATATCCCGGTGTCATCTTTAAAATCTATCGTACTCCCATCGTTAATCTGGGGTTTACTGCTCAAACTTTTATCTTTTTTACAACTAAGTACTCCCGTTGTCAATACCATAGCCCCTGTAAATTTCAAAAAGTGCCTTCGCTGTAATTTACCTGCGGAGAAGCTAGTTTTGCTTGCCGCTGTTTCATAATTACTTATTTCCATAATCTTTAGTTTATCTTAATTATTAGTAGTTCTATATGAATCAAATCACTTTTGCTTTTGGCCTATATTAATGTCGTTAACTGGTTCTTCGTGGTTTTAACGCCAACAAAACTAAAAACCAGTGTGGTTCCATATTTTACCTTTAATAGAGTAATTACCGTTATTATCGATAGTCTATCAATCGGTTATGTCTTTTAATAATTGGGTTGCTTTAAAAGCGTGGCATTTGGTATTAGCGAATGTAGGAACGTGCATTAAGAAACTATTTTGAATTTATCCAAAATGCTATCAGTTTTGATGAATTGTAAAAAAACAAACAGACAGCCCGCAATAGGTAAGTCCCTCCTTGATAAACGAGACTGAATACTTACAACCTTAATAGGTATTCAACATTATTGAAACATTTCGATTGAAAATTAAAAGCCCGTCCGAGTGATCAGGCTTACCTTCACATTGCTTTAAAATAGCTGAAATAACCAAATTATCAAACCAGATCTGGCCCATGAGAAAAAAAATCATCTTGTCATTTATCCTCTTTGCTTTTACCTTTTATTGTTGTGCTCAAAAAAGATCGCTAGTCGAACCTGAACAATGGTTAAAAAAAACCAATGAAGTGATCCATTACCAATTAACTAAAGCCGCCGAAATTTACAAACCCGGCTTTAACCCGCGTTCTGTTAATTCTGATGGTACGGTTCGATTAGCGCCGCTGCCTGATTGGACCGCGGGTTTCTTTCCGGGAAGCCTTTGGTATGGCTATGAACTTTCAGGAGATAAAAAACTGGAGGAACAAGCGCAAAGATTTACACTTTCGTTAGATAGCGCCAGGTATATCACAAACACCCACGACCTTGGCTTTCTGTTATTTTGTTCCTATGGCAATGCCTATCGTATTACCAGAGATAAACAATATCTACCTGTACTTGCAGATGGTGCTAAGAACCTGTTCGCACGCTTTAATCCTAAGGTTGGTGTGATCCGTTCATGGGATTTTGGCGACTGGCATTACCCGGTAATCATCGATAATATGATAAATCTGGAATACCTTTATTGGGCAGCAAAGGCATTCAACCAACCCCGCTATACTGATGCCGCCAGTACGCATGCCATGACAACGCTTAAAAATCATTTCAGAAAGGACTATAGTTCATACCATCTTGTTGATTATGACCCTACAACAGGCAAAGTGCTAAAAAAGATGACCCACCAGGGTTTGTCTGATGAATCATCCTGGGCAAGAGGACAAGCTTGGGGCTTATACGGCTATACGATGTGCTATCAAAATACTAAAAACCCAAAGTTCATTGAGCAGGCCGAACATATTGCAAGTTTTATTATGAATAATCCGCACATGCCTAAAGATAAAATACCAGCCTGGGATTTTGATGTTCATAATGCGCTTGAAACAGATCTGCCTGCCATTAAAGATGCATCTGCTGCGGCTGTAATGGCTTCCGCTTTACTTGAACTTAGCACACAGGTAAAAGATGGACAAAAGTATTTTGACTATGCCGCTTCAATACTCAAAATGCTTTCCTCTGATGAGTATTTGGCAAAACCCGGCGAAAACCATTTTTTTATATTAAAACATAGCGTTGGTGCATTTTTATACGACTCTGAGATTGATACCCCACTTGATTATGCCGACTATTATTATCTGGAAGCTATAAAACGATATATGGAAATTAAACACGTTAATCTGAAAAAAGGTTAAAAACTAAGATTAATTTTAAGATATAAACAATGAAGAAATCAGTCATACTAATAGGTTTTATACTTAGTTTTTTAGCAACACAGGCTCAGGAGATAAAACTGGATAAAACAAGCTTTAATGCTCTCGATCTCACGTATCCTGGCTTGGAACAGGTTAATAAATTGGTAAATAACGGAGATTATGAAAAGGCTGCGCAACAATTATTGCAATATTACAGGAACCGCACCAAGGTAAAACTTACCGAGTATAATCCTGACGATAAGATCAAGTATGCCGGTAAACAACTTCCCCAAGCCACAATGGAAAAGGCTGACAGAGCATTGCTGCATCTGTTTCAGCCACATAAAGGCTATGGTTATTTTGATTATGGAAAAGACATCAACTGGCAGTTATGGCCTGTGAAAGACAATGAAGTGCGGTGGCAGCTGCATCGGGTTTATTGGTGGCAGTCCATGGGGTTGGCCTACTGGTCGACCGGCGATGAGAAATATGCTAAAGAATGGGTGTTTCAGTTTAGGGATTGGGTGAGAAAAAACCCACTGGGCCTTTCGGCAGACAATGATATGTATGCCTGGCGACCTTTAGAGGTATCTGAAAGGGTACAAAGCTTGCCCGGTACTTTCAACATGTTCCTTTATTCACCCAGCTTTACACCACAGTTCTTGTTAGAATTTTTGAACAGTTATAATGAGCAGGCAAGTTATATCCAGGCGCATTACTCTGCTGTAGGTAACCACCTGCTTTTTGAGGCACAGCGGGTAGTTACCGCTGGCTGTTTTTTTCCTGAGCTCAAAAATGCTGAAAGTTGGCGAAAAAGTGGCGTAAGTGTACTGAACAGGGAAATAACAAAACAGGTTTACCCCGATGGCATGCAGTTTGAGCTTTCCCCTAATTATCATAACGCAGCTATCGACATTTTTTTAAACGCATTACGCACTACACAACTAGCAGGCGAAGACGACGATTTCCCTGCCAGTTATAAGAAGACAGTAGAAAACATGATCCTGGCCACGATCAATTTTTCTTTTCCAGATTACACATTCCCTATGTTCGGCGATTCGTGGCTTGCTAACAAGCAAGCTATGCTAAAAGAATACCAACCTTGGGCAGCAGCGTTTTCGGATAACCAGGTTATTCGTTATTTCGCTACCGATCACAAAGAAGGGTCAGCTCCTTCCTATTTGTCTCATGCACTCACAACCGCTGGATTTTATACGTTCAGGAACAGCTGGGAAAATAATGCGACAGTTATGGTATTAAAAGCCAGCCCTCCGGGAGAATTTCACGCACAACCCGACAATGGCACTTTTGAACTATGGGTAAAAGGCCGTGACTTTACACCCGATGCAGGTGTTTACGTTTACAGCGGGGATAGTGCGATTAATAAACTCAGAGAGTCCTACAGGGAAACCCGGGTACACCAAACCCTTACGCTCGACGATCAGAATATGGTGATTACCAAAGCCACACTTAACAAATGGGAAACCAGCAAAGATCTGGATATCCTTACCTACACCAATCCAAGCTACAAGGACCTGGATCACAAGCGTAGTGTGTTATTTATCGATCAAAAATACTTCGTGATTATAGACCAGGCCATAGGCAATGCTACCGGAAACCTGGGCATCCATTTCCAGCTCAAAGAAGATAGCCAACCTATTTTTGATACAAAAAGCAACTCGGTACATACTTCTTATGCCGATGGTAATAACCTTTTAATACAATCATTAACCGGCAATTTGAAAGAAGAACCGGGAAAGGTATCCTATGCATACCGCACAGAAGTACCTCGCCCGGCTTTTGTTTTTGAAAAACCAAAAGCTGACGATAAACCTCAATATTTTATTAGTATTGTTTATCCTTATGATGGTTTAAAGGCACCAGAAATTAGCTTACAGGAAAATAAAGGATTTAACCTGGAAATGGGGCAGTTAGATATGACGATCACAATCAACGGGGAGAAGAAAGTGATCGCCACACAGTTGAACTAATAGATCTATATCATGAATGCTTTTGCTGCGCAACCTAACAAGCCCGCCTGATTACCCAATTTCGCAGCAACAATGCACGTATGCTTTGAGGATACCGGGATGGTTTTACGCCTTACCCGGCTTCCTATTTCTTCAATATAAAAGCTGCCAGCCTCACTTATACCACCGCCTATCACCACTTTCTGCGGACTGAAAATATTGACGAACCCGGCAATGCCTGATGATAGGTAATCAAAATGCTCATGCATGGCCGTTACAGCCTGTGGTTCGGCGGCCAGGTAGTTTTTCACGATAAGCTGGCCCGTAAACTCATCACCATAGCTTACTTCGTGCAGCTCTGCGTACCTGCTTACGAGCGCCTTTACCGAAGCATAAGCCTCCAGGCAGCCCAATGCACCGCAGGCACAGCGTTTTCCGCCATGGCTTATAGTGATGTGCCCCATTTCGGCACCACGATTTTTATAACCACCATAGGGCTGTCCATTAATAATAAGACTGCCACCGATCCCGGTTCCCACGGTCAAAAAGACCACATCAGTACAACCTACTGCCGCGCCGTAAAGTTGTTCCCCAATTCCCATCATGTTCACATCATTATCAACGGTTACATTCAGATGAGTAGAATCGGTAATGATGTTTCCCAGCTCAACGCCTATAAAATCCGGCAGATTATCGGCACCACCAATAACAATATTGTTATCTATAATACCGGGAAAACCAATACCAACGCCTCTAACTTTATCGGGCGCTTGCGCGGCACATTTTCTTACAGCCGCAATAATCAACGCTATTATTTCGCCCTGAGTGTAAGTTTGATCAATAGGAAAACGGAAAGAGTATAACAACTTGCCTCCATCATCCACAACTCCGCATTTTAGGGATGAACCGCCTATATCGATTCCGATTGCATAAGATCTTTTCAATGTTTTTGAATTTATTTATTCAAAAATCGGTTTAGGGTGGCTATTCTGATTTAGAAAACGGGTTTTTATATTTTGAATTTGTGTAATCCTTAGTTTTTTTCCAGATCCTTTTTGGCAAGATATTCAGTAGGCATGCAATCGTAATATTGTTTGAAAGCCGTAGAGAAATATGATGGCGAATTAAAGCCCGACATATAAGCAACCTGCGCTATTGTATATTGGCGCTGTTCCATAAGCTCAACGGCCTTTTTAAATCTTATCCGTTTAATAAAATCCGTTACCGATTCGCCCGTGATTGCCCTTAATTTTAAATAGAGATTTGAGCGACTCATGCCTATCTCCCGACTGAATTTATCGACTGAAAAATCAGATTCGGAAAGATTAGCTTCAATTAAAGAAATAGCCCGTCGTAAAAAATCTTCATCCAGAGTATTAAAAGCAATGTTTTCAGGAACTATTTCTTTTGATGAGGAATAAAACTCTTTTAATCTTTTACGAGAGCGTAATATATTTTGCACCTTGGCCTCAAGCAAACTCATCGAGAATGGCTTGGTCACGTAATCATCCGCTCCCATCTCCAGGCCCTTAATTTGCTGTTGGGTATCTGCCTTAGCCGTTAACAACAACACTGGTATATGGCAAGTTTGGATATTTTGTTTCACCCGCTTACAAAAATGAAGCCCATCCAATTCAGGCATCATTACATCGCAGATGATCAGGTCTATCGGGTGGTCATCCAGCACATTTAAGGCTTGCTCGCCATTATAGGCTGTATAAGTTTCATAAAACTGGCTAAACCGATCTGAAAGATAGCTTACAATTTCATCATTATCATCCACTATCAACAACCTCTCTCGTTCCGATATATCGTTATGGGCTTGCAACTCATCGGTAGAACTATTGCCCACTGATAGGTCGGCTGCTATTTCAGTAAGGTCGTCGGTTAGCGCTTCGCTTTTATCCAGGTTTGATGACAGATCATAAATTGGTAATCGGGAACGGACATCTTCACGATACCGTTCGTCATCAAGCGGCAATGTAACTGTAAAAATACTACCCGTGCCCAAACGACTCTCAACCGTTATGGTGCCATGATGTAGCTCCACCAGCCGGCGCGTAAAAGCAAGACCGACACCTGAGCCAAGGTTCATCTCCTGATCGTTTACCTGATAAAAACGATCAAATATCTTATCCAAATGCTCCTTTTCAATACCTTTTCCTGTGTCCGTGATTCTGATAATGACGTCTTTCGTCGATTTTGATAATTCGATACCGATGTGTCCTTCTGCTGGTGTGTATTTGAATGCATTTGATAGCAGGTTGAACAGAATCTTTTCTACTGCATCTTTATCAAATAAAAATGACAGTTTAGCCTCAGTGCTTATGTAATTATACCCGATATGGTTTCGCTCTGACAGGGGTTGAAAAGAACTATAGATCTCATGTATAAAACTTACAATTTCACCTTTGGTTACCTGAAGCTTCCTGGTACCCGATTCCGCTTTCCTAAATTCAAATAGCTGATCAACCAATTGATAAAGTCGCCGGGCATTCAACAGCATAATTTTATACTGCTTGCTCAGTTGCTTATCGGTAACCGGCTTACTCATAATTTCTTCTAAAGGGGCCAGTATCAAAGTAAGTGGTGTACGTAGTTCATGCGAAACGTTGGTAAAAAAATCTGTTTTTACCTGGTTGATATAATTAACCTTGTCGCGCTCCATGCGTTCTGTTTTCAATTGCTGCAACGTTCTTATTCGTTCAGATATAACCCGGTAAACAACATAGGAACCTATGCCTAAAGCAATAATTACCAATAAGTAAAACCATGTGCTGCCGTACCACGGTGGCAATACTTCAATATTGATGGTTCTGATGGGGCTGCTCTCCCCATTCGGCCCGATAGCTCTTACTTCGAACAGATAATTGCCCGGCAAAAGATTACTATAACTTGCTTTAGACAGATGATCTGTTTGCTGCCAAACTGCATCAACTCCGTTTAATTTATACAAGAACCGGGTTCTATTGGCAGAGATATAATTAAAAGTGTTAAAGAAAATTGTAAACTGGCGTTGATCATGCTTGAATTCTAGTTTAGCCGTTTTATCGATATGTTTAGTAAGAATATCGGTACCATCATCAGGGGTAACAGCCTTGTTCAAAACTTCCAGCCCTGTAAAAGTTACCTTTAATGCCAGCGCTTGCTGCCTGATGGCTGCAGGATAGAAATAAGAAATTCCATTAATTCCGCCGAAAAGCAACATGCCATCGCTGGCTTTACAAAACGCATATAGGTTAAACTGGTTGCTTTGTAAACCGTCCCTGCTATCAAACCATTGCGATTGGTGAGTATCGGGGTTAAAACATACCAGTCCATTATTGGTCGAGATCCATAAATTACCTTCATCATCCGGCACTATACCATTAATTGTACCTCTTAAAAACTCGCTATGGTTTTTGTAAGTTATAAATGAGTGATTGTCTTCATCATATAAGTTTAATCCATTTCTGGTACCTACCCATATCCTGTGTTTTTGGTCTTCGGTAATACAGTTCACTACCTCGTTGCTCAGCATTGAGCCGGGGAATACTTCAAAAAGCTTATTATCCGGATAAAACTCATTTACACCATTTGTAGTACCGATCCAGATACGCCCTTTTGAGTCCTCCATCAAATACGCAATTTCGTCTGAGCTCAGGCGTTTGCCTGCCGCATCAAAGTATACATGATCGAATGATTGACGCGCAGGATCATATAAATCTAGCCCCGAGCGTGTTCCTACCCATAGGCGATCCTTTCTGTCTCTTAACAAGGCGTAAACCATATCACCGGATATGCTTTTGCTATCCTTTTCATTATGCCTAAAAACCTTTACCTGCCCGGTTCCCTGATCTAATACATCCAAACCGGCATTGTGTGTCCCCAGGAATACTTTGCCTTTTCCATCAAAAGCAATTGATTTGATATTATTGGAGCTTAACCCGTTATTGCCTGATTCTTTGTAACTGTAATACGTAATGGCATTTGTCTTACTGTTCCAATGGTTAAGCCCTTTATCATTTGTGCCTATCCAAAAGTTACCCTGATCGTCTTGTTTAATCACATTAATCACTTGGTCATTGAGCGACAGTTTACCAGTATTTTGATTAACGAGGTTAAATTTAATATCGTTTTTATGGTAATAGTTAATGCCGCCATAATAGGTGCCAAGCCACATGCCTTGCTGCTGGTCGCGGTATACACAACGCACAGAGTTTTGACTAATGGTATACGGAATGGTTGCCTGGTGGTAATAGTTCTCAAATTTGCCTGTGTGAGGATCAAATATGGATAAGCCCATAAAAGTGCCCGCCCATATATGGCCCTGATCATCCTCACTAATGCCACGGACATCATTATCGGCAACGCTCGAAGCCTGACCAGGCAGATGGACAAAGTGCCGGACGACAGAATTATGCATGTTATAACAGAACAAACCACTACCCTCTGTACCAATCCATAACAATGATCCATCAATAAATACCTCGTTAATGGATGGATCGGTAACACCTAATTTTAATTTCTGTAGACGGTTATCGCCATTTGTCAGTTTAAACAATCCAACATCTGTTCCTATAAGCAAGGTTTGCTGAACATAGGACAGACTGGTAATACTCTTTATACCATTGGCGGTCCCATCTATATTAAAAAGTTTTAACTCCCCGCTGACTGGGTCAAGTCTGAATATTTCACCTGCACTTGTGCCCGCCCAGATAATGTGATTTACATCTTCCGTTATGGCCGAGATATACCACTCACCCGGTTTACGTGCATGTTGATAATTAAGAAACTTATTGGTGGAATAGTCATATCGGCTGAGCCCCTGATCACCACCTATCCATAGTTGACCATTGTGGTCGAGATAGAGTGCCTTAATATAGTTTGAACGTAGGCTATTCGGATCATTATCAACCGGGCGATAAACCGTAAAGCTCTCCCCGTCATACCGGTTCAGCCCGTCTTGGGTAGCCATCCACATAAAACCCAACTTGTCTTGAATAACCGCGTATACCGTACTTTGCGACAAGCCTTTATCTACCGAAATTGTTCTGAAGTTACGCGGCGGGGTTTGAGCAAACGCATCGCCGATGATCACAAACAATAGGGTTGCCGCAAAAAATGACCGTAATGTTTTACTCATAATACTTTTACCTAGACTCTCCCCCGCCTTTTAATGTAAGTTATCAATCTTTTTTAATAATTCCAATCCAACTGATCAAAGCAGTTTTGTTCAATTGACTATGCCTGTTAAAGCGAGGAATATAAAGTCTCTTGCACGAATACTATTTAGAAATAGGTTTTTTTAGTTTAAATTTTGATGAATAAGTTATCCCCGGTAACATTGCCGCGTATCTTTATTTGATTTAAACATCATCAAAACACAAAAGGTGATTTTTGAAATCCCGTTCGCTGTTACAGGGATAGTTTTGCCTAAACTTTAATACAAAAAATTACTGCAAATCCATGGCAAGACTAAATTTACTGGAGGAAACCCGTTATGAAAAACTGGCGGTTACGGTTTATCCCGATCAGTGTACCGCATCAAAAAAAGTGGCTCAACGCATAGCCTCTGTAATCAAGAACAAACAGAAAAAAGGCGAAAAAGCTGTTCTGGGTTTGGCTACTGGTGTAACTCCAATTGGTGTTTACAATGAATTGGTGCGTCTGCACCGTGAAGAGGGCCTATCCTTTAAAAACGTTATCACTTTTAATTTGGATGAATACTATCCAATGAAACATGATGCTGCACAGAGCTATGTAAGTTTCATGAATGAAAATTTGTTTAACCATGTTGATATCAACAAAAGCAACATTCACATACCCGATGGCGATTTAAAAGAGGAATATGTACAGGCTTATTGTTACGAGTACGAACAAAAAATAAATGACCTCGGTGGGCTCGATTTGCAAATACTAGGTATTGGTCGTACCGGCCATATTGGGTTTAATGAGCCTGGTTCGGCACCCAATAGCGGCACTCGCCTGGTTACACTTGCCGATTTAACACGCAGCGATGCCGCCCGCGATTTTGGCGGAAAAGCCAACGTACCTGTCAAAGCTATTACTATGGGTGTAGGTACCATATTTAAAGCCCGCAAGATTATTTTAATGGCATGGAGCAAAAAGAAAGCGCCTATTATTAAAAAAGCTATTGAAGGTGAAATATCAGGTGATGTGCCGGCCACTTATCTGCAATTGAGCGATAATGTAGAATTTGTGCTGGATGCAGATGCCGCAAGCGACCTGACCCGCTTTAATACACCATGGCTGGTAAAGGATTGTGTGTGGGACAACCAACTAAAAAAGAAAGCCATAATATGGCTGGCGAACGAACTTAAAAAGCCCATACTAAAACTAACCGAGGAAGATTATAATACTCACGGTATGGCCCAGCTGGCCGTAGAGCAAGGCCCAGTATACAATATAAATATTGATATTTTTAACCAAATACAACATACAATTACCGGCTGGCCTGGCGGCAAACCAAATGCCGACGACAGTCAGCGCCCTGAGCGGGCGGAACCGGCTAAAAAACGCTCCATTATTTTCTCGCCGCATCCGGATGATGATGTGATCTCAATGGGTGGAACTTTCATTCGTTTGGTTGATCAGGGACATGATGTACATGTAGCCTATCAAACATCAGGCAATACCGCGGTTTGGGATGATGATGTGCTGCGCTTTGTGGAGTTCGCTATTGATTTTAACAACAACCAAGATCTCGATGCTGTTAAACTTCGTAAAACTTATGAGGATATGCGTGCTTTTATTAAAGCCAAGCAACCCAATCAGCTGGATACGCAGGCAATACGCGATGTAAAAGGCTTCATCCGTAAAACCGAGGCGATCAGCGGCGCACGCTATGCCGGTTTAGCCGATGACCATATTCATTTTATGGCACT
>Ga0206809_1028_pt1 | contig 42701 bp, 45 predicted proteins | sample Alteio_BWOrgCont_55_FD_152903 | JGI IMG/M metagenome (GOLD analysis project Ga0206809, IMG submission 152903) | Enriched cells from forest soil in Barre Woods Harvard Forest LTER site, Petersham, Massachusetts, United States -... | ecosystem: Environmental > Terrestrial > Soil > Temperate forest >... | reverse complement strand
AAAATATTACAAATAAGATTGCAATAACCTTGATTTTGAATTTTGCCTTAAGCGCAATAACGCTTTATCTTTTATCTGGCGAACACGTTCGCGGGTTAAATTAAATTTCTCGCCAATTTCTTCTAATGAATGCGGCGCGGTGCTGTTTAAACCGAAGAACAATACTAAAACCTGTTTTTCGCGTTCAGCTAAAATACCTAACGAGCGTTTGATCTCCTGAGATAATGAATCCGTGATCAGGTCGCTGTCTGTACCCGCATCGCCGCTTTGTAAAACATCTAATAAAGTGTTTTCCTCACCGGTGATAAAAGGCGCATCTACCGATACGTGACGGCCTGCATTTGATGATGCGTCCGAAATTTTATCAGCAGTAGTTTCCAAATCCTCAGCCATTTCTTCAGGCGTTGGTTCACGCTCAAATTGCTGCTCTAATTTAGAGTGCGATTTACGTATCTTACTTAATGATCCTACCTGATTTAATGGTAAACGCACAATTCTTGATTGCTCTGCAACTGCAGATAATATAGATTGGCGAATCCACCATACAGCGTATGATATAAATTTAAATCCTTTAGTTTCATCAAAACGCCTTGCAGCTTTAATTAATCCTAAGTTGCCTTCGTTAATAAGGTCGCCAAGGGTTAAGCCCTGGTTCTGATATTGTTTGGCTACCGACACCACAAAACGCAAATTCGTTTTGGTAAGGCGTTCCAAAGCAGCCTGGTCACCCTCGCGTATCTTTTGGGCCAGTATCACTTCTTCCTGCGCAGTTATCAAATCTACCTTTGCAATCTCACTTAGGTATTTATCAAGTGATTGTGATTCGCGGTTGGTAATCGATTGGGTTATCTTTAGTTGTCTCATATTATTGCTGCAAAGGTAATTAAAGTTATGTGGATTGAACGTAATTAAATGACTGCCTGCGTCATCCGAATATTATTTGTAAAAAACGGGTTTTTGAGGCATTTTTGCTTGTTTTTGAGGGTCTATCTATTCACTTTGCATATATTTTATCTAAATTTCATTGTGCGGGCCAGGTTTAATAACGCTTAAAAGTTACATAAAACATTCGCGTTCTACGATTTTTTGCGCGGATAGTTAATAATTAGCTTCGGGTTTTTTATCACATTTTAATAGTTATAAACAATATTGTTGCAATTTGTTACTAATCAAATTCTTACAAAATTCATGGTTCTGCCAATAAATTTAAAATGCCAGTAACCCCTAACATGCAACATGCCCTTTTTATCAATAGTTGCTGACGCGTTCCATTCCCGCCCATGCCGAGAATCATAAACCATACCATCTTCCCAGGTATGGGTATCGGCATCATATTTAAGGCCGCTTAAAACACTCATGCCTAAAATTTTACGGTCGCGTAACGCGGGGTCAGGGTTGTGCACATCTTTCCAGTAATCCAGTGGCTTGCCATCGGTATCACTAAACCAAATTATTTCTGCCCTAAACTCATTATCATGCATGTAAACCTTTATATCCAGCTCCTTATCTGTCGACTCCCATTTCCCACAAATTCTTTCCCCTTCTTTTATGCTTTGTGCTTTTGTATTACCTGCGGCAAAAACGATCAGCATACAAAGCAAAATGCAATACTTAACAGGCATACACATATAAATATAACGATTATTTGAGCAATTAGTTTAATTGCTATGTCACAATATTATAGGTAATACGTAAACGCGGCACTATTAGGTACAACTTTAAAGGTTGATTTTTGTTCACTATATATGACAAAGCAAACCCCACCAACCGATAGTCAGCTTAAGTCCTCGTTAGAGTTTACGAAAACACCTATCGATAAGTTTGCCATTTTTACTACCAATGTGCTAGGAAGCATGACTTTTCTGCTGTGTAGCTTAGTTTTTTTCGTGGTATGGATCGCCTGGAACCTGTTCGCGCCCAATCCGTTCGACCGTTTTCCTTTTCCTGTATTGGAGATGGTGGTATCTCTGTTCGCCATTATCCTATCCGTAACCGTCTTAATCAACCAAAACCGCCAAGGACATATGGATAAAGTGCGCCAGCAGGTTGAATTTGAAGTAAACGTTCGTGCCGAAAGCGAAATTACCATGATGCTGAACATGCTGCACGAGATCCATCAAAAGCTCGGCCTGAAAACAGAAGAGGATAAAGAGCTGGAAGAAATGAAGGAGATGACTGACGTAAAACAAATTCATCAAACCATTGATGAGGAGCAGAATGGTAGTCAACAATAGCAACAAACTGTCTGAACCTGAATTCATAGAATTTAAGAATAATCAAAATTCTAAAAATCAAATAAATTCGCAAAATTCGAGTTCAGACATCAATTGTTAACACTTATCAACACTATTTTTAAAAACCCTTTCCACATATCCATTTTTTCCCTTACATTTGCGGGCTAATTGTCGCTCAGTGAAATCGCTTAGGATATATGCTATTCCTTTTACAGGTTTAAAGTTAGGCAAGCATCAGTTGGAGTTTGATGTTACAGATAGTTTTTTTGATGAGTTTGATTACTCACTAGTAAAAAAAGCCAATCTGAAATGTGTTGTTGAGCTGGAAAAACAGGAAACATTAATTATCCTGAACTTCCATATCACCGGCCACATCGACTTAACCTGCGATCGTTGCCTGGCCTCATATCCGCAGCCGCTTGATATAAGTGAGCAGCAGATAGCGAAGTTTAGTGAAGAGGAAATTGATGAGGACGATGAAATCATCACGTTGGGTAAAAGTGATCACGAGATCAACATAGCCCCGCTGATTTATGAATATATTAACGTCGCGGTGCCTTTTGTAGCCAGTTGCGGCAACGAGGGTAACACCGAGTATTGTGATAAAGAAATGCTGGATAGCCTTAACAAGCTTGCAGTAAATAATGAACCAGAAGACGAGATAGTGGACCCACGGTGGGACGCGCTCAAAAAAATTAAATAATAATAAAATAAGTTATGCCACATCCAAAGCGCAAAATATCCAAATCAAGAAGAGATAAACGCAGGACTCATTACAAAGCTGTAGCGCCTACTTTAACAACTTGTAGCACTACCGGCGCGGTACACTTGCCACACAGAGCATATACTGTTGATGGTAACGTTTACTACAACGGTAAATTACTGATTGAGAAAGCAGCTGTAGCCTAAGTAATTTTCTGCAAATGAAGATCGGCTTAGATATTATGGGGGGTGATTTTGCCCCCGAAGCAGCCGTTTTAGGCGCGATATTGGCCCATAAAGCCTTATCCGGCCCAAAGCTCGTGCTTATAGGTGATAAGGACAGCGCCATAAAAATTCTTCAGGAAAACAACTATAGCCCCGATAATTTCGAGTTTGTACACACAACCGAGGTTATTGGCATGGGCGAGCATCCCACAAAAGCCATTGTTCAAAAACCCGACTCTAGCATTAGCGTTGGGTTTAAACTGTTGAAGGAAGGAGCCATACAGGCCTTTTCTTCGGCTGGTAACACCGGTGCTATGCTCGTTGGTTCCATGTTTAGCATAAAAGCTATACCGGGTGTGTTGCGCCCGTCTATTACTTCTATCGTTCCGCAGGTTAAAGGCGGATTAGGTATCCTGCTTGATGTTGGCGCCAATGCCGACTGCAAGCCCGATATGCTGGTCCAGTTTGCCACGTTAGGCGCATTATACGCGGAGTATGTTTACAAAATTGCTAACCCAAGGGTTGGTTTGGTAAACATTGGCGAAGAAGAAGAAAAAGGTAACATCCTCACACAAGCTACATACCCACTGTTAAAGGCTGCCAGTCATATTAACTTTGTTGGTAATGTGGAGAGTCGCCATCTTTTTGATGATGTGGCCGATGTAATGGTTTGCGACGGCTTTACCGGCAATACCATTATCAAACTTTCCGAATCATTCTATGAAATTGCCCGTCAAAAAGGTATCAATGATCATTTCTTTGATATGTTTAATTACGAGCAATATGGTGGTAGCCCAATATTAGGGGTGAACGGCGCGGTGGTTGTAGGCCACGGAATTTCGCCGCCCGAGGCTATCAAAAACATGGTACTTTTGTCAAAAACAGTATTTGAAAGTGGTGTGGTTGATAAGATCACGCAGGCGTTTCAATAAAAAAAATATATATGAGTAAAATTCATGCGGCTATTACTGCTGTAAACGGTTACGTTCCTGAATATATTCTAACTAACGACGAGCTCGCAACAATGGTGGATACCAACGACGAGTGGATCATGAGCCGCACAGGCATCAAAGAGCGCCGCATACTAAAAGGCGAAGGCCTGGGTACATCGGATATGGCAGTTCCTGCTGTTGAAGGTTTACTGAAAAAACGCGGCATCAGCGCTGAAGAGATCGACCTGATCATCTTTTGCACTACTACCCCCGATATGCCTTTCCCCGCTACCGCAAATATCTTAGGCCATAAAATTGGCGCTAAAAACGCTTGGGGATTTGATTTACAGGCAGCATGTTCAGGCTTTTTGTTTGGACTGACAACAGGTGCCCAGTTTATCGAAAACGGCAAACACAAAAAAGTATTAGTAGTTGGTGCCGATAAAATGTCGGCCATGATAGATTACCAGGATCGTGCTACCTGCATTATTTTTGGCGATGGCGCGGGCTGTGCCCTGCTTGAACCCAATACCGATGGTTACGGTTTGATCGATTCTGTATTAAAGAGCGATGGCGCCGGTATCCCTTACCTGCACCAAAAAGCAGGCGGTTCAATAAAGCCAGCCACCCACGAAACTGTTGACGCCCGCGAGCACTTTGCTTACCAGGAAGGACAGGCAGTATTCAAATTCGCGGTTACCAATATGGCCGATGTTGCCGCCGAAGTAATGGAGCGCAATAATCTTGTAGCAGATGATATTGCCTGGTTAGTGCCGCATCAGGCCAACAAACGTATTATTGATGCAACCGCTAACCGCACAGGTGTAACTCCTGATAAAGTTATCATCAATATTGAAAAATACGGTAACACTACCAATGCCACTATCCCTTTATGCTTATGGGAGTGGGAAAATAAATTTAAAAAAGGTGATAACCTGTTATTTGCCGCTTTTGGTGGCGGGTTTACATGGGGTTCTCTATATTTAAAATGGGCCTATAATTCATAATTCTTTGATGTGCAAATATGCTTATATGCGGATGTGCAAATTGAAAAACAGGAAATAAACTTTATTGAAAATCTTTTGTTTATTTATTTGTAGTAAGTCACTAACTAATTAATCTAACTAATTAAAAATCTGCACATTTGCATATCCGCACATTTGCAGATAACTAAAATCAATTCCTCAGCATGGATATTAAACAAATACAAGACCTAATTCGCTTTGTTGCCAAATCAGGAGTAAACGAAGTTGCTATTGAGCAGAATGAGTTTAAAATAACCATTAAAACCAACCAGGCGGCTACTTATGTTAACGCGACTGTACCGGTTGCCCACCAGCCTTTGGCTGCTGCTGCCGCGCCTGCACCTGTCGATCCTATCGCTCATGCTGCTGCGCCTGTTGCTGTTGATGACAATTCAAAATACGTAACTATCAAATCACCAATGATCGGTACATTCTACCGCTCAGCAAGCCCTGATAAACCAATGATGGTTAATGTTGGCGATGAGATAAACACTGGCACTGTACTTTGTATTATTGAAGCGATGAAACTATTTAACGAGATCGAATCTGAAATATCAGGCCGTATTGTTAAAATTTTGGTTGATAACGCATCACCTGTTGAGTACGACCAGCCATTATTTTTGGTTGAGCCTAAATAATATTAATAATAGGTGCACAACACCTATTGTTGACAATTAATTTCATTAGTTCTTAAACACAAAAACTGTGACGTCAATTACAATCGGTGAAGGCAATAAAGATCATACTATGTTTAAAAAAATATTAATAGCTAACCGTGGTGAAATTGCCCTGCGAATCATTCGCACCTGCAAGGAAATGGGTATTAAAACCGTAGCTGTTTATTCTACTGCCGACCGCGATAGCCTGCACGTACGTTTTGCCGATGAGGCCGTATGTATTGGCCCGCCGCCAAGCCGCGATTCTTACTTAAATATCCCGAATATCATTTCAGCCGCTGAGTTAACCAATGCCGATGCGATCCATCCGGGCTACGGTTTCTTGTCTGAAAATGCTAAATTCTCCGCTATTTGTGCTGAGTATGGCATCAAATTTATAGGCGCTACTGCTGCGCAGATCAACTCCATGGGCGACAAAGCTTCGGCTAAAGAAACCATGAAAAAAGCTGGCGTACCTATAGTACCCGGTTCCGAAGGTTTGCTGCAAAGCGTAAAAGAAGGTATCTCCATCGCTAAAAAAATAGGCTATCCTGTAATATTAAAAGCAACTGCCGGTGGTGGTGGCCGTGGTATGCGTATTGTTTGGAAAGATGAAGAATTTGAAGCTGCCTGGGATTCAGCAAGAGCAGAATCAGGTGCAGCTTTTGGTAACGATGGCATGTACCTTGAAAAATATGTTCAGGACCCGCGCCACATCGAAATACAGGTAGTAGGCGACCAATATGGCAAAGTTTGCCATTTATCTGAGCGCGATTGCTCTATCCAGCGCCGTCACCAAAAATTGGTTGAGGAATCTCCTTCTCCATTCATGACTGAAAAACTCCGCAAAAAAATGGGTGAGGCTGCCATCAAAGGCGCTAAAGCTGTTAAGTACGAAGGAGCAGGTACTGTTGAGTTTTTGGTTGATAAGGACCGCAACTTCTATTTTATGGAAATGAACACCCGTATACAGGTGGAGCATCCCGTAACCGAAGAGGTAATCAATTTCGATTTAATAAAAGAACAAATAAAGGTTGCCGCGGGCATCCCGATATCGGGCAAAAACTACGAGCCAACCATGCACGCCATCGAGTGCCGTATCAACGCCGAAGATCCTAATAACAACTTCCGCCCTTCGCCGGGTAAAATCACTAACTTCCACTCTCCGGGTGGTCACGGTGTGCGTATTGATACGCATGTGTACAGCGGTTACGTTATCCCGCCTAACTATGATTCAATGATAGCTAAGGTAATTTGCGTAGCGCAAACACGCGAAGAAGCCCTGAGCACTATGGAACGCGCGTTAAGCGAGTTCGTGATAGAAGGTGTAAAAACTACCATTCCTTTCCACCTGAAATTACTGCAGGACCCTAACTTCCGCGCCGGTAACTTCACCACCAAATTCATGGAAACTTTTGAATACTAAGAATATTGTCATCACCATATAATTTGATTAACAAACTAAAGTATACCAAATAGTGTTGCTTATTTGTAATAATGTTTGTAAAAACAATTGTTTAATATATATTTAAATTAATAAACGTTATTGCATATATTTCATTGGTTAATTTTGTGATGATTTATACTACAATTTATAGATTACATTTTTAACAGTCTTATGGCTAATATCAAAATACCTAATATTCACTTACCTGGCATTAAACTCATAAGTGAAATTTCCGATGAGAAAATACAAACAATTTACGATGTTTTAAAAAAACAGGTAAATGGGATAGGTATCAATAAATTTATTTCCATTTTTAATGATACTTTAAAAGATGAAACATTAGAACCAATTGCTGGAGCTATTTTTAGTTTTGGGCAGTTATTATCATATAATGATTTAGATTTCAAAGATATTGCTCATAATCTTACTGAGTCTTATCAGGAATTAGCAAATGACAAACTTAGTCCAGAACAAAGTAGTCTATTGGAAGATAGGTTAAATACTATTCTGTCAAATTCAACCTTCCTAATAGTAACAAACGAAGCATATAATCTATTTTCCGATTTGAATTCTACATTAAGAACAAAAGTTTCAACCGATGTAAGGTTGCTATTCAATAATTCAGATTACGAAAATAGGAATGCAGTATTATTGCATAAGATGATGATCAGGTTTAGCCATAAAGGAGAGACTGATACTCAGATTTTTTATTTAGATAATGATGATTTAATAGAATTAAAATCTCAAATTGAACAATCATTGTTGGACGAAGAAAATATTCGCAAGAATAATGAAGGGGTATTAAATTTTCTTGAAATCTCTTAGTTATGAAAATTCTTAAAACACCTACAAATTATATTAATCCAAACCAATTAGGTAACTCAAGTCTACTTGGTGATTATGATTGTTTTATTCCAAAGCAATCATATTTCTTTGATAGAAAACCAATAGGATTTGAATTCTCAAAAAATTCTGAGGAAAAGTCAAAATCAACAACGTTATCTTTGAATGTTTTAGGTAAAGAGTATTCTGTACCAAGTGCATTATTTGATTTAATTGAGGAAATAGAAGAATCTAAATCAATATTAGATCTTGAATATAATTGGGATGAGTTAGGTGCTGACATTATAAAACCAGCCCTGTTTGGTCAAGCCATTGATTTTATTTTAATGTATACAACTTACATTTATGAAAATCATCAGAAAACAGTAATTAGTTCTCCGGAAATTAATCCGTGTGCTAATGGAACTATAGATTTTTCTTGGAGAACTAAAGCTGCAAGGATGTTAATTAACATTAAAGAAAAGAATGGGGAATTTAGGGCTTCTTTTTATGGATATTATTATAACAATAAACTACCCCTTGAAGGGCTTATTGACATGAAAAATGTCGACAAGACTATAGCATCATGGATGAAGGAGCTCAAGTAATAAAAGAAAATTGTCCTTGGGAGATAGTTGAAATTACAGAGGAAGATTTTGTTTATAGGCAGATTCCAGTTCAGAAGCGGATTGTAAATAGGAACAGAAAATATCCAAGTGAAAGTTGTTTTATCTTAAGAGATTTTGAAGATAGTTTGTCTTTCAATTTAGAAAGATATATTAATGTTGACAAAAATTATAAACTTATAGGAATTACATATTCCAATGGAAGTTGGCTAAACTATACTTCCTTTAAAATAATTAAATTTCCTGTAATTTTTCTTAGATCCTTATCTAAATTTTCAAATATAAATCATTCTCCTGTTAATAATGGGCAACCATCAGATGTTGGCCATCCCAATAACAAATCGCACACTTCATTATATTGCGAAGCTTTTGACGAAGGGGTTAGAGTCGAGTTAAGCGATTATTGTTTAGAAAGTAATAATGAATGTGAATTTGATGTAAAATTGATAAGAGAAGAAATTGAAGCCTTAAGAGGAAGAGGAAATGAAACCCCATTTCATAATTTATGGGACTTTGATAATTAAGAATAAATAAAACTGTATGATGATGTTAAAACGTAATTAACGTTATAACACAAAGTATTCAACAAATCCCAAATGAGCGAGAAAAACATAGTGCAAGCAATAAAGGACAAAGGAAAGACATTGGAATCCGAAATGTCTTTCTTCGACCATCTGGAAGCACTAAGGTGGCACTTGATGCGCTCAGCTATTGGCGTGGTTGTTTTTACCGGTATCGCCTGGTATTTTTACGATTTTATATTCAATAAAATCATCATGGCCCCGTTCTATGGCAGTTTCTGGACTTATCGTATGATGTGTAAGTTCGGCGATGGGTTTTGTATCACGCATATTAATGGTGAGATTATCAATACCGATATGGCTGGCCAGTTTATGCTGAAGCTTAACTCGTCAATACTGATGGGTATTATAGCAGCGGTTCCTTACATTTTATGGGAGATATGGCGCTTTATAAAACCGGCTTTATTAGATAAAGAGCGCAAAGCAGCCAGCGGTTTTGTGTTTTACGCTTCGATACTTTTTATTCTCGGTATTTTATTCGGCTATTATGTTATCGCGCCTGAGTCTATCTCATTTTTAGCCGGCTATACTGTGAGTGCTACCATCCACAATCAATTTACCATTAGTTCATACCTATCTATGGTGGCTACCATTACCTTAATAATAGGTATCGTGTTCGAGCTTCCTATCTTAATCTATATTCTTGCTTCAATAGGCATACTAACAGGTACTTTCATGCGTAAAACACGCAGGTACTCGGTAGTTATCCTGTTGATTGTCGGCGCTATTATATCGCCTTCGCCTGATTTTCTGACTACCATGATAGCAACGGTGCCGTTGTTTGCATTGTACGAAGTAGGTATAGTAGTAGCCTCTATAGTCGAAAAACGTCGCCTTAAAAAGCACGAAGAGATAATGGAATCATAAGCCACTAATTTTCGCAAAATATTTATCTTAGCCCCTTAATCATTACAAACTAAAATGAAAGAGGGACTAAGAATTGCCATTGGTGCAGATCACGCAGGATTCGATTATAAACAACCTTTAGCAGCGGCATTAACTACTGCCATTGAAATAAGAGATTTTGGCACCTATTCCGTCGATTCTGTTGATTATCCCGACTTTGCCCACCCGGTAGCCCTTGCTGTAGAAAGCGGCGACTATGACTTAGGTATATTGATCTGCGGTAGCGCCAACGGCGTAGCCATGACCGCTAACAAACACCAGGGCATCCGTGCAGCCATTTGCTGGAATACCGAATTAGCTTGCCTTGCACGCCAGCATAATAACGCCAATGTGGTTTGTATCCCGGCCCGGTTTATCTCTATCGGCGAAGCAAAAGCAATAGTAGATGCTTTCCTGAGCACCGATTTTGAAGGCGGCCGCCATGCCAATCGTGTAAACAAGATGAGCTGTTAAGAAGTGGTTTAAAAACAATAAAACCATCGTCATTGCGAGCGAAGCGTGGCAATCCCAAGCTATGCATAATGTTGTCTGAACCTGAATTTGTAGAATTAAAGAATTACCTGAATTCTGAAAATTCAACAAATTCCTGAAATTCGAGTTCAGACAATTTGTGTTTAAATTTAACAGGTTGCGTACCTACGGCACGAAAAATACAATAACATTTTTAGGCTACCAACATTTAACCCCGATGGGGTTTTGATGATTTTTAATTTTTGTATCCCGCGGGATGTTTTATCAATACATCCCGGTTCCATCGGAGGTCGCTAAATCCGGATAAGGTTCTTGATTTTATACCCTGCGGGATTTTATCAATCCACCCCGGCTCCATCGGAGGTCGCTAAATCCGGATAAGGTCTTTGATTTTTATTCTGCAGAATATTTTACCAAACTATCCCGGCTCCATCGGAGCCCAATGTTGGTAGCACAATTAACGGCCTCATTTCCTTGCCCTGTAGGGGCAATACATTGCAAATAAAAAAGGCAACTGGATTATCTCCAATTGCCTTTTTCTACATCTGCGAAATCACCCAGAATCGGTGAAATCAAATAAAATATTATTCTGAATCTACAGACTGTAACTGTCCTTCTGGCAAATGATGGCGATACTTATCAGTAAAAGGAGATTTGTGAGTAAATGCTCCGGCAATAAATACCAATCCGCCTATTAAAACTTGTGGCCAAACAACTTTATCAGAAAAATGGAAAATGAACGGCGACATCAACAGGAATGAACCTATGATTACATCTAAAAATAAATGCATTTCCATTGGCATTTGTTTAATAAAGCCATGTTTATTATTACTGAAAACAGCCATAATAAATTCTATCCAACCAAATAGCAAAGGCAAAAATAACGCCGCGCCGCCTACTGTATAAAAACCTGGTTCCCCCGAAAACGATACCCAAGGGCAGCCTAATAATAAAACAACTGCTACCCAGTTGATAATTCCGTAAGTTGATAGTGAAATGAATGGTTTCATTCTGCTTTTTATTTTTATTTGCTAATAACGCCGCTAAATTAATAATTTATAGCGTGAGTTTGTTTTGAAAGTTTAAATTTTATTTGAAAACATGTTCAATAATAATTCTTTACTCTAAAATATACTCCTATTTGCCCCGCCATCAACCTGTATCGTAGTCCCCGAAACATAAGCAGCCTGTTCCGAAGCTAGAAATACCACCACTGCGGCCAGTTCTTCAGGTTTGCCAATTCTTCCTAAAGGAATGGTTTTTGCCTTCTCCTTTAATGCCGCTTCCGGGTCAACACCTTTAGGTACTGTATCCTTTATCCTGTCAGTTAGTATTAATCCCGGTGCTATATTGTTTACAGTGATATTATATGGCCCAAATTCATCGGCCATTAACTTAGCCATCCCCACAATTCCCATCCGCATACTGGTTGATAACACCGAGTTAGCTAACACCGACTTCACCGACCCGCTCACAATATTAATAATCCGCCCATTGCCTGATTCCTTTAAATACGGCAAAATCAACCTGCTCATATGCGCTACGCTTAGCAAATTTAGTTCAAAAGCTTTTTGCCAGGCGCTTTCATCAAAGTTTTCAAATTTATCAAATGGTGGCCCTCCGGCGTTATTCAGTAAAATATCTATCCGCCCGAAAGCAGCAGCAGCTTTTTTAACAAAGGCTTCAATATCCTCGCTCTTGCTCACATCAATCGGGATAGCCACCACCTCGTTTCCCGTTTGTTGTTTGATTTCGGCAGCGGTTTTATTCAACTCCGCTTCATCGCGCGAGCCAATAATAACCTTTGCGCCTTCGGCGGATAGCATGGTGGCAATAGCCCTGCCTAATCCTTTACTGGCAGCTAATACAATAGCAACTTTGTTGGTGAGTTTTAAATCCATTTTGATTTAGTTAGATAGAATCAAGAGTAAAGATACAAGAATCAAGATGAAGCTGATTTTGTTCCATTTAATAAATATGTTTACCACGATCGCTTATATAGCACTCATCCGGTCTTGCTCCGCTCGACCATCCTCTCTGCCGCTTGCGGCAAAGAGGGCTGAAAAACTTTTTCTCACCTCTTTGCGCCACCAGCGGAGAGAGGTCGGCCAGCGCAGCGTAGCCGGGTGAGTCAATCGTCACCATGTATTCATCCTGACTCTTGAATCTTTGCTCTTGATTCTCTATTCTAAATTTTAACTAAATTTGATGCAATGATTAAAAAACTGATCCGCAGCTTTGGCTACGCCTTTAAAGGATTGGCTTACGCTACCAAAAGCCAACTCAACTTCAGGATACATTTATTTGCATCAGTTATAGCTATTGCCTTAGGGTTTGCCCTAAACATAGCAACAACCGAATGGTTATGGGTCGCACTCAGCATTGCCATAGTTTTACTAACCGAACTTACCAATACCGGCATCGAAACCTTAACCGACCTCGTATCCCCAGACTATAATGAGAAAGCGGGCCATGTGAAAGATATATGTGCCGGGGCGGTAGTTGTTGCTGCCTGTTTCGCACTGATTACCGGTATCGTCATCTTTGTGCCTAAACTCATTCTCGTTTTTCATCATGCTGCATAAAACGCGGGCCATTGTATTTAAAACAACCGATTACGGCGAAAGCAGTGTTATCGTCCAGCTTTTTACCGAGAAATTTGGATTGCAATCCTACATCATCAATGGTGTAAAAAAACCGCGCGCCAAAATAACCGGCAATATGCTGCAGCCCCTGCATTTGCTGGATGTAGTGGTTTATCATAAAAATAACAACAGTATACAGCGAATCTCTGAGTTGAAAAATTCGCCGGTATTATTATCGCTGCCTTATGACGTTATAAAAAGCTGCATAGCTATTTTTTTGAACGAAGTGCTGTACAAAGCCGTAAAGCAGCAAGGCACCGACGAAAGTTTGTTTGGTTTTGTTTTTAGTTCGATAGAATGGCTGGATCACCAGGCCGATGGCTTGGCGAATTTTCACTTGCTGTTTTTAATTCAGCTTACGCGATACCTGGGCTTTTATCCTGATACTACATTTGCTGCCAATGCCGAATATTTTGACATGAAGAACGGCGTTTTCACCCGTTACAAACCCGATAGCTTCTCCTATCTGTCGCCACCGCATACACGCAATTTTTATAATTTATTGGAATGCAGTTTTGAGAATAGCTCCCAATTAAAGTTAACTAACGATGACCGCCGTTACCTGCTGAATAAGTTGTTAGAGTATTATGCTTTGCATATTGAAAGCTTCGGGAATATCCGCTCCCAGGCCGTGCTCGAAGAGGTTTTGAGCTGATCCCAAATTTTGGGCAAAAAAAAAGAGAAAGCTTTCAGACTATCTCTTTTTTTCATTTTAACTGACCTCATTATTATATCATAAAGAACAAGCTTGTTAGACCGATAATAACAATAGCACAAATATATAACTTGAAACAATATCTGTATAATTTTTTTACATTTTTTAACAAAAAAGTTGCTAAAAAACAATAAAACCAGCCCAATTTGAAGCATAAATCACTCAAAAAAATATAATATTCATTGCTAATTACCCTGTTAAAAGGCTATTTTTATCAAAAATGACTTAAAATAGCCTTTATCATTATAAAAATTGAAAAAATGTATATTTTTTGATTATTTCAGACGAGAAAGTGTTAAAAATGAAATTTTTGTCAGCTAGGTTAATATTTACCTCTGGTTTCATTAAAACCAGCAACTGTCATAATATCCAATACTTGCTGTTAAGCCATTTATATTAACTAACTTAGAAAAACCCCATAATTGTGGGTTTTAAATCCTCTCCACTTAGGCATTGCCATTAATCTGCTACGGTAATATTTAAGCTTTATGCTAATTGAAAATCATGAGTAAAGACAAAAAAAATATGCCCAACCCGGTAGGGAAGAAGGGGCCATCCGACTACCAGTCAGGTAAAACCTCGACCGCTAAAATTGAAACTGCACCCCTGACAAAAAAGAAAAAATAATGATAAACGAAACGATTGAACGCAAAGCGAAAATGTATGTATACGATTTGAACAACTGCGCCACCGAAAATGGTTTTAAACCAGATGAAACATGGGAATTTAGCCTGGCAACTGATCTGGAAAAGGTAGCTCTCGAAAAGAAGTACTTCCCAACCATATCAGCTAAGGTATTACCTGAGTTTTTATCAGAGTTATTTCACCAGGTTAAATCACAGTTGGTACACGTAAAATATAATGCCGAAAAAGCGGGTACCCACAACGTAACCGAAAGCGGTTTGCAATATTTAATTGCGTATAACCCAAACAGGTTAAGGCACTAAATAAATGCTGTTAGGTGGTTGTGGATGAGGTAGCTCGCCACAATTTCCACCACGGCAGCCACGGGGCATCATGATGCTCATAGTGGTAGCCAAAAAAATAACAGGAGAAAAATGCCAGCACATGGTTCTTAGCCTGGCTGCGCGATTGGTGCTTATTATCATGTTCGCCCTTATGGGGCAGATATGTGCCAAAATAAAACAACTGCAAGGTACTTAATAACGATGGCGCCACCCAAAATAGCAGCAAATTAGCCTGCGGAATCCATAACTTTAATACATTAAACAGTACGGCCATCACCACAATTTGCCAAACCGACAAATAATTGCGGATAAATTGTACATACCACTGTACAAAGTTGCCGGTATGATAATCCGGATCTTCTGCAGTATGTACATGGTTATGGTGCTGATGGTGTTTGGTATATAACTTAGGATACCAAAACGAGGCGTAAAGCAGAGTGCAGGTATAGCCCACCAGGTTATTAAGTGTTTTATTAGGCGATACCGAGCCGTGCATAGCATCATGCGCGGTGATGAACAAACCGGTATACAAGTGCATCTGCACTAAAATAAACAGGTAAAGCAAAGGATTAGCGAAATTAACATGCCATTGCATCAGCAGAATAATAGATGCGGCCCAGCATCCTAACACCATTAAGGCAATTATTAAACCAATGTTGGAGGATTTTTGCACAATCTAATATTTACCACTTGTCATTTCGACCGGAGGGAGAAATCTTCTCCAATTTGCATTAACGATCAGCATGATTTTAGAAGATTTCTCCCTCCGGTCGAAATGACAATTATAAATGAGATTTGTTTGTGACTAAAACGCTTCCAACGCTGCCTTAACCTCCTGCATCAGCCACATCGGTGTTGATGTAGCGCCGGCTATGCCAACAGTATCTCCGGGAGCAAACAAATTAACATCCAGTTCGCTGGAGGATGAGATAAAATAGGTATTAGGATTGTTCTTCAGGCATACTTCATAAAGTACCTTGCCATTTGATGATTTACGACCCGATACAAATACAACCTTATCAAACCTTTTGGCAAATTTAGGCAGGTCCTTATCGCGATTACTCACCTGGCGACAAATAGTGTCATTCGCTTTCAGGTTATAGCCACGGGCAATCAATTCATCCTTTACACCATAAAACTTATCCATGCTTTTGGTGGTCTGGCTGTAAAGCGTGATGTTCTGCGGCAGTTCCACATTATCCAGCTCGGCAATATCCTGGAAAACCAAAGCCTCATTATTTGTTTGGCCCTGTAAGCCTATAACCTCGGCGTGGCCATGCTTGCCGAATATTAATATTTTTTCGTTTTGATCGAACGATGATTTGATGCGGTTTTGCAACTTCAACACAACCGGGCATGAGGCATCAATCAGCGTAATATTATTCTCTAAAGCGGTGCGATAAGTATCAGGAGCTTCGCCATGCGCGCGGATGAGTACTTTTTCATTATGCAAATCCTTCAGCGCATCATGTTCAATAATACGCAGGCCTTTGGCCTTCAGGCGTTCAACCTCTTCATCATTGTGTACAATATCTCCAAGGCAGTACAGGTAGCCCTCTTCTTCCAGTATTTCTTCAGCCATATCAATAGCGTAAACCACCCCAAAGCAAAAGCCCGAATCCTGGTCGATAGTTACCTGTAAATTATATACACCCATAGTATTACAAAGTTACGTTAAAATATTTATATGATATATTCCGCATTCTGACTATGATGTCATTTCGGGTTTTATTGGCTTAATAGCTTTGCTTTCTGAGTATCATATTCAGATTGCGTTATGGCGCCGCTATCCAAAAGACCTTTCAATTTTTTTAATTTATCAAACTGATCATCTGATTGTTGAACAACTGCCGTGTTATCGGTTGAAGAACACGGAACTACCTCGCAAGCTTGTATAGCATCATCAATTGTTAAAACATAGTTAGTTATATTGCCACCACCAACAGTAAAGTAGTATTTTACAACACCTTGTATTTTGCCTGTTTTTATTTTCTTAATTATAACAGCTGTATTAGCATAACCACGTCCTATATTTAATTGGTTCGGGCCTGCACTTGCATCATAATTTAAAACAGCTCCCCAGCCGCCCATTTGTAAATAAAGAAATGTACCACTTGGCGACGATCCTCTTCCTAATCTTACTGTGTCGCCCACTTTATAGGTAATGCCGTTAACAGCCTTGTATGCTGTTAATTTTTGCGCTTTAGAAACAAAAGAGAAACAAATTAGCAGTAATAAAGCAAGTGTTATTTTCATGTTGTGATTGGTTTAGGGCACTAAAATAGTAAAAATGCAAATAATTTTAACGTGGTGTTGATTTCTTCTCCTGGCTTTTTATTTTTTTTGACGGAGGTTACATCAGTAATAAATAACACCAAATGGTTAAAGGCAAAGTTTCAAAAACTAAGTTTATCCTGTCATATACTCACCTTCAATCCTACGTAATAATTACGCAAAGCGGCCGCATTATAGTATCGATTACCTACTGCATTAAGATCATCGCCCAAACTGTATTTTTTATTTAGGATATTCTCAGCCCCGGCATACACTTCGAAGTTTGATTTGTGGGATAATTGATGCCCCCAGCCCACTTTGGCAGCCAGTAAATTATAATGCGGTGCAAATGCTGTATTAGCATCATTCAGCGGGATTTTGGCGGTGTAGTTATGCTCTGCATAAATAAAAATCTGTTGCGGTAAGTTTAACCGCAAACTGGTTATATAAACCTGCTCAGGCACCCCGGTAAGCTGGTTGTGGGTAGTGCTGAAAGTGAACTTATCAATAGTAGCCGACTCGTTAAACCGCAAACCCCTAACAAATAGATTTGTATTTTGGCGAATAATCCAATCGGTAAAATAAAGCTCGAAACCGGGTTGATTGGTGCCGCCGGAATTGGTATAATACTCGTTTCCATTTGCATCTTCGTGACTGATAATAGCATCATTCAACTTATAATAAAATACCGAAGCATCCAAATACATGGTTTCATCGCTGTTGCGCAAGCGGAAGCCTGTTTCGTAATTCCAGCCGTATTCGGCATCCAGTCCGGTATTGATGGCGTGGTCGGTTGGGCGAATCTCGGCGGTGGTAGGGGTTGAATAACCGCGACTAACAGATGCCCGCCATGCAAAATCATTGGTTAGTTGATAGGACAAGGCTATCCTTGGCATTAATTCGGGTGTAAATGGCCGGTTAGTAAAATTCGTTTCATCATTCGGGTATACATTCCTGAATTTGTAATCGTAAAAGTTTAAACTCAGCGCGGTTTCTATGTGTAGTTTCCTGTTAATATCGGCCACATAGCGGGCAAACATAAAATGCTGATTGGTATTGATTTTATCCAGCGTTTGTGAGGTATCCCGTACCCCTAACTTGTTGCCATAGTTGTTAATGTCTGAGTTGGTTTGCTGCCATTCTATCCCTGCGTTAACTTTCCAACTGTAAGTTTTATGTTCCGAGCCCGTATACTCAAAATAGGTACGGAAGCCTAAAGTGCCCTCATATCGTTGCTCATAATCGGTAAGGAAAGGATTAGCGAAGTTTACATAAGTGCCAAAAACGGATAATACGTTCCGAAGGTTATCGGTGATATTTACTTCGTTTACCAAGCCACCGAAAAGCATTTTTTGGATAATGCCGCTATGCTGTTCAACCGCGCCGGGTACGGCAGGTGTTGGTGGCCTTGCCGATTGCGGATCAGCCTCAAACTGACTTAAAGTTAAACCGCCCGGGGTTTGATAATTTAAGTCGGAGTAAAAGCCTAATATTTTGAGATCATCGTGCTTGGCGTAGGTCCATTTATCAACTGCCTGGAAGTAATTGCGGTACATGCTGCTGTGTTGACGATAGCCGCCATAAGTTTCATACGCCTGATTGATATTTAACTGATTGTTAGCCTGGTGATCCTGATAAGCCACGTTTTCGTGAAAAAGTGAATAGGAGCCACCGTTAACCTCGGCAGAAACAAAATTACTATCGGTATATCGGGCAACCGGACTTACCAAAACTACTCCTCCCGAATTCGCACCGAATAAACTACCATCCGGGCCTTTTAAAACTTCGATATGTTGAATGCTGTTCATATCAATGGCATTCAGATAAGTATTGCCCCCGGCATCGGTTAATGGAATTTCATCATAATAGATCTTCACATCGCGTATACCAAAAGGTGAGCGTAATAAGCTGCCCCGAATTGAGAGTCGATAACTCCCCGGCGAACGTTCTTCCATTCGTACACCCGGGACTGTATTTAATGCAGATACTAATGAATTATCGGGTTGTACGGCTAATTGTTCATTACTTAACACGTTGACCGATGCAGGCACATTCAGAATAGGTTGATTGGAAAGATAACCTCTGACTATTACATCGTTTAAACGCCGCGAAGAATCTCTTTTTAAAGAATCTTTTTGCTGCGCTGATAAGCATAAGGTACAGGAAAAAAGCAAAAGCAGGGTAGCGTATATTTTTATCACAAGCGGCTATTGATGCTATAAAATTACGATTTGTTACGCTATTCTTTTACTGGCCGGTGCGATTACAGAGCGTTATCTTTAGCTCCGGTAAATCATGTAGTATGGTTTTGTAATAAACACGTTATTATCAACTTAATATGCGCAGCATCCGGTAAAAATTTTACTTTTGGAAGCCAATTGTTTAACCCCAATAAAACTTTGATTAAAGTAGCTGCTTTTATTTTCATTTTGCCTGTAATTATAGCAGCATCCTTAACATGTAATGCTCAAACACAAACCGGGCCGCAAGCCACGTGTAATGGCAGCCTCGGCGACCCGGTTATCAATCAAGACTTTGGTTCGGGTTCAAACCCCGGTGCACCACTTGCGGCAGGAATTACCAATTTAACATATACCAGCAGCAATTGCCCTGATGATGGTCAATATACTATTGCCAATAGTTTAACGGGTAGCGGCAATTGTCACCCGGATACGTGGCAAAACGTAACATCAGATCATACAGGTAATCCTAATGGATATATGATGATTGTTAACGCATCAGTAGCTCCCAGTGTGTTTTTTACTCAAAGCGCACCAACGTTATGCCCCGGTACAACATATCAATTTTCCGCTTATATACTTAATCTTATTACGCTTCAAGCCAGCGGATCAGGAGTTAGTGAACCTAACATTACCTTTTCTGTTGAAACAACCGATGGTCAAGTATTAGCTATAGATTCAAGCGGTACAATAGCCCCAACAAGTAGCCCAACCTGGGTGCAAAGAAGTTTGTTTTTTACTACACCCAATAACGCAACATCGGTAGTAGTTAAAATGACTAACAATGCTCCCGGTGGTAATGGAAACGACCTTATTTTGGATGATATCACCTTTAGAGCATGCGGGCCCGTAATTGAAACAGGTTTCGGATCAACCTCGGGATCGCCGGCACAAGCGCTTTGTCAGGGGCAAAGTGCTAACTATACCCTTCAGGCGCAGGTTGATAATAGTAGTAATACAGCGCCGTCTTATCAATGGCAATCTTATCATACCAATGGTGGTTGGGTTGATACTGCCGGGCAAACCAGCAATACGCTTAATGTTCAGTTTGTAAATGCCATACCAGGCACTTATCAGTACCGCCTGGGGGTAACCAATGGCACCAGTACTTTAGCAAGTTGCCGGGTATATTCTCAGCCATTAACGGTTAATGTATCACCAAACCCGGTAATACAGGGTGTAAGCCCGGTTATGCAGCAATGTGTAGGTGATACCGTGGTGCTTAATGCTACCGGCGGATCAAGTTATCAATGGTCGGGCCCTAATTTGCCTGCTACTTCTACTAACCCGGTAACCATAAATGGTATCAGTGCGGCTGATGCCGGGCAATACACCGTGGTTGCCTATAATCAATATGATTGTTCTTCAACCGCATCCACACAAATTAATGTAAGTCCCGTACCTATGGCAACTGTGGCAGGCGCGACTACCATCTGTACCGGCGACAGTACCAGCTTAACTGCATCAGGCGGCGCGTTTTATTTATGGTCGCCGGGAAAAACATTATCTGATTCAACCATATCAAACCCGGTTGCATTCCCAATAGATACCACAACTTATACGGTTAAGGTAAGTAATGCCAGTGGTTGTTTTGCTACCAAAACAGTAACGGTTAATACATTAAAAAAGGCAATTGCTAACGCGGGTACCAACAAAGTTATTTTTGAGGGCCAAACGGTAAAGCTCACCGCGAGCGAGCAATATGGCAACCTGTTTTACTGGACACCAACCACCGGGTTAAGCGATCCAAACGTGCTCAATCCCCTTGCCAACCCGATAAATGATATAACCTACACGTTACATGTTACCTCAACAACTAGTTGCGGTATAGATAGCAGCAGTGTTTTTGTCAGGGTTTATAAAAAGATCACCATTCCCAATACATTTTCACCCAATGGCGATGGGCGAAATGATTATTGGAACATTGACGCGCTGATCACCTACCCGGAAAGCCTGATGCTGGTATTTGACAGGTATGGCCAGCAAGTATTCAAAAGCGTAGGGTACGCCAACCCATGGGATGGAAAATATAATGGTCAGCCGGTACCGGTTGGTACATATTATTATGTTTTGGATCTGAAAAACAACACACCCAAAATATCCGGTTGGGTACTGGTTGTCAGGTAGTAATTATCTGCTAAAAAAGTAATGTATGCCTGCGGTAACTGATACTTGATTTACCTGGTAATCTGAATCATCGTCCAGCCTTGTTTTAGGATTATAGCCTGCATATATATCTATATTTTTATTGAGAACGACACCAATTTTTACCGGTATATTAAAAGCGAAAAACTGAAGATTTGGCATTTGCAAATTACCTGAACCACTTGTGCCGCTAATTGTATAAGTAATGGTGCCTGTATATTGTTTTGAACTGAAGATGTTCGCATTTAAACCTACACCGGCATCAAGATATAATCTGAAATTATCGGTATTATATAAGTTATAAATAAGCTGAGGAGTAAATCCAAATGTTAATTGTTTGAATTTTAAATCATAATCAGTTGTGCTGGCAGTACCCTGGGTTGTTTGATAGCTAATATTTACGCTATTAGGTATAGCCGATACTTCAAGTCTTAAAATCCATCTGCCAACATTTTTATTAGTATAAATATCTGTGCCGATATCTAATCCGGGAGACAGCGTTGAGGTGGATTTGGTAGTTGCCGATGCATCGCTGCCAACTTTAAAAGAACTAGAAAAGCTGTTAATGCTAATACCCGCAAAAAAACGCGGCGCGTTTCGACTTAAAGTTGCTTTCTGAGCCTCGGGAGATCCATTTATCTTGTATACAATATCCGATAGATTATCTTCATTATATGAACCTAATTGAATTTGGTCTATCAGTTTTTGATCGCCTGGTTTATATGTAGCCGTTAGCTTTTGCAGTTGAATTTTATAGGTATCTTTTATATGCACAACGGTGGCGTATGTTGTATCAAGATAGATGCGGTAGTCTAATTCTAGTGGCTCATTTCCTTTTTCACTAATGAAAAAACGTGGTTTAATTTTATCTTTATAAGCATACAGCGTTAAGTTTTTGCCGGTGGTTACCGTTCTTAAAAAAACCGTATCAAATTTTTTAGTAGTATCAAGCCATTGAACTAATTTTTCATGATCAACATAGTCTTGGCTTATCCATAAATCAAAACGTTTGTATTTTTCATACCCGATTACCGTAAAAGCTTTAATAACATTACTGGAGTATTCAGTTTTCTCGCTTTGAAGGGTACTCTTAAAGGCTATTATTTTAGGATTTTTATCCCAGTCTTTATAGTTAATAAAGCCGTTTACAGTATCGCCTTTAAGGGTAACTATGTAACCAGGTTTATAATTGTTTTGTGCGGATGAATAGAAAGGGTGTAAAAGAGCTAGTACAATTAATAGGTATAAATATTTCATGCAATAAGGTTTAATCGGCGGCAAATATATAAAATCAATTCAGACTAATAATAAACTGCATATAAATGCGATATGATCCGTTAATTGGAGCTAATTTTAAACATGCATCACGAACATCATTTAAAAAGCTCCGATACCATTCGCGATATTGTTATCGGCATGTCTGACGGTTTAACTGTGCCATTCGCCCTGGCTGCAGGTTTAAGCGGGGCAGTAAATTCATCACACATAGTAGTAACAGCAGGTATAGCTGAAATTGTTGCCGGCTCAATCGCGATGGGGCTTGGGGGCTTTTTGGCCGGCCGTACCGAAGCTGACCATTATGCTGCTGAATTAAAGCGCGAATATGATGAGGTTGAGCGGGTACCCGAGGAAGAAAAAAGAGAAGTAATGGAGGTTTTTGCTGATTTCGGGTTATCGGTTGCCCTGCAACAGCAAGTAGCTGATGAAATGGCAAAAGATAAACACAAGTGGGTTGATTTTATGATGCGTTATGAGCTAGGGCTTGAAGAGCCGCTGGCTAACCGCGCTACGCAGAGCGCGATAACAATCGGCGCATCCTATGTAGTTGGGGGTATTATTCCGCTTTCACCATATTTTTTTACCCCGAGTTCACAAATGGCCCTGTACTACTCCTGTGGGGTAACGATGATATGCCTGTTTATTTTTGGATACTTTAAAAGTAAAGTTACAGGTCAGCCTGCGTTTAGCGGTGCTATAAAAGTGCTGTTTATAGGCGCTCTTGCAGCAGCAGCAGCATTTATTATGGCTAAATTAATTAATGGCGGATTTTAATTAAAAGGCGATAAACTTATCAATCTGCTCGTTTACAAACTTAACGGTGTCTTCTTTAAACAGGTTATTATTTTCGTCCAATTCTGTTTTTATGTTGGCTATATGAAGTTTTAGCGGTAATACATGCAGGTTAAAATAATGGCAAACACCTGTAAAGTGGTCAACCCCACGTATGTTACCATATTTGCCTGATGAGATTCCAACCAAAGCAGCTTTTTTCTCATAAAAGCTTTCAGGGAAATCGCAGGCATCAATAAACACTTTTAACACGCCGGGATAGCTGCCATTATATTCAGGAATAACAAACAGGAATTTATCCAACGGGTTGATCTTATCTAATATCAGTTTAAAAGCTTCGCTTCTTTTTCCGTACAGATCGGTGGCTATAACCGCGTCGGGTAATTCGGTTAATGACAATATATTAGCCTCCTGGCCTTTTTGCAATAGCATTTGCTGGTAATATTTAGCTACCTTAAAGGTATTACTGCCCGGTCTGTTGGTTGATGAGATTATAGTGATCATCTTTTTATTTGCGACGCTATTAAGCTGTTTTTAAACTTTTTATACTTGAAATTGTGTGTAAGTGGGCCAAAAATGTGAGTAAAATTATAGCTTAAACGCCTTAACCGGCATCATACAAATGCAGGCAATTATTAACTTTGTATATTAGCACCGTTTAACTTTACGAAGGTAGAAATTTATGTTTCTGTTTTTCGTTATGAATAAACCCCAAAATAAATTTTAATATACTACAATGTGTAAAATTATTGCTTTAGCCAACCAAAAGGGCGGCGTAGGAAAAACTACATCATCCATAAATCTGGCCGCAAGTTTAGCCGTATTAGAATACAGAACATTACTTGTTGATGCTGATCCGCAGGCCAACTCTACATCGGGTATTGGGTTTGATCCGCGCAATATAAAAAATAGCATTTACGAGTGTATCATTAATGATATTAACCCGCATGATGCCATCCAAAAAACAGATACCCCAAATCTTGACCTGCTGCCTGCCCATATTGACCTGGTAGGAGCCGAGATAGAGATGATAAACCTGGAAAACCGCGAGTTTAAAATGAAGCACGTGCTTAATAGCCTGCGTGATGAGTATGATTTTATTATTATTGATTGCTCGCCATCATTAGGTTTAATTACCATCAACGCGTTAAGTGCTGCCGATTCGGTAATTATACCGGTGCAGTGTGAATACTTCGCATTAGAAGGTTTGGGTAAATTGTTAAACACGATAAAAATTGTTCAAACCCGTTTAAATACCGAGCTTAAAATTGAAGGTATTTTATTAACGATGTATGATGTACGCCTGCGCCTGAGTAATCAGGTTGTTGAAGAAGTGCGCAGCCATTTTGAGGATATGGTGTTTGATACTATTATACAACGTAATACACGTTTAAGTGAGGCGCCAAGCTTTGGTGTATCGGTAATTATGCACGATGCAACCTGTAAGGGCGCTATAAATTATTTGAATCTGGCCCGCGAAATTGTACAGAAAAACGGTTTAATTGCAAACCCAACCGCGGAAACCACAGTAACAGCTTAATATAAATGAGCACAGAAAAAAGAAATGCCCTTGGAAAAGGGTTAAGCGCGCTGCTTAATGATTCTGCAAGTGTAAATCCTGATAAAAATAGTTCCTCTGGGGTTGCTTTGTCGCCCGAGGTTAACAGCATGGGTTCTGTTAACGAAATTAAGATAGCCGAAATTGAGGTTAATCCTTTTCAGCCACGTACTGATTTTGACGAACAGGCATTACAGGAACTATCCGACTCTATAAAACTACAAGGGCTTATACAGCCTATTACCGTTAGGCGTGTTAATGCGCATAGCTACCAGCTTATATCGGGCGAACGCCGTTTGCGTGCCTCAAAACTGGCGGGCTTAACACAAATACCGGCGTATGTACGTACCGCCAACGACCAGCAGATGCTGGAAATGGCGCTTATTGAAAACATACAGCGTGAAAACCTGAATGCTATTGAAGTTGCACTCAGCTTTCAGCGAATGATTGATGAATGCAGTTTAAAGCAGGAGGAATTGGGTGATCGCGTGAGCAAAAATCGTTCAACGGTTACCAATTATTTGCGCCTGCTTAAGTTGCCACCAGCTATACAAGCGTCTATTCGTGATGGGCAGTTGAGCATGGGCCATGCGCGTGCATTGATCACCGTTGATGATCCTGCTAAACAATTATTTATTCATCAGCATATTATAAAGGAAGGTTTATCCGTTCGTAAGGTTGAAGAGCTGGTGCGCGACATGCAACGGGTGCCTGTAAAAAAAGAAGGCAAACAACCCGAGCCTATTCCTTATCACATGCAAAAGATAGAGGATGATCTGGCTTCGAAATTTAGTACAAGGGTTAAGCTTAAAGTCAACGGCAAAGGAAATGGTAGCATTGAAATACCATTTTTATCAGAGGATGACCTTGGCCGTATCCTTGAAATGTTGGATTGGTAAAAAATGTATAAATTCCTGCTTGTAATTTTTCTGGTTAGTGGTTTTGCGTTAGCAGCCAGGGCACAAAGCCCTGATTTAAGCAACAAAGAAACCAAAAGGGATAGTATTAATTTACATCGTGACTCCATTACGTCTAAACCTTTTGCGCCCAAAATAAAGCACGACGAAAAAAAATATCATCCGGATAGTTTACACAGCCCGAAAAAAGCGGTAATCCGCTCCTTAATACTACCGGGATGGGGACAGGTTTATAATCACCGTTGGTGGAAAGTGCCTTTAATTTATACAGCATTGGGTTTATTGGGTGATGCTTATGTGTTTAATGAAGGATATTACCAGGAGTTTTTAGCCTTATCTAAATACAGGGAACATGGCACAGCGCCATCACCCGGCGATAAATATTATAACGACTACATTTTATACCAGGGGCAACAGGACCAAACCATATACGATGCTAATGATGCCTATCGAAGAGACCGGGATTTGAGCATAATGGGTTTTGTGGCTTTTTGGGGTATCCAGATGGTTGACGCTTATATTGATGCCAAGTTTCAGCATTCTTATACTATGGATACTGATTTTTCCTTCAGGATAGATCCAACCATTCTTAATCAGCAAAATATGCTTGCACAGGGTTTCAACGGGCCTGTTATCCCGGGTTTAAAACTTACTTTATCCTTCTGATAAATTTTTCTCAGGGCCGGATATACAAAGTTTAAATGCATTACTAATTCCCGGGATAAAACTTACCTTTACCCTCAAATAAATTAATTCATCAACCTCAAAATATCTATACCGATGAAGATCGCATTGTTAGGCTATGGTAAAATGGGTAAAATCATTGAAAAAATAGCCACCGACCGTAAACACGAAATTGTATTAAAAATTGATCATGATAACCTGCACGAGCTAACTGCCGAAAACTTAAAAAAGGCTGATGTTGCTATAGAGTTCACCATGCCCGGTTCGGTGTTAGGTAACATCGCTAAATGTTTTGAAGCAGGTACGCCTGTGGTTGTAGGTACAACAGGTTGGTATGATGAGTTGGAGAATATAAAACAGCAATGCGAAGAGAATAACAGTACGCTGTTATATGCCACTAACTTTAGCGTAGGGGTAAATATCTTTTTCAAAATAAACAAAATGCTGGCCAAATTGATGAACAACTACCCGTATTATGATGTACAGGTAGAAGAGATCCATCATACACAAAAACTGGATTCGCCAAGTGGAACCGCAATAACCATCGCCGAAGGCATAATTGAAAATATTGATGCTAAAAAAGACTGGTTAAATGTTTTAACTACGGATGATAATAAGAACGAAGGTAATATTAGTCAAAACGAATTGCTAATCGAATCGTTACGTATTGATAGCGTGCCGGGAACCCATACCGTAATTTATGATTCGGAAGTGGATTCAATAGAGTTTAAACATACCGCGCATAACCGTAACGGTTTTGCATTGGGCGCGGTATTAGCCGCAGAATGGTTGCAGGATAAAAAAGGCTTCCACTCGGTACAGGACATGTTTGACTTTAGTATTTAATAATTAATTTATTGCCGCGATAACTGATAAAGAAAAGATGAACTGGAAATTTTGGAGCAAGAAAAGTAGAACAACCGGAAAGAAGAAAAAAAGCGGCACACGCGAGTGGACCGAAGCCATCATATTCGCGGTTATTGCGGCCACACTTATCCGTTCCTTTTTTATTGAGGCCTATACTATACCCACTCCGTCAATGGAGCGGTCGTTATTGGTGGGCGATTTTTTATTTGTAAGCAAGCTTAATTACGGCGCACGTACACCGATGACGCCGATATCGTTTCCGTTCGCACAGCATACCATGCCATTGTTAGGCACTAAAGCTTATTGGGATGGATGGGAATTGAACTACCATCGCCTACCTGGCTTTAGCGAGGTTAAAAAAGGCGATGTAGTAGTGTTTAATTACCCGATGGATGCGGATTCGCCGCTATACAGACCGGTTGATAAACAGGAAAATTATATAAAACGATGCCAGGGTACCGCAGGGGATACCTTAAGTGTTGTTAATGGCCAGGTTATCGTAAATGGCAAAAAAGCCCCAAACCCGCCGGGCGAACAAACCGAATACAGCTATACTACAACAGGCGAAGAGGTAAATCCTGAAATTATGGATGAGCTGCATATATCCTATTACGACCCGGGAAGGCCAACTGTGCCAACTATGACTGCCGAATCAGCGCATGAGTTAAGTACTTACTCTAATGTTAAAAACCTGATGCCGGTAATTAGTGCCAAGGATGATGCAGATATATACAATCCGGTGTTTCCATTAAAGTATCCAATAGATGTTAAGCTGCATAACAAGTTGCCGAGATATGGCTGGAATGTAGATAATTTCGGCCCAATCATCATCCCTAAAAAAGGATGGATAGTTAAGCTTGATAGTATGAATTTTCCGCTATATGAGCGTTGTATCGAAGTTTACGAGCATAATAAAGTTGAGGTAAAAGGCGATGACATATACATTAACGGACAAAAAACTAACAACTACACCTTTAAAATGAATTATTACTGGATGATGGGCGATAACCGTCATGATTCAGAAGATTCGCGTTACTGGGGTTTTGTACCCGAGGATCATATTGTTGGCAAAGCCATATTTATTTGGATGAGCTGGGATGATAATGCAAGTTTCCTGCATAAAATAAGATGGAGCAGGTTGTTTAATATTATACACTAAATATTTGAAAAAGCCCGGCCTGTGCGATTCCCCTCTTGAGAGGGGGGGAGGGGTGTGTTTTACAAGCATACAAAGAAACACACCCCTGCCATTACATAACCCAACGCCCCCCTGTCAAGAGGGGAATTTTAGATCATGAACTGGAAATTCTGGAAAAGAAAAAGATCAAAACCCAAAAAGAAAAAGAGCGCAGTACGCGAATGGACTAATGCTATCCTTTTCGCGGTGATAGCAGCTACCCTTATCCGCAGCCTTTTAATTGAGGCCTTTGTGATACCCAGCGGATCAATGGAAGGAACACTCCTGGTTGGCGATTTTCTTTTTGTAAGCAAGGTGAATTATGGCGCCCGGATGCCAATCACGCCCATATCTTTTCCTTTCTCGCAGCATACTATGCCGTTTTCAGGCACTAAGTCTTATTGGGATGGTATACAATTACCATACTTTCGCTTGCCGGGCTTTAGCGAAGTTAAAAAAGGTGATGTGGTGGTTTTTAATTATCCCATGGATATTGATTCGCCATTTTATCGCCCCATTGATAAACAGGAGAACTATATAAAACGCTGCCAGGCCACCGCGGGAGATACCTTAAGTATCAGAGATGCCCAGGTTTATATAAATGGTAAACCCGAGGCTATTCCACAATATAGTCAGCCATCATTTTTAGTACACACGGACAGCACCGGGATAAGTCAGCAATTGATAAATCAGTTAAACATCACGCTTAGTCAGCAACTTACTACACACGATTTTGAGTTGCTGATGACCCGCCAGGCGGCCGCCTGGTTAAAAAAAACAGCACATATAACTTCAATACGCGAGTACAACCAGCTTAATGGTGTTTATGACCGGGATATATTCCCGCATGATCCTCGTTTGCGTTGGAACGTTGATAATTATGGGCCTGTCATCATCCCCAAAAAGGGTTGGACGGTGAAGCTAAATAGCCTAAACCTGCCTATTTATCGCAGGGTTATACAGGTTTATGAAAACAATAAATTATTGGTGTTAGGTAACGATATTTCAATCAACGGTAAAAAAACCGATACCTATACTTTTAAAATGAATTACTATTGGATGATGGGCGACAACCGCCATAACTCCGAAGATTCCCGATTTTGGGGATTTGTGCCCGAAGATCATATTGTCGGTAAAGCCGTTTTTACCTGGATGAGTGTAGATAGCGGCGCCAATTTTTTAAACAAGATCAGATGGAGTAGAGTATTTAGAGTTATACATTAATTTTTTGTAATTGACAGATTTGGTGTATCTTAACTGCACAAATCACAATTTTAAAGATGACCTCAGTAGCTGTTCCAGCCAAAAAACGTATTGAATCTATTGATATAATGCGCGGTATAGTGATGGTGGTAATGGCGCTCGACCATTGCCGGGATTTTTTAACCCATCTTAATTACGATCCGACCGACCTTTCGAAGGCATCAAGCTTTTTGTTTTTAACCCGTTTTGTTACCCATTTCTGCGCCGCAACCTTCGTTTTTTTAGCAGGCACAAGTGCGTATTTATCTATCAGCCGGGGTAAAACTAAAAATGAAGCCGCCAAGTTTTTATTGAGTCGTGGCTTATGGTTGGTGTTGTTGGAGTTAACTATTATCCGTTTTGGATGGATAATGGATCTGGATTATCACTTTATATTCCTGCAGGTAATCTGGGCCATAGGTGTAAGTATGGTAATACTTGCAGCATTAATATATCTGCCATTGCCGGCAATAGCCGCAGTTGGTTTTATACTTGTTTTTGGGCACGATCTATTTGATAACCTTTCAACCAAAACTTTTAGCGTTGCCAGTAAAGATATTTGGGATGTTTTACACGTAGGCGGCATGGTTAATTTCGGCAATATTAACGTGCTTTTCTTTTACCCGTTGATCCCCTGGATAGGTGTAATGGCGCTTGGTTATTGCTTCGGCACGCTGTTTAAAATGGATGAATCCAAACGCAGAAAGTTGTTGATCACATTTGGTATTGGTGCGATAGCGCTGTTTATAGCCATCAGGTCATTTAATTTTTATGGTGACCCGAGCAACTGGACAAACCAATATAGCTGGTACCGCGATGTTCTTTCATTTATTGATGTAAGCAAATACCCTCCTTCGCTCGACTATCTATTAATAACGCTCGGCCCGGTTATGCTGATGCTTGCCGCGCTTGAAAATGTACACAATCGCGTTACTTCCATATTTTTAGTATATGGCCGCGTGCCTTTGTTTTATTACATCCTGCATCTTTACCTGGCGCGTTTATTAAGCTTTTTAACTTTTGTTGTGATGGGTAAAAAGCACGGTTACAGCTTCCCATTAGGCACGGTGTACATTGTTTGGCTGTTGGTAGTGTTTATCCTGTATTTCCCGTGTCGCTGGTTTATGAAGTATAAGCAAACTCACAAACAATGGTGGCTGAGCTATTTGTAGCGCTGTTATTTACAGTATTTAGCAAGCAGATCATCAGCTCTATTGCTGCCGATGTTACGGATAAATGTCCAGTCGTGGCAGGCACCTTCGTTATCACCCTGGTTTAGCTTTTCATGGGCTTGTTCTAATACATCATTGATGAATTTGTCATCATAACCCAATTGTTTTTTTAGGCTGATAATGGCCGCTTCATGCGTGGTATCTGCCTTACCCAGGTATTTAGCTTTGTAGTAATTGGTTACAACATCCTCCAGATTCTGCTGGCTTTTATAATTGGCGATGGCTAGGCGCATATCATTATTACTGAAACCGCAAACGGTTCGATCCGCTTCAAATCGAACCGGCAGCACAATATTCAAGGGCTGGTAATTAGTTGGAATAACCCATTTGCCCGAAGTTAATTTAACAACCCGCAATGCCTCGTCATCCAGATCGATGCCTAAACCTTGTATTACTCTTGGATTGATAACTTTACCGTTCCCATCTACCACAAAACCGATTTTTATAGTGCCGGAGATACAATTTTGCTTAGAATATTCAGGATAAATTATTTTTTGCGATAGGAAATTATCTAATGCTTGTTGCCCACCCTTAAAAGCAGGTTGTTGGGCATAGCCCGCGAAGGCGACTGTCATCAGCATCAATATAATCAGCATCTTGCACATGCCAGTATAACATTGATTAAACATAATTTGTGTTATACATTTATAGCAGGCGGAAATTGCAGCAATAAAGCCGGATCAGGAATGTTTTGCAGATATTTTACTTTATCAGCATTTCGGCAAGCACCGGGAAAATCGCCAATCCAATCTTCCATATCCAGCATTAATTGAAAATGTAAGTGCGGCGGCCAGCCGCCGTTAACTTCCGCTGTGCCAAAATTGGCTATATGTTGACCACTTTGTATTGGCTTGCCTACGTATAAACTTGTAAGGCATTCCCTATTCAAATGACCATAAAGACTATAGAAAGTCAACTCGCCAAGTTGATGTTTGAGGATAATAGTTGGCCCATAATCCCCAAAATGTGCATTATCCTGAAAACTATGGACTATGCCATTTAAAGGCGCATAAACAGGCGTGCCGGCATCTGCCCAAATATCTACACCTAAATGTAGCTGACGTTGTTCGCCGCTGATTTCAAATTGCTCACGGTTATCGTAAATGGTACGCAGCTCCATGTAACCGCCAATACCATAGCGGCAATGATTATCAGCAAGCTTTTTATCAACCCAATGGCTGAACTTGGCGACATCATTAACCACCTCAAAACTAAGTTCGGTGTTGTTTTTTGTCAGGTCGAAATGATAGAGGCGATCATTAGCCTCATCAAAATCAACTACCTTGCTAATATTTTGTGGGTTAGCCTTTAACGCGACTGCTAAACGAGCGGATGCATCCATAAACAGGAACTATTCTTCCTCTTTCTGGCGTTCCTCTTTGCTTATTTTGTCGAAGATCTTATCCATGCGGTCAACATACTCGCTGGTATCATCAATAAAAAATTCCAGTTGCGGAATAACGCGCACCTGGTCCTTTATCCTTGAACCTAACTTATAGCGTATCTCTGATGCATGCTGCTTAATGGTTTGCAGCGCCAGTTGATTATTGTTATTGCTAAAAAAGCTCAGGAAAACACGGGCAATGGCCAAATCGGGGGTTACACGTACTTTGGTAATGGTAACCATGGTATTAGGGAGGTAGCTACTGCTTTCGCGCTGTAAAATAGCGGCAAGATCTTCTTGTATAACTCCGGCGAATTTTTGCTGACGTTTTGATTCCATGTTGTTTATTTTAAGTTGAAAGTGGAAAGCTTAAAGTTAAAAGGAACTCTATAATCCACTATTTTTTTTATGTTGAAGATAGTTAAGATCAACTTTGAACTTTAAACTATGTACTTTTAACTCTTTAAAGGTCGCCCTTTATATCATCCAGATTCTTAATACTCAGTCTCGAACTGATCCACGATGCCATCACCGCTATAAAGCCTACCGTTAACAACACAAGGCCAAAATCCTTCACCCTTAGCTCTATCGGATAAGCATCAATAACCGACATGCTGGCCCCCATCTTTATAAAACCATATTTCTGCTGTAATAAGCAGAATATCAAGCCGACTACCATCCCCGCTATACAACCAATGCCCGATATCATCATTCCCTCGAAAAAGAAAATACCCTGTACCAACTTTTTGCCTGCGCCCAGGCTGCTGAGTATGGCTATGTCTTTACGCTTATCAATCACCAGCATAGTTAACGAGCCGATGATGTTAAATATAGCGATGATGAGCACAAAAACCAATATCATAAATATAAACCACCGTTCGTAGTTTAAAGTTTTATATAATTCGGTATTTTGCTGGATACGGTTTTTTACCGTGTATTTACCCCCTGCCCGGTCGATGATCTCCCGCTGAAAGCCATCAACATTAGTGCCTTTTATACAGTTGATCTCTATCGACGATACATTCACCGGCTCATTGAGCAGCTCACGCGCGAAGTCGATAGGTGTTACCGCTATATCATCAAAATCCTGTTGTATGCTGAACACGCCCGATGGCGATATATTACGAACTATAAACTCATTCATCGGGTCGGGGCTGCTCATAGCAGAACGGTTAGACGCGTAAATGCGGAGCGGGGTAGGGTCGTTTATATTAACCGACAGGCTGCCTGCCACTGTACCGCCAATAACCGCATAATTAATGCTATCGCTTCGCAGGGTGAATGAACCATCCTGTATGGTGCTGTCTAATTGCTTGTTTTTGAGGAAATCGGCCGATACGCCTTTGACGTTGCCTATGAACGACTTATTATTATACATGATCAGCGCCTTTTCCTGCAGCACATCTGTGTACGAGAATACCCTTGGGTCCTTATGCAACTGCATAAAGTAGGTAGTATTTGGGTCGAAAGTTTTGCCGAAGCGGGGTTCTATCTTCAGCTCCGGGGTGAAGTTGCTGTACAGGCCCAGTATCACCTTCTCGAAACCGTTGAAAACCGACAGTATAATAATCAGCGCGGCGCTGCCTACAAATACCCCAAGCATGCTAATGCCCGAAATAATATTGATGGCATGCATTTTCTTACGCGAAAACAGGTACCGCTTAGCTATGTAGACCGATGTGTTCAAACCAGGTGATTAATGGCCTAAGTTAAAAAAAGGGATTGGTATCTTTCTCGTAACCTATAGTAGTTTCCGGACCATGACCGGGGTATACCGTGCAATCATCCGGCAGTGTGAATAGTTTTTCCTCTATATTCTTCAACAGTTGGGCATGATTGCCGCCCGGCAAATCACTGCGCCCCACGCTGCCGCGGAACAGCACATCGCCGCCTACCAAAACATTGTCCTTACGGTTATAGAAACACAGCGAAGCCGGCGAATGACCCGGCGCGAAGATCAGTTCCAGCTCCGTATTGCCGAAGCTAATGGTGCCAGTCTCCGGCAAATAAACCTCAGGTTGGGGTGATACCTCATAGCGGAAACCCATACTTGGTGCATAAGCTGGTACAGCATCCAGTATATCCTGCTCGCCGATGTTGAACTGCGGCTTCAGGCCATACTGGTCAAACACGAATTTGTTGCCCAGCACATGGTCGATATGGCAATGCGTGTTGAGCAGCAGCACCGGTTTAAGCTTGTTATCACGAATGAAGTTAACTACCGCGTTCTGCTCTGCCGCGGTGTACATACCAGGGTCGATGATGGCACATTCCAGGCTGTCATCATACAAAACGATGGTGTTTTCCTGGTATGGGTTGTTTGGGAATACTTTAAGCATGTACAAAAGTACAAAATTAAGGCTTTAGGTACGGGGAGGATAAACCATCCGATTTATGCCGTACAGTACCGCGGAACAGATGAAACAGGTGGTACAATTTAGACCCCCAAAAGTGCCAAAAAACACCTAAAAACGTGGTTATTACATCAAATTTTAGCCGTTTTGAAGCCTAATTTTAACCCAAAAACGCCATTTTTTAGCCAAATAACACCCGAAAATGAGCATTTTTTAACGATTTTACCCCGTTTTCACCAAAAAACACCGGTATTTACACCTGTTATTACCTTGAATTGTTTCATTTTGGCACAAATGATTTGGGCGTTTCCGTTGGTAAAAAACGGGCCAGACTTTACGCAGGGGTATTATAAATATCTATTATTACCTTTATTGCATAGAATTAACACATACTGTTTATTTAAAGAATGTCCAATGATAATTGTAAAAAATATCGAGTCATATACTATTGAACTTCAAGAAATATTAAATTCTACTGTGGCTGAACTTCACGAAAAGTCAAAAAGAGATGAAAATTTATTAAAGTTATCAGGAATTGCATTTGAAAAAGTTGTTTGTGATATACTAAATAGTATTTCCATTAATACTGATTTTTATGAAAAGTTTGAGCAGTCGACAGCCCATGCCTTTCCTGACATATATGTTAAAATATTAGAAAATAAATGGTTTGGAATAGAAGTTAAAACTAGTCAAGGGGATTGGAAATGCTTTGGCAATAGCATTTTTGAAACTACCAGAATTGAAAATTTAGGAGATAGAATATATGTTTTTTTTGGAAAGTTTTCTAAATCTACACTAGAATGTAGATGGGCTAAATATGACGAATGTATTGATAATATTAACATAACGCATTCACCCAGATATCAGATAAATATGGATATTAAAGATAATCCAGAAAATTCAGTGTTTGCTAAAATGGAAATCACCTATTTGGATTTTTCCAGTTCCAATGCAACAAATAGAATGGATTATGTGAGGAAATTTAAAAGAAAAGGATTAGGACAAAATGCAGCGTTGTGGTGGTTGCCCGATAATGATAACCCCAATAATGATGACGAGGAAAAATTAGTAATTAAGTTATTTAAAAATTTGTCTCAGGGAAAACGACAGGAAATAAGAAGTTCTGCAATGGCTTTTTTCCCAGAAGTTTTTTCCAATGACCAGTTAACAAAGTATTCTAGAATTTTAACATGGCTTGCAAGTCACTATGGTGTTGTGACAGGAAGCCTAAGAGACGAATTTAGCGCCGGTGGAAAATTTGAAGTTGATTTTAAGGGTAAAAAATTCAAACTTCCTAGGATTTGTTTTCATTTAAATGCAGGCGTTAAACATATACAAGAATCTATATATAATTCAACTATCGAAGATTTAACATACAGATGGCAATTATCTGAAGATATGTCATTTTCAAATCCACAACAAAAAATAATTTTTTGGATAGCGAAAACCGCGGAAAATTTAAAACAACAAAGTATCCCTGAAGATTTTCCTATCGTTGATTGGTTAAATTCGTTATTTCTTAAATAAACCTTTCTCAATTTCAATAGTTAGTCTTACATGACTGACACGGTATCAAAAAAACGACGAAGCGAAATAATGGGTAATGTGAAAAGTAAACACACAAAGCCCGAAATTCTTGTTCGTCATTTTTTGCATTCAAAAGGATTTCGGTTTAGAATACACGATAAAAAACTACCTGGTAAGCCAGACATCAAGCTTACTAAATATAAAACAGTAATTTTTGTTAATGGGTGTTTTTGGCACGGCCATGAAAATTGTAGAATTTACGTGATGCCGAAATCCAATGTTGAATTCTGGAATAATAAAATTGCGAAAAATATTAGCAGAGATCGAATAATTATTAACAATTTGCAGGACTTAGGCTGGAGGGTTATAAAAGTGTGGGAATGCTCATTAAAAGGGACAAAAAGAGAGCAAACATTGAACGCACTTGTGGAAAAAATTACTTCCGGCCAATAGACACAAATGATAGTCTAAATTTTCTTTTTTGTAAAATTGTAATATCTATTAAACATTAATTTTTATTTAATAAATGACCACTGATCTACTACAAGAACCCCAATTAAGCTTAGGATACAATACTAAAGTAGATGCACCTTTAAACGATAATGAAGACAACAATACTTTAAACATGCTGTCTTTGTTCTCGGGATGTGGTGGTATGGACTTAGGGTTCGAGGGTAATTTCAAAGTACCAACTGTCCTTATTAATAAATTAAAATCAAATGATTTTATTGAAGAGGAGATTGACACTAATATCTCTTTATTAAAGAAAAATAGATTTAAAACTGTTTTTGCTAACGATATCTTGCCTGATGCTAAGAATGCATGGATAAATTATTTTTTCAAAAAGGGAGATTATGATTGCATCGACAAGTTTCGCTCGGAAAGCATCGTCGATTTGGTCAAATTACATAATAGCGGTGAAAAAGTATTCCCTGAAAGAATTGATATAGTTACAGGCGGTTTTCCTTGTCAAGATTTTAGTATTGCGGGTAAAAGAAAAGGATTCGATTCCCATAAAAATCATCACGGTAAAATTAAAAACACTAATGAAGCCTCAGAAGAAACACGAGGTAAATTGTATATGTGGATGAAACGTGTTATTGAGATAGCGCAACCCAAGATGTTTATTGCGGAAAATGTAAAGGGTCTTGTAAATCTTAAAGACGTTAAGGATATAATTCAAAGGGATTTTTCGTCAATAAACGGCAATGGGTATTTTGTATTCGATCCACAAGTTTTACATGCGGCGAATTATGGAGTTCCTCAATCGCGAGAACGTGTAATCTTCATTGGTGTAAAGAAATCAGCGTTAAAACCTGAAATATTTAAGAAGCTGCAGAAAAAGGTTCTTGATGCGGAATTGAACCCGTACCCAGAACCAACACATTCAAACAATATAGAGGATTTACCTCCATATTCAAAGCTAAGTGACCTATTTGCATTGCTTGATGAACCAAATATAACTAACGATTTATCGCAAAAATCGTTTTCTGGTGCTAAATATATGGGAGCGCATTGTCAAGGTCAAACGGAAGTTAAATTGAATGGAATTGGTCCAACGATTCGTTCAGAACATCACGGAAATATAGAATTTAGACGCCTATCAGCGGAACATGGCGGTAAAAATAATTTAGAACTTGCGGCTGGGTTACCGGAAAGAAGGTTAACCCCACGTGAATGTGCTTTAATTCAAACTTTTCCACCCGATTATGATTTTGTAATTGAGAATAAGCACAAGAGAAAAGGTAGCTTTTTGGTAAGTCCCTCACAAGCTTATAAGATTATAGGTAATGCTGTACCTCCATTACTAGCATACCATATAGCAAAACGCATAGAAAAGATTTGGGATTTATATTTTTAGTCGACGAAGTTCACCCCGCTACGGCAACTATCTCATTAGTAAATCCGTTCTGCATAGCTACGATATTGCCACGCTCCGCTCGCAATGACAATAAAAAAGAGGCAAGCAAAAAGCGCGCAAACGCCCGACGGAAAACCGGGCCGGGAGCTGGCCTTACGGGCAGAAGGTTTTTTCCGTCTTGATCTTTTGCTACATTTTGGATCAAGACAAAAGAATTAGCCCTCGTGGCAATGAGCGGAACAGAATCTCTTATTAAACGAGAATATCGTCTAACCCCACCGAATTGCCACGCTACCGCAGCAACGACAAATTTTATAAAACCCCCTCAATCCTATACCTTTTCCCGTTCACCACAAATTCATCTCCAGCTTTCTTGCCCATCATCTGCATACAAATAGGCGCCGCTGCAGAAACCGCGAAATAGTTCTTGTTATCAACCACCAAAGTCCCTGCACTGATAGCGATGTAAAATTTACCGCCATTAGTTAGTACCAAACTTCCAGTTTCAATAGTATCCGATGCGCCTTTGGTGCTTATCGAATTTAAAGCAACCATCAATTTATTAGCCTCATTTAGTTGTATGGTGTTGCGGTCTTTCTCCTGCTGCATCATGGCGCGGCCGGTTTCGTATTTATCGCCCGCGCTGCTTTTGGTATCATCATTTGATGCCTGCTCGGCTGCCTTGAAAGCTTGTTCGGCGGCATCCATACGGCTTTGTACGTAGGCAACACATTTATTATAAAGCTCCTGTTTTATGGTAGACATTTAGTTTATACTGAATATTGATTTGCGAAGGTATCAAAAAATAAAAGCCCCCTTGCACTCGCTGCTTGGGGGCTTTCAACCTAAACCTTATCACAATGTATGTAAGAATCACATACTCCTATACAAACGAAATAATTGTGCTTTTGGATATATGCACCGTTAAAAAAATTTCAAACTGACAGTAAAATGATAATATTGAGTTAATAACACACTTGTTTATTATCCTAATGGTTTAATTGGATGTGATATTTTTTGTACTTTGGTAAACCAATTTAAGCCTGTGAAACAGCTCAAATTACTATTATTCGCGTTTTTGTTGTGCCTGCCACTCGCGCAGGGGCAAGCAACACAGCACGGTAAATCGGTTGGTCCAAAAAATAATACCGAGATCATTTACCACATTTTTCAGCGTAGTTTTTTTGATAGCAATGGCGATACGCACGGCGATCTGAATGGCATTTATCAAAAACTTAATTACCTGCAGCAATTAGGCGTTACCGCGGTTTTGTTAACGCCTCTGTACGAATCCATGTACTATCACAATTATTTCGCTACCGATTTTTATAAGATAGACCCGCGCTACGGCACCATGGCCGATTATCTAAAGCTGATAAAAGAATTGCACCGGCGGCACATGAAGTTTTACATGGATATGGAAACCCAATATGTAGCCAGCGATAACGTATGGTTCAGAGATTCTTATAAAAATCCATCATCAAAATACAGCGATTATATTTTTTATGCTGATAAAGGCAATACAAAACCCGTATCAATAGTTGCAGGCATAACAGATTTTACCGGTTATGATGGCGTTACCCGTAAACTGGTAATGGTTAACCTGGATAATAAGCAAGTACAGCAATTCAACTATAACCTGTTTAAGTTTTGGCTGGATCCCAACCACGACGGTAAATTTGATGATGGAGTAGATGGCTTTCGGTTAGATCATATGATGGATAACCTGGATAATGCTAACCGCCTGCCGCATCTGTTCGCTACATTCTGGCGACCGTTATTAACTAAGCTCCGTACCATCAACCCTAAAATAAAAATTGTAGCCGAGCAGGCTGAGTGGAGTTCATTCGGTATTGATAATTTAAAAGCGGGCGGTGTAGATAGGGTATTCGCCTTCCGTCTGGCATTCGCTATCCGCAACTTTAATAAAAAAGAACTGATGCTGGTGGCCGATTCAACCTTCCTGCAAACCCCTGCAAATAAGCAGCAGGTGGTGTTTATTGAGAACCACGATATGCAGCGTTTTGCCGATGCCGTAAAAGGCGATCCGGGTAAACTAAGAGTTGGTTGTGCCCTGAATTTATTAATGGGTGGCGTGCCGTCAATTTACTACGGACAGGAGTTAGGCATGAAAGGCAACAAGGGAAACTTCGGAATGACTGATGGAAACGACATCCCCGACCGGCAGGCATTTGAATGGTACAAGAGCGATAAAGGCCCTGGCATGGCTTATTGGTACGAAAACGGCCCGTGGTATACAAAGAACAATACCGATATTCCTAATGATGGCATATCGCTGGAAGAAGAAAAAAACGACTCTAAATCGCTTTGGAATTTTTACCGTAAAATCATCAGCCTAAGAAAAAATAATACAATAATTACAACCGGTACTTATACCAACCTGGTGAATAATAACGACCATGTTTTTTCATTTATGCGATATAAAGGGAACGAAAAATTTATTGTGGTAGTAAACCTTTCAGCCGAAAAACAGGAAGTAACGGTAGATGCAAACGCGGATAAAAACCCCTCTATTACAACCCTTATAGGCAACAAGCCACTCATGGCCGGCAATAAATTTCGGTTAAGTTTAAATGAATTTGGTGTTAATATAATAAAGCTTGATACTCATTAATCACGGGTTAAAAACCATCTTTATTTTTAAGTATAAATTCGCCCTTTGAATTGTAATATATTAACCTTACCTTTGCGGCCGATTTGACGATGTTGTCAAATTCGTTATTTAAATTCATGAACCCATTTATTCAACTGGGAATCCGTCATGATATTGTTAATGCCATCTCTGAGTTAGGGTTCGAAAACCCTACGCCAATCCAGGAACAGTCAATTCCGGTATTGTTAACAGGCAGCAACGATTTTGTCGGATTAGCCCAAACCGGGACCGGTAAGACTGCTGCCTTTGGCCTACCATTATTAGAACTGCTGGATTTCGAAGAAAATTATCCGCAGGCACTTATTTTGTGCCCAACGCGCGAACTTTGTTTACAGATTACTAACGATCTGAATAACTACGCCAAAAATATGCCACAGGTACACGTTGTAGCTGTATATGGCGGTGCTAGTATTTCTGATCAATTACGCCAGATTAAACGTGGAGTGCAAATTGTAGTTGCAACCCCTGGCCGTATGCTTGATATTATCAATCGTAAAGCGATTGACTTTTCGCAGGTGAGATTTGTAGTTTTAGACGAAGCTGATGAAATGCTCAATATGGGCTTTCAGGAAGACATTGACAGTATTTTATCTACTACTCCCGACGAGAAAAAAACATGGCTGTTTTCAGCCACTATGCCTGCCGAAGTTCGCAGGATCGCGAAAAAATACATGACCGATCCGCATGAGCTTACTATGGGCACAAAAAACACAGGTAATGCTAACATTGAGCACGAATATTATGTGATCCGTGCACGTGACAAGTATGCCTCATTTAAACGTATCGTTGATTTCAACCCTGAAATTTTCGGTATCGTATTTTGCCGTACTAAAATTGAAACGCAGGATATAGCCGAATCTTTAATTAAAGATGGTTACAATGCTGATGCTTTACACGGCGATTTATCGCAACAACAACGCGATAAGGTAATGAAACGTTACCGCGACCGCAGCTTACAGTTGCTTATTGCTACTGACGTTGCTGCACGTGGTATTGATGTTAATGATGTAACACACGTTATTAACTACTCGTTACCCGATGAAATGGAAAACTACACTCACCGTAGCGGCCGTACAGCCCGCGCTGGTAAAACAGGTGTATCTATCTCTATCATCAACGGTAAAGAGCTTGGTAAAATACGCCAGTTAGAGCGTGTTATCGGCAAGAAATTTATTAAAGCCGAAATACCAACAGGATTTGATGTTGTTGAAAAACAACTTTTTGCCCTGGTACATAAAGTACATAATGTTGAGGTTAACGAGCAGCAAATTGAACAATACATTCCACGTATAATGGAAGAGTTTAAAGAGCTGAGCAAAGAAGATATTATTAAACGCTTTGCATCATTAGAGTTTAACCGCTTTTTAGAATATTACAAAAACGCGCCTGATTTGAACGCGCCTGCTGATGACCGTGTAAGGTTTGAAGGAGAACGTGGTGAGCGTGGCGAAAGAGGAGAACGCGGTGAACGCGCCCCTCGTGCTGGTTCAGCAGAATTTACACGTTTATTTATAAACTTAGGTTCTGTTGATGAATTTAA
>Ga0206809_1024_pt1 | contig 42746 bp, 31 predicted proteins | sample Alteio_BWOrgCont_55_FD_152903 | JGI IMG/M metagenome (GOLD analysis project Ga0206809, IMG submission 152903) | Enriched cells from forest soil in Barre Woods Harvard Forest LTER site, Petersham, Massachusetts, United States -... | ecosystem: Environmental > Terrestrial > Soil > Temperate forest >... | reverse complement strand
CCGTATCGCGGGTGGCAAACAGCAAATATGTTACTACACCTTTTGGTACGTTTCCGTATCCACATCATCAACCGATGAGTCTTCATTCATAAAATCTTCTTCGGTATCGGGGTTTTCGCTTTCTTCTTCTAAAGCGGGGTTTAATTCTAGTTCTTCTTTAATGCGTTGCTCCAATGCCATAATAGGCAACTGTATCAGTTTCATTAACTGAATTTGCTGCGGAGAAAGTTTTTGTTGCAGCTTTAAATACTGTGATTGTCTAAGTGCCATAAATCTTGCACTAAAATACAAATAAGTTTTATGTTACAGAAGTGATAAAAAACAAATGATTTTGTAATTTCAACCTCTTTAAATGAACTCAATGAAAATTTTAAAATTTGGAGGAACCAGCGTAGGTTCTGCCGACCGAATGAAATCGGTTGCCACGCTTATTAAAAAAAATACCGAGCCCGTTATTGTGGTTTTAAGTGCTATGAGTGGCACTACTAATAACCTCGTTGAACTGGCTACCAATTTATATGCTAAAAATCATGCAAAGGCTAACGAAGTAATTTCAATTTTAGAAAACAAGTATAAGCAAGAAATAAAAAACCTATATAAAACCGAAACTGTTTTACAAAAAGCAGAAAACCTTATTACCTATCATTTTGATTATTTGCGTTCGTTTACCTTAGATATGTTTACGGTTAATGAGGAGAAAGCTATACTGGCGCAAGGCGAGCTTTTATCTACCGCTATGTTTCAGTTTTATTTAGAGGAGGTTGGTGAGAAATCTATTTTGTTACCGGCATTAAACTTTATGCGCATTGATGATAACGAAGAGCCCGATTTAACTTATATAGAAAAGCACCTAAAACAAGAATTAGAAAAAAACAAATGCTACAATTTTTACATTACCCAAGGTTTTATTTGCCGCAATATTTTTGGCGAGATAGATAATTTAAAACGTGGTGGAAGTGATTATACTGCTTCGTTAATTGGGGGGGCAGCTTTGCAAGCAAGCGAAATTCAAATTTGGACCGACATTGATGGCATGCATAATAATGACCCACGTGTGGTTAACAAAACGCACCCCATAGAACAGCTTTCGTTTGATGAAGCAGCCGAGCTTGCTTATTTCGGCGCAAAAATTTTACACCCTACTTGTATTTTACCTGCACAAAAACGCAACGTGCCTGTAAAATTATTGAACACCATGCAACCCGATGCAAAGGGAACTATTATTACAAAAGATGCTGCGGGTACAGGCATTAAAGCCGTTGCTGCAAAAGATGGCATTACATCTGTCAGCATTAAATCGGGTAGAATGTTGTTGGCTTATGGTTTTTTACGTTCGGTATTTGAAGTTTTTGAACGCCACAAAACACCTATTGATATGATAACCACATCGGAGGTGGCTGTATCTTTAACCATTGACACCGATAAACATTTAAAAGACATTGTTGAAGAATTAGAAAAATTTGGACAAGTAAGCATTGATAAAGATCAAACTATTATTTGCATTGTGGGCAATGTAAGTTTTGATAAAATTGGTTACGCACAAAAAGTTTTTAATGCCTTGAGCGAAATTCCGGTTAGGATGATTTCATACGGTGGCAGTGAGTACAATATTTCTGTATTAGTAAAAAGCGAATACAAAAAACAGGCATTACAAGCGCTAAACACAGGTTTATTTAATTATTAGGTGATGTCGGCATTACATAAATATCATACATTTTTTACTCAGCATAAAACTCCTTTTTATTTTTATGATACTGATTTATTACAGCGTACAATTGTTGAGATAAAGAAAACATCTTCTGCATATAACTATCACGTACACTACGCCTTAAAAGCAAATACAAATGATACCCTTTTGCAACTAATTAAAGAAGCAGGTTTAGGGGCGGATTGCGTAAGCGGCAACGAAGTAAAAAAAGCCATTGAACTTGGTTTTGGTGCAGCCAACGTTGTTTTTGCAGGTGTTGGTAAAAGCGATGATGAAATAAATTATGCCCTGCAACAAAATATTTTTTGCTTTAACTGCGAAAGCATCCCTGAAATTGAAGTAATTAATGAATTAGCCAAACAACAAAATAAAACGGCTCAAATTGCTTTACGCATAAACCCTAATATAGATGCGCAGACACATAAATATATTACCACAGGTTTAGAAGAAAATAAATTCGGGATAAATTTTCACGAGCTGACGGATGTACTGGCTGTTTTAAAAAACTGTACCAACTTAAAATTAATTGGTTTGCATTTTCACATTGGTTCACAAATAACCGATTTAAATCCGTTTAAAAACTTGTGTACTCGTGTTAACGAAATACAACAGTGGTTTCAGCAAAGAGGTTATCAATTACCACACCTTAACTTAGGTGGCGGACTTGGCATTAATTATAACAAACCCGATGAAGAAGCTGTTTGTGATTTCGATGCGTTTTTTTCTTTGTTTAAAAAATTTCTACAAGTGCAACCAAACCAGCAAATACATTTTGAATTAGGCAGAGCTGTTGTAGCGCAATGCGGAAATCTTATTACAAAAGTGTTGTACATTAAAAAAGGAACAAACACCAACTTCGCTATTTTAGATGCGGGCATGACTGAATTAATTCGTCCGGCACTTTACCAAGCCTATCATAAAATTGAGAATGTAAGCAAAAGCAAAGGGCAAAATTTTAAATATGATGTAGTGGGTCCTATTTGTGAAAGCAGCGATTGCTTTGGTAAAGCAGTAGAATTACCAGAAACACTACGCGGAGATATTATAGCCATTAGAAGCGCAGGAGCTTACGGAGAAGTAATGAGTTCGCAATATAATTTACGAGATAAGGTAAAGTCGTATTTTAGTACTGAATTAGCTTAACTCACCAATTTAATTAAAAACTAAAAGCGTTTTAGTTTCGGGAAAACTCCGTACACAAAATTATTTATATCGCTACTTAGTTTAAAATAAAGCGTACTGATTCCAAATATGGCAACAACCGGAATGCTTCTGCAAAAACCATCTAAAAAGATATTTTTTTGTTGAGGAATCAAATAACTAATTCCTAAACAAATCGCCCCTAATATTAGTATCCATAAACAATTAATAGTAAAAGGTTGCATCTTAAAATTATACTGAACAAAGCCTAATCTTAAAATATTGTATATAATAAGTGTAAGCATAGATGCTATAGCAGTACCTTCCATGCCCATATTAAACACCACTAAAAATGAATAGTTTGAAACAATAGTTAAAAGCACTAAAAATCCGGTAAAGAAAAGATCGTATCTGTATTTTTTTGACGTAACTGTAATTATACCATTTAAACCCGCTATCATATCAAATAAACGACCTATAGATATATATAAAAAAACATATTTCCCAGCATAATATTCCTTTGGTAAAAAACTTAATATGTTATCTATGTTTATCCATAACACTAAAAAAATCAGCCCTCCAACTATCATGTTGTTTACCGTAACTTTTTTATATAAATTTTCCATGCTCTCCATATCATTATCTTTCCAATAGGTTGAAATAAGCGGGCTTGTTATTTTTAATATAGATCTATATGGTATAAGTATAACGGTCGACATAAAAAAAACAGTAGTATAAATTCCCGTATAGTATAACCCATTTTTCAATAGTCCGGCTATCATTAAACCATCAATATTTGATATAATTGAGTTTCCGGCCGTGCTTAAAATAGCAAACAAGCCAAAATAAAACATTTGGAAGCGTAATGTTTTTATTCTGAAACTTTTTATAGGCTTAAAACTCCATTGTTTTAAATAAATCATATAAACAATAAGCACCAATACATGCGTACAATTTAATAGTACGTAAATAAATACAAACTGTTTAAAATTAACTAAATGCAATGCAAACAGAGATATGCTTAAAGTTGCCATTAAACGGATATAAATTTCGTTTACAAAAGAAGGAACAACAACTTTAAGCAGCGACCGTAAATAGGAATCATATAACGCAAAAAACAAAGCTGTAAGACCAAGAGGGATTAAATAATAATAATTATCGATCAATAAGGGGGAATTAGCAGAGAATCTACTTACAATTAAAGGTTTTAATAACAAAAAAGCCAGCGTTGTAATAAGGAAGCCTATGGTAACAATTAGCGATGCCCAATACAAAAAACCATGGTGTTTTCTTTCTTTGTCCTGAAAAAACGGAAAAAATTTAAGCGTAACAACATTCATGCCCAGGGCAGAAAACTGAGCATATAAAAGTGATGCGCTAATTAAAGTATTTGCTAAACCCACCTCGGCAGGGTCTGTTAAAAAAACTGGAAATAACAGCACTTTATTAACGTAGCCGATAACAACACCTATGTACGATACTACGGCAAGCGATATGCTCTGTTTTTTTACTATTCCCACTTAATAAAGTATCACTATATACCCAGCAATTTATACATTTGCAGGCAACGATACTACAAATTAACAAAACATTTTTGACGTATATTAAATTATATTCTTTTTAATTTTTATGGTAAGAATATTTATTACAAGCAACCAAATTAGTACAACCTTTATGTCGGTTTATGCTAAAAGAACGAGGCAAAAAGGCGTAAGAGATTTTTTGTTTATAGACCATTACTTTAAGAAAAAAGCTTTAATAACTCTCGTAAAAGAATCGGCAAAAGTACATGAGTGGGGTGCTATTTTAGATTTTTCGTTTCATATAGAAAATGAGTTTAACCTTAAACCTAGTTTTAAAACAAAAGTGTTACGTAAGGTTAAACACTTGCCAATTATAAAGGGCGTATATAATTATTTACTAAATTCTCATGTAAAAAAAGAAGCGATTAATGTTGCTCAAAAAATCAAACATAAGCTTACCGAATCGCAAATTACAATTCCTGTTAATGAGGAGGTAGCCATTTATCAATTAACGCAAACCTATTTGAATATTGGTGCAGAACATTTATATCCAACTGCCAAAGTATTTTATATGGAGCATGGCACGGTTGACTATAACTTGGTTATTAATAAAACAAGAAAAGATGGTTTTATATGCATTTTTAAAGAGAATTATGAAAAATATCTTGCCAAAAGAAATATTTCATTTCCGATATACCAATGCTTAGATAAAACTGAATTTACAAACGCTTTTCTTGATTTCATTCCAAGGTTTAATTTGGATATAAAGCAAATTGAAAACACTTCATCAAAAAGATTTGTACTTTTTTTAATGGATGCTTTAGAAGCATTTGAAGTTAGTCCTAAATTTTGGGCAGATTATATTGAACGTTGCATAAAGGAAATTGACAACCCCAAAGATTATACTATTTTAATAAAACCACATCCTAATCAATCTAACGAGGTAATTGAAGTTGTACAAACCTATTTTAAAGCAAAAAATTTAGATTTTGTTATGCTTAATAAACCCGAATTCATTTCTCTTTCGGTTGAAACCATTTACATTTATTATCAAGATAAAATTGATTTTGTTTTTTCTACTTTTTCAGCAGCCATATTTTACTTATCCTTTTTCTATGAGAGTAAATCTAAGTTTTTTTACTCTTATTATTTTGTTGGACCTTACATTAAAAATGCTCCAAAGCAATATAAAGATGCCTATGCCGATATAGAAAATTTGATAGGTGAAGTATTTGCAAATAAACATTGTATATCTTTGACGTAATATAAATTTAAGGGATAAAACAGTAATGTATTCAGTAGTTATAGTAGGGGCAGGCAATATTGGCAGCAGACATTTACAGTCATTCGCACAATCAAAAGAAAAAATACAGATACTGATTATAGATCCTTTTCAGGCTTCGTTAGATGTATGTAAAACACGTTGGAACGAAGCAAACATTTTACATAAAGTTGTTGAAGTAAATTTTCAAACAAACTATTTAAACATTCCAAAAAATGTTGATTTAGCCATTATTTCTACCAATTCTGAACATCGTTACCATGCTTTAGAAGAATTGTTAAAGAACTGTACGTGTAAAAATATTTTACTCGAAAAATTTCTATTTTCAACTGAAGACGATTATGCAAAAGCAGATTTACTCATAAATAAACACATGTGTAATGCTTACGTAAATTTAGTACGACGCACTTTTGATTGCTACAAATGGGTTTATAAAGAACTACACACAAGCAAAGAACCTCTTACGATGGAAGTGGTGGGTAACAATTGGGGCATGGCAAGTAACAGCATTCATTTTATTGATTTATTTTGTTACCTAACCAATGATACAATTAGTGTATGTAATTTTGTTAACCCAGCTTCAACCAAACTACTTACCAGTAAGCGAGAAGGATATATTGAGTTTATTGGAAATCTTTCAGCAGAAACCACACATGGCAGTAAATTAACTATTGCCTGCAATGAGGGCACGTATGATAAAATTAATATTACTTTTAAGAGAGGCGACGTAACAATAATGGTAGAAGAGGTGGGAGATGGCATTACAGTACATAATATGAGCAATGGTGCTACGCAAAAATTTGCATTTCCATTTCAATCTCAATTAACTTTAAAATATTTTATGGAGTTTGTGGAAGGCAAACCTTCTCTTGTTACCTATAAAGAATCAATAGGTGCACACGTAAGTTTTTTACATGCCATAAAAAATCTTTTATCAAGCATAAATAATAAACAAGTATGGAAAATTACATAAACAAAAACGTTGTAATTGTTGGCCCGGGTGGAATAGCAAAAGATTATGCAAAAGTTGTAAAAGCCTTAAACACCAATGCAATTGCTATTGGACGAAACAAAGAAAGATGCGATTTGTTTGAAAAAGAAACCGGTTTAAAATGTATTTCAACTCCATTAGAAACCTATTTAAAAACAATTGATATTGCAAGCACGTATTTTATTATAAGCGTAAATACAGAAAATTTAGGGTTTGTAATGCGCGACCTGATAAGCAAGGGAGCGAAACATATTTTAGTTGAAAAACCTGCCGGAATAGATAAAGAAGACATTGGATTAACTATTAAATTATTAGAAGGCAAAAACGTTTTTCCGTTTGTTGCCTATAATAGACGTTTTTACAGTTCCTTCCAAAAGGCAATAAAATTAATTGAACAACAAGGCGGTTTATTATCGTTTTCTTTTGAATTTACCGAGTGGGTTCATGAACTTGCAAATTACAATAAAACCAAAGAAGCGCTTGAGCATTGGCTTTTAGGAAACTCATCGCATGTTATAGATGTAGCTTTTTTTATAGGAGGATTACCAAAAGAAATGCACTCTTATACATCAGGCAGTGATATTATAAGTTGGCATCCCACAGGAGCACAATTTGCAGGTGCCGGCATTACAACTAAAGGGGTTATTTTTAGTTATCAGGCAAACTGGGCTTCAGCCGGCAGATGGGGAGTAGAATTTAATACTACCGAAGGGAAATTAATTTTAAGACCCATGGAAAAACTTTTCTTTCAAAAGAAAGGAGAGTTAACTATAAACGAAATTGAATTAGATAATAAATTGGATGTAGAGTTTAAACCCGGCTTGTACAAACAAGTGGAAGCATTTTTAAACGGAGATTCAAGCAACATGATTACACTACAAAATCATTATAAAAATGTAAATAACGTTTTAGATAAAATAAATGGAAAGAGCGTTGTTGTCATATAAACATTATTCATTCAATAAACAGATATAATGTTTTTTAATTCGATAAGTTTCGCCATATTTTTACCCATAGTTTTTTTTCTATATTGGTTTTTAGCAAAAAATAATTTAAAAGTTCAGAACTTACTTCTACTTCTATCAAGCTATGTGTTTTATGGCTGGTGGGATTACAGGTTTCTTTTTTTATTAGTGTTTTCTACTTTTTTAGATTTTTTTACCGGACTTAAAATTTACAACAGTAAAAAACCCACAGATAAAAAAACCTGGCTAATAATTAGTGTGGTTATTAATTTAGGTTTTTTATGCTTTTTTAAATACTACAATTTTTTTATAGACTCTTTTATACCCCTTATAGAAACTATAGGGTTTAAGCCCCATATTTGGACATTAAATCTTATACTTCCGGTTGGCATTTCGTTCTACACTTTTCACGGGCTATCGTACGTATTTGACATTTACAATAATAAGTATACACCAACCAAAAATTTTATTGATTACTCTGTTTTTGTGAGCTTTTTTCCGTTGCTTGTTGCCGGTCCTATAGAGCGAGCTACGCATTTATTACCACAGGTTCAAAAAATTAGAAACTTTGATTACACCTATGCCACACAAGGGCTTAAACAAATTTTGTGGGGTCTGGTTAAAAAAGTTGTTATTGCCGATAATTGTGCGGAATATGCCAACATTATATTTAATAATTCATCCCATTATCATGGAAGTACTTTATTGATTGGAGCTCTTCTATTTACGTTTCAAATTTATGGTGATTTTTCGGGTTATTCAGATATTGCTTTAGGCACCGCTAAACTTTTTGGTTTTGAACTTTTAATGAATTTTAATTTCCCTTATTTTTCAAGAGACATTGCAGAATTTTGGAGAAGATGGCATATCTCTCTCTCATCGTGGTTTAGAGATTATTTATATATACCGCTTGGAGGAAGTAAAGGCGGAAATTGGAAAAAAATAAGAAATACATTTATTATTTTTATTGTAAGCGGTTTTTGGCACGGCGCTAACTGGACTTTTATTATATGGGGGGCATTAAATGCCGTTTATTTTCTTCCACTTTTAATATTAAATAAAAATAGGCATAATATGGAGATAGTAGCCAGCGGAAAACTGTTACCATCCATTAAGGATGTTTTAAATATGGGGGTAACTTTTTTACTAGTGGTTTTTGGTTGGATTTTTTTTAGAGCAAATAATTTATCGCATGCCCTAAATTATATTTCTATTTTATTTAGCAAATCACTTTTCTCGATACCGGAAATTTTACCCGGCTATGTTTTCTTTTACTTAGCCTTATTTATGCTTATAGAATGGTGGGGCAGAGAAGAGGTTAATCCGCTTACTAAATTTTCGGTTATGCCCAACACTATTAGATGGGCTTTTTATTATTCATTAATTATTCTTGTATTATATTTTTCGGATAAAGACCAACAATTTATTTATTTTCAATTTTAATAGAAATGAAAAAATTCATACGCCGAATAATTTTATTTTTTGTAGTCTTTCTGCTTTTTTTTATAAGCGTAGCAAAGTTTGATAATGTAGCTCGTTGCCAAAATAAAAATGACAATATACAAAAACTTGTTTGCATGCAAAATTTCGACTCCTTAGATATTTTATTTTTAGGGAATTCGTACTGCTATAGTGGTATAAATCCTACTTATTTTGATAGTGTAGGTATAAAAACATATAATTTAGGTGTGGCTACGGCCGGAGCAAATTACTGTAGTGTACTTGCAAATGATTATCTAAAATCGGTACAAAAAAAACCTAAATCAGTATTTATACTGGTAAGCCCGATGACGCTATCAGAAAGAACAGACGACGCTATGAATAATCCCATCTATCGTTATACTAACCACCCCTTATCGGTTGAAGAGTATATGTTTTTATACAGCCACGATTTAATTAAAAGTTATCCGAAAATTATGGCAAGAAGTTTTTCAAGAACATTTGTAAATTTATATGTCCACTTTACCTCAAAGAAAAACTATTGTGATAATGAAGAAAACAAGATGTTTACCTCAAAAGGGTTTATTTCTTCATCAAATAAAGCTAATTTAAAAGAGGAGCTTAAAACCAATCACTTTTTCTCTCATTTACGCAACAACAAATTTGATACGCTTAGAGCCAAAAAACTTTTAGATTTAGCTTTAGCACTGGAAAGTAAAAATATAAAAGTAGTGTTTTACGAATTGCCATCTAACAAACTTTATTCGTTTTTTAATTCGGCTTACTTACATGATTATGCTTCTTTTGTTACAAAACTTAAACAAAATCATAATTTTATTTTTGTTAACCTCAATTTAAATAATGATTATTATAGAGACCAAGACCACCTTAACGCTGACGGAGCTGGCATTGTTTGTAGAGATATGATTAAACAAATCAAGAACAATAAAGAGTTATCTGAATTATATTTTCACTAAAATTTAGTTTTTAAATAAATCAAACTCCATTAAATCGGGCTTATAATCTACTTTTCTGTCTTTTTCAACCTTATAAATTAAGTTGCCTAAATCCTTTAAAAAAGGCATGCCTAATTTATCATACTCGTATTTCCCAGTACCAATTACATCACGTTCGTTAACATACATGGTCACCGAAAGCATAAACTCTATCTGATTTTTTACATCACATACATAAGAGCAATCGCTTAAAAAACCATAGGCTCTACCCACAATATTAAACACACGCACGCTATCACTCGGAACAGTTGGCACAGAACTACCATAGTAAATAAATTTTTTAAACGAATCGTAATATTCTTTTGTGTTATAAGCAGGATAAAGGCTTTCGCGCGGGTACAAGCCCAAATATTTCATTAAAAACTGCAAATCATCGTTACTTAAATTGTATTGATTATTTTTATCTAAATAATTATTAAATGCCAGTCGCCTTAAAATTTCGTGACAGTTTGCCAAGCTCATAAAGTTATGCGTGCTAAAATCTTTTGGTTGGTAAATGCGTTTACCAACCTCGTTGGTGTGAGCCTTGCCTGCTTTTGCATAGGTTAAAGGATGTTGTTTGTTGTAGGTATAAAAAGTTAAGGTTTGTTTATATAAAGTATCTGCTTTATCAGATAAAAAACAGACAGGAGAAGTAATTTTAGCGGTATCTGCCTTACATGAACCATCTAAACGATTAACAAGACGAATATTTGGAAAACCCCATTTTTCAAGTGTTTGGTGTATGTAATCGCAACCCAAAAACTCATACGTGCGAGCAAAGGCATAATTATCACTCACTAAAAACATTTTTTTAATGTAGTGCGCCACGCTTGGGTAGCGGTTTTCGGCGGTAGTATCTTTATAAACCTTTTTTTGGCAAACAAAAACACTATCCGTAATCATGGTGGTGTTTTTGTTTATGTTATATTGTTTTAAACTATTTACTTTTTCTAATGCCATTATAGAAACCGGCAATTTTACAAGGCTTGCCGGGTAAAAAAATTTTGTGCTATCTACATTCCAATAATAAGTTTTAAAAGTGGGTTTATTGTCTTTATCGCGTGTAATGCGGGTGTAAATAATTTGCAGTTTGTACTTTTTAGGGCTGCTTAAAATCTTTGTATGCGTAGGCAAACCTGCATGCAACAAGCTATCTAAATAAGGTGATTTTTTTTGCGAAAAGCCAATAAGGTGGCAGAGTAGAAAGAAAAGAAATGTTATTTTATTTTTTTGATACATAACTGTTTTAAAGCAACTTTTAAAGCTACTATTTTTTAAGAGGTAAAAAAGATGCCAACCATTTTAGATTTAACAAACTTTTTATAGGTTAATTACAAAAAAGGTTTATTTTTACTTAACAAATACCGCCCATTCTATTAATGATTAAGAGGCACTGTATACTAATTTTTCTGTTTTTTTACACAGCGTTACTTTCTGTGGCATCTAACTATGTGCCTTCGTATGTTAATTACATTAAAAATAACGGGCAATGGAACAACAAGGTTTTGTATCAGGCTAATTTTAGGGGTGGGCGTTTATTTTTAGAAAAAAACGCTTTTACTTACATATTCTATCCGCAAGATGGTCTTAACAGACTGCACCCGCATAAACTAACGAATACGGAAAATCAAAGAAGTAGCCACGATGATATAACACTAAACTTTCACACCGTACGTATGGAGTTTGTGGGGAGTTCTACTAATCCGGCTACCAATCAATTAAACATAAAACCATTTTACCATAATTATTACATGGGTAAAGACCCCACAAAGTGGGCAAGCAAAGTGTCTATTGGTGATGGCGTTAACTATGCTGATTTATACAACGGTATTGCTTTAAAAGCATTTAGCAGTAATAATAATTTTCGCTACGATTTTACCGTAAACCCTTCAGCAAATGCTTCTTTAATACAAATGAAATTTATCGGACAAGACAAACTATCTATACAAGATGGTAAATTAATTATAGGCACCAGCGTTGGCGATATATCTCAGGAAGCTCCTTACGCGTATCAGCAAATAGATGGAAAAGAAGTTAAAGTTGCTTGTAAATATGTGCTGAGAGATAACATTGTTAGCATTGAAGTTACAGGCAATTATAATCATAACAAACCACTTATAATAGACCCCACGCTTGTTTTTGCAACCTTTACAGGCTCTACTGCTGATAACTGGGGCATGACTGCCAGTTACGATAATCAAGGAAATGGATATACTGCCGGTATTTGTTTTAATACAGGTTATCCGATTACTACGGGTGCGTTTCAGCAGGGGTTTGCAGGGGGGGTTCCTACAAGTGATTATATAGGTTTTGATATTGTTACTTCAAAGTTTGATGCAACGGGTTCAAATCTCTTATTTTCAACCTACTTAGGAGGAAGCAATAATGAAGAACCTGAAAGCATTATTGTTGATAATGGTGATAATCTATTGATTTTAGGTCGCTCCTACTCTACCGATTTTCCGGTAACGGCTGGTGCTTATAATACTACTTTAAAGGGCGGAGCAGACATTATTATTACCAAGTTTAACACTACCGGTACTGCTTTATTGGCTTCTACTTTTGTTGGAGGAAGTGGTGATGATGGTGTGAATTTTTCGTCAGATGAAGGCACGCTTGGTTCTTTAAAATATAATTATGCCGATGATGGAAGAGGCGATATTATATTAGATGCCAGCAATAATGTTTATATAGCATCGTGCACACAATCAACCGATTTTCCGGTAACGGCAGGTTGCACACAAGCTGCTAATGGTGGTGGTTTACAAGATGGTTGTGTATTTAAATTAAACGCGAGTTTATCTTCCATTATTTGGAGCACCTACCTAGGTGGAAACGCTAATGATGCAGCTTATAATTTAACTATTGACCATAGTGGAACTGCGTATATTACAGGGGGCACAGAAAGCAGTAATTTTCCTGTTACTTCAGGAGCTTTGCATTCATCTTACATGGGTAACATAGATGGTTTTCTTACCCATATTTCTGCCAACGGAAGTTCTATTTTACAATCTACTTATATAGGCACTTCAGGCTACGACCAATCTTATTTTGTTCAATTAGATAATGTAAATAATGTATACATATACGGACAAACAAGTGGAAATTATCCCATTACATCAGGCGTTTATTCAAATCCCAATAGCGGACAGTTTATACACGAGTTTAATTCAAATTTATCAAGCACCATTTTTTCTACCGAATTTGGAACAGGAAAAGGAACACCCGATATAGCGCCATCAGCATTTTTAGTTGATAAATGCAACAACATATATATTTCGGGATGGGGCGGACCTTTAGCTCCTTATAATGTACCAACAAGCACCACCTTTGGTTTACCTGTAACAGCAAACGCATTTCAATCTACAACTGATGGCATGGATTTTTATTTTATGGTGCTACAACCAAGTGCAAGTTCATTATGGTACGCTACTTTTTTTGGAGGAGATGCCGGCAGCGAAGAGCACGTTGACGGAGGTACCAGTAGATTTGATAAATCAGGCATTATTTACCAAGCAATATGCGAGGGATGCGGAATGTATCAAGACATGCCGACTACCCCGACAGCATGGTCTACATCAAATAATTCGGATAATTGTAATAATGCTTTAGTAAAATTTAGTTTTAATTTATTGCAAACGGTTGCCAACCTATCTATTAGTCCATCAACTGCCTCGGGTTGCGCGCCTTTTAATGTTTCGTTTACGAATCAAAGTCAAAATGCTACACATTTTAATTGGTTTTTTGGTGATGGAGATACAACTACCAGTGTAAATGCTACACACACGTATACTGTACCAGGCACATATACTGTAGCCCTTGCCGCTAAAGATACTGCTACCTGTAATGTACTTGATACTATGATTGCCATTATAACTGTATACTCAACCCCAACTGTAACTGCAACAAGCGATACTATTTGTGCAGGCACTACAGCTATACTAACAGCAAATGGTGCATCAACTTACAGCTGGAATATGGGATATACAACAGCCAGCATAACACAAACACCCACAACAACAACTCAATATACTGTAACAGGTACTAAAAATGGTTGTACAAATACTTTTACTACCAGCGTGCTTGTTAACCCCTTGCCTATAATAACTGTAAATAGTGCAACCTTATGTGAGGGTACAACTGCAACCCTAACTGCTACCGGAACACCCACCTTTATATGGAGTACAGGCGACATGACTTCATCCATTACTGAATCTCCTTTGGTAACAACGCATTATACAGTAACAGGTACCGATGCAAATGCTTGTACAAATAAAGCAACAGCAATTATAACAGTTAACCAATTACCCCAAATAATTGTAAATAACCCTGAAATATGTATAGGCAATACAGCCACGCTAACAGCAAGCAACGCAACTACTTATACCTGGAACACAAATGATACTACGGCATCGATTACACAATTACCCGTTGTTACTACAAATTATACGGTAACAGGTGCTAATGCCAACGGTTGTGTAAATATAAAAACAACTACGGTAACAGTAAATCCTTTACCTATTGTAAATGTAAATAATGATACCATTTGTTCAGGCACTAATGCTTTGTTAATTGCCACAGGTGCATTCAGCTATATTTGGAATACAGGTAACAATGGAGCTTCTATTACACCCACTCCAATGGTGCCTACTACTTATACCATAACGGGTACAGACGTACATGGATGTGTAAACACAGCTACCACCAGTGTGTATGTAAACATTTCGCCTACTGTAACGGTAAATAATGCTTCCATTTGTAAAGGAGATACAGCCATTTTAATCGCAAACGGCGCATCTACTTATACATGGAGCACAGGCGATACAACATCTACCATAAAACCACATCCTTTGGTAACAACAACGTATGCGGTATCAGGGTCAAATGCCGTTTGTACTACAAACACAGTAAGTACTGTATTAGTTTTAATCAACAACACACACATAAGTACCAATGGTGCTTTAGGGCTTTGTGCAGGCGATAGTATAAAACTTTCTACTACTATACCCTACATAAATTATATTTGGAGTACAGGGCAAAATACATCAAGCATTGAAATAAATCAGGAAGGAATTTATGTTGTGCACACTATTGATAATGATGGATGCAAAGGTTTAGATAGTATAAAAATATTTGAAGATTCTCCTATTGCCTCGCCCATGCAAGATTCTACTATATGTAATGGCAGTTCAGTTCAGTTACATGCAGCACAAGGCAATTACACCTATCAATGGACACCAAGTACAGGTTTAAACCATGACAATATTTACAACCCTATTGCACACCCTACAAGCACAACGGTATATTACGTAACAGTAACCAATGGTGTGTGTGTAAATACAAATTCGGTAACTGTTTTTGTAAATCCATCGCCACAAATTACGGTTAAGCCAAAGTACTCGTTAGTAACTCAGGGAGAGAGTATTTTTATATATGCAACCGCAAGCGATAGTTGTTATTGGTACCCGGCAGATTATTTAAGCTGTACAAATTGTAACACAACCATGTCCATTCCGGATGCAGACATTACATATACCATTACAACCACAAATAGTTATGGTTGTACAACAGCAACTACGGCAACTGTGCAGGTTCAAATAGAATCTACCTTTTATATTCCTAATACGTTTACACCTAATAGCGATGGGTTAAATGAAACGTTTAAACCATTAACAACACATATACATAATTTTAAGATGGATATTTTTGACAGATGGGGTCTCTTGATATTTGAAAGCGATAACACCGAACAGGGTTGGGATGGGACTTATAAAGGCGGTAAATGCCAGGAAGATGTTTACGTTTATAAAATAGAATATGTAGACGACCCCACCAACCACAGCCATACCAAAGCCGGACAGGTTAATTTAATAAGATAAAATACTTTTTATTATTTCTATTGCCTAATATTTAGTAATTTTAGGAGAGTAAATTTTTATGGAAAAGATAATAAACGAAGAGTTAGAGAAGAAAGAGATTCTTAACAGGTACAAAAAACTACTAACCACCTCTCGCCGCAGATTAGAAAAAGGTGATAAAGAACTTATACGCAAAGCTTTTGAGCTTGCCGTAGAAGCGCATAAGGATATGCGCAGAAAAACAGGCGAACCTTATATATACCACCCAATTGCTGTGGCGCAAATTTGTGCCGAAGAAATTGGACTGGGTACAACATCCATCATTTGCGGTTTGTTGCACGATACGGTTGAAGATACCGAAATTACGCTGGCTGACATTGAAGGCATGTTTGGTGAGCGTGTTGCCAAAATTATAGATGGGCTTACCAAAATATCGGGGGTGTTTGACCAAACATCATCTTTACAAGCTGAGAATTTCCGTAAGATGTTGCTTACGTTGAGTGATGACATTCGTGTTATATTAATTAAGCTGGCTGATAGGTTGCACAATATGCGTACACTTGATAGCATGGCGCGCGAGAAGCAAATTAAAATTGCATCGGAAACACTTTATTTATACGCCCCTTTAGCGCATCGCTTGGGTTTAAACGCTATTAAAACCGAACTGGAAGATTTAGGTTTAAAGTTTACGCATACCGAAGCCTACGAAGAAATTATTGAAAAGCTTGAAGAATCGGAACCTGAAAGAAAAAAATTCATTCAGAAATTTATTGAGCCGATAAAAGATATTTTAAAAGAGCAGGGTTTTAAATGCAAAATATATGGTCGCCCAAAATCAGTTTACTCTATCTATCATAAAATAAAAAACAAGGGCGTTCCGTTTGAAGAAATTTATGACCTTTTTGCCATACGCATTATAACTGATAGTTTGCCTGAAAACGAAAAATCAGATTGCTGGCGCATTTATTCCATCATCACCGATTTTTACCATCCAAGCCCTGAGCGATTACGCGATTGGATTTCAACACCCAAAGCAAATGGGTACGAAAGTTTGCATACAACTGTAATGGGACCTGAAGGTAAATGGGTTGAAGTGCAAATTAGAACCGACCGCATGGATGAAATTGCTGAAAAAGGTTATGCAGCACATTGGAAATATAAAGATACGGCATCGGAAAAAGAAAGTCAGCTTGAAGAGTGGATAAGCAAAATACGCGAGATGCTTGAAAGTGCTGAAGAAAATGCCTTAGACTTTATTGATGATTTTAAACTAAATCTTTTTGCCGAAGAAATTTTTGTGTTTACACCCGATGGAGAAATGCGTACTATTCCATCAGGAGCAACTGCGTTAGATTTTGCTTTTGAAATACACACCAAAATTGGTGAGCATTGCATTGGTGCAAAAGTAAACCACAAATTAGTACCGTTAAGTTATAAGCTTAAAGGTGGCGACCAAGTAGAATTACTTACTTCAAAAAAACAAACGCCAACCGAAGATTGGCTTGGGTTTGTTATAACAGCAAAAGCGAAAGCAAAAATAAAACACGTTTTAAAAAATGAACGTAAAGCAGTAGCCGATAAAGGAAGGGAAGATTTAGAGAAAAAATTCTACAAACAAAAACTTGAGTTTACGGTACAGAACATACAAGAGTTTACCAATTTTTTAAGTTTAAAATCTACGCAGGAAACTTTTTACCGTGCAGCTAAAGATGTGATTGGCATTGCCGAAATAAAAGATTTTATAAAATATAAGCTACAACCTGAAAAATACATTACCAAAAAATTAGAGAAGCAAAACACGGTTGAAGAAATGGTTACACAAGCACGTGGTAAAAGCGATATGCTTGTAATAGGTGACGACATGCAGCAATTAGATTATAAACTTTCACCATGCTGTACACCTATACCAGGCGATGATGTTTTTGGATTTGTTACCGTGGGTAAAGGCATAGACATACATAGGGTAAATTGCCCTAATGCTGCTAAATTATTGGCTAACTACGCTTACCGTGTTGTACGTACAAAATGGAACAGCGATAAACTACTTACTTTTTTAGCCAGCGTTAAAATTACAGGAACTGATGCAATGGGAATTGTAAATAATATTACCAAAGTAATTTCTACGCAACATAACGTAAATATGCGCTCCATTTCGTTTGATACCGACGACGGTATTTTTGAAGGAACCATTATGGTGTATGTGCACAGTACCGAACATTTAACACAACTGAGCAACAATCTTAAAAAAGTACCGGGTGTTATAAATGTGCAACGCATAGACGGAGAAAATAAAAAATAATTTTAATGAAGAATAAACTCCTGCTTTATATATCGCTTCCGGCAGCGGTTTTGGCAGTGGTGTTTTATTTTTTATCCTTTCCATCTTTTAACGACATTAAAAATAATACAGAAAAAAAATTGCAGGAGCTCAACCAAGTAGCAACTGTCGATTTAGATTCTATACACAGGCATTTACATCATTCTTCAAAAAATGATTTTGTAAATTATTTAGCGAAAAACTACTCGAACACGTTTACCGAAAAAGGAATTGCTTTTTTTGTTTATGAAAATGACAGCTTACAATTTTGGACAGACAACCACCCTGCAGTAGAAAACTACATGCTGAATGTTTGTTTGGAAAAAAAAATAGTGAAACTAAAAAATGGTTATTATCAGGTTATCAGGCACTCGCAAAACGCTTATAGCCCGTTTCAGTTATATGCGCTTGTGCTCATAAAAAACAGTTTCGCTTACCAAAACAAATATTTAAGAAATTCGTTTAACCCTTATTTTGCTTTACCACATCATTGCGATATATTGGAAAACAAATCCACACTAAAAAACTCATTTGATATTTCGGATAACAAAAATGAATTTCTTTTTTCGATAGAAGTAAAAAAAGAGCATAGAAATGAAGTTTACTCATTTCTGTCTTTTAGTATGCTTTGTCTATCTCTATTTTTATTACTTTATTTTTTTAAGAAACTCCTTAAACCCGAACAATCTATTTTTCAGTTTTTAAAATGGGCTTTACTGTTAGTATTAGCGAAGGCTATTTTGTATTTGTATTTATTTAAAGCTAATGGCTTATATCTATATATCTATTCAGTAAACGAGTTAGATGTTTTTGTTTTTCCTGCGTTTATAATATGCTCGCTTACACTTATCATATGGGCACTATCGGTTTGCAGAAGTTTAGCCGGAAATGCAGATTCTAAAAAAGATACATTTTGGCTGTTTTCATTTTACACCGTTTTACTTTATGCGGCAGGTTACGGCATTAATTTCTTTTTACGAAACACCTTTAGTCACCCTTATTTATCTGCTGATTTAGCCGATATTTTTTTCTATCCATCGGTATATGTTTATCTGAGTTATGTGTGCGTTTTTATGGCATTTCTATGTTTCGCTGTGTTAGCTGAAATTGCCGTTAAAGTTTTTTCGTTTTCAAAAACAGAGCTTAAAAAATACATCGGTATATTTTTATTACTTAGTGTTATTAATGCTTGCTTGCACCATATAAACTCGCAGTACGATGTGTTAACAGCTATTTGGCCCGGTATATTTTTTCTGCTAATTGTTGTAGCCAAGCAAAAAATTACGACTAATAAATTTTTATACGGCATTATTGTCTGTTTAGTTATTTCGTTTTTTGGGGCTTACTTAACTATTAATTTAAAAAACCGAACCGATTACAAACAACGCTTAGAATTAGCACAAGACCTTGTTAACCCAAAAGATGAAGTAGTAGAAAATTTATTTGCCAGCATTACAAAAAATTTGCTGGCAGATAAGGAATTACAAAAAACAATAGCGAAAAAAGATAAAAACACCCCCAACCCCGAGCAATATATTATGCGAAAATATTTTATGGGCTATTGGGAGCGCTATCATATTTCGGTTTGTTTGTTCGATTCGGTCTGTAATCCGCTTGTGCCGCAAGCCAACCACACGTACAACAACAACACGTATTTTGATGATATGATTGCATCTAAATTAAGACCTACTGATTGCAGCGGGCTTTATTTTAATTACCTGTTAAAAGACAAAACTTATTACCTGTATAAACAAGATTTACCCTTTGCACGAAAACCATACGAGTTATATGTCGCCGTAGAATCTAAAAACGCACCTGACCACAGGGGGTTTCCCGATTTACTGCTCAACCAATCTACCACAAACATAAATACAGAATACTCTTATGCGGTGTATAGAAACAATCAGTTGCAAGAAAAACAAGGTTCGTACGAGTATCCCCATACTATAAACGAGGATGTTAGAAAAGTGAGCATTTATAATGAAAACAGTTATAATCACTTTGTATATGCACCAAACCCCTCATCGGTTGTTATCATATCGAAAAACTATACGTACTTAAATGATTTATCGGCTACTATTAGTTTTTTATTTTTAGGTGGAAGCACGCTGTTTTTATTGTTTAGCATCTTCGCTATTTTTATTCTGAAAAAAGAAAACTCATTGGCTGTAAAAATTCAGCACTACGTAAGTATGGGGGTTTTATTGCTATTTGTGCCGGTTGCTATTAGTGCGTTTGTTTTAGCGAAAGAGCAAACCGAATTGCAAAACATTGATGGTATAAAAGAAAAAATACAAACTGTAAGCAGTTATTTAAACAGTCAGTTAGACACGTACGACACACTTTCGGGTGCTAACAAAGAATATACCGCTTATTTACTCAGACAAGCCTCTGCCCTATTTAAAAGCGATGTTACTTTATTTAATAGCAATGGAGAGTACTATACCGCAGGGCTACCGAAATTATTTGATGAAGGAATTATTTCAAAAAAAATAAACCCCGTTGTTTATTCCAACCAAATTAACAGCAAAACAGAAAAAGAAGTTTATAACGAAAACATTGGCAGGTTAAATTTTTATTCAGCTTACCGCACATTACACAACGGAAACAAGCATCAGTTAGCCATTTTAAACATGCCTTATTTTTCTAAGCAAAATCAAATACAGGCGCAATTGTTTAATTACTTATCTGCCTTATTTAATATTTATGTTTTATCTTTTATGTTGATAAGCATTGCTGCCGCCCTACTATCTAACTGGCTTACCCGTCCTTTACAGCAACTACAAATTCAAATTAAAAAAGTAACGCTGCAAAAAAATAACGAGCCTATAAATTATAGCAAAGCCGATGAAATTGGTTTATTAATCTCATCCTATAACACTATGTTAATTAAACTTCAGCAAAGTGCTGAACAACTTTCAAAATCGGAACGAGAGGGTGCGTGGAAAGAAATGGCAAGGCAAGTGGCCCATGAAATTAAAAATCCGTTAACGCCTATGAAGTTAAGCATTCAGCATGTTGAACGCTTATTGGATACACAACCCGAAGAAGCACAACGACAGGCAAAAAAAATTATTCCGATTTTATTAGAGCAAATTGATACGCTGGCACATATAGCAACCGAGTTTAGCAATTTTGCACAAATGCCTGCTCCTAATTTTGAGCGCATAGATTTAATTTCGTTTATTAAAAATTGTTTGCCATTATACCATCCTAACACTAAAATTGATATACAATTTATTTCAGAAATTAAATCTGCGTATGTAAATGTCGATAAAGACCAATTACTACGCGTACTTAATAACCTGGTAAATAATGCTATTCAGGCTATTGAAGATGATAAGCGCGGAGAAATTATTTTATCGCTTGTACAGGAAAATGACACCTACATGGTAGCTATAAACGATAATGGAATGGGAATTAATGAGGATGTAAAACATAAAATATTTCAGCCGAATTTCTCTACCAAATCATACGGAACAGGTTTGGGTTTGGCTATGTGCAAGCGTATAATAGAACAACATAACGGTACTATTTGGTTTGAAAGTGAAATAGGAAAGGGAACAACTTTTTATTTTAAATTAAACAGCATTAGTTAGTTTAGCGTATATGAAAAAAATCTGCCTGATTTTATTTTACTTTTTATCTTATTCCTTCTTTGCACAAACATATACGCTGTCTGGCAAAGTAACCGATACTAAAAAAAATGCCATGCCTTTTGCTTCGGTAGTTGTAAAAGGCACTACCATTGGCACTAACAGTAACGCCGATGGTTTCTACCATTTAAAATTGCAAGCAGGCACGTACGAAATTCTTTTTCAATACATAGGTTATAAAAAAGAAACAAAATCTATTACCCTAAATGCCGATGCCACACTTGATGCCGCACTTGCCGATGATAGTTACCAATTAAAAGAAGTAACTGTTAAAGCGGGCGAAGACCCTGCTTATGAAGTGATACGACAAGCCATGAAGAAACGCAAATATTATTTAAACCAAGTAAATGCATACAGTTGCAAGGCGTATATAAAAAGCTTACAACGATTGAAAGGAGTTTCTAAAGCTATGAGCAAGTTGATTTCGGTTAGCGGAGAGAAATTTGATTCATCTATGCTGGGGGTTATTTATTTATCGGAAAGCGAAAGCAAATACTATTTCAGAAAACCCGATGATGAAAAAGAAATTATGTTTTCGAGTAGGGTAAGTGGTAATAACCAAGGGTTTAGTTTTAATCAGTTAAGCGATATGAAACTTAGTTTCTATGAAAACCTAATTACGATTGATGGTTTAGCCGACAGACCTTTTATTTCACCAATAAACGAAACTGCTTTTTTATCCTATCGCTATCATTTATTAGGTACTACGTTTGAAGATGGTAAAATGATTAATAAGATAGAGGTGCTACCGAAACGCCTGACAGACCCTTGTTTTCATGGCATTATTTACATTCAGGAAAACACATGGCGCATACATAGTGTAGATATGTATTTGACAAAGGATGCTAAAATAAATTTTGTTGATACGCTATTTATAAAACAGCTACATGCCCCTGTTTTAGGAGATAGTATATGGATGCCCATTAACTTAAACTTTGGTTTTCATTTTAACTTTTTGGGTATAAAAGGTGATGGATATAGCAATGCTATGCTTTCGGGTTATGAAATAAACCCTGATTTTTCTAAAAAATTCTTTAAAAATGAAGTGCTTAAGGTTGAAGACCAAGCCAATAAAAAAGATACTGCTTATTGGAAAGAAAATAGACCGGTTCCTTTAACTGCCGAAGAGGTGGTAGATTACCACAAGAAAGACAGTACAGCAAAAAGAAAAGACAGCAAAGAATATAAAGATTCGATAGACCATAAAGCAAACAGGTTTAAGCCCGGTGCTTTATTATTGGGCTACCACTACCAAAACACATTTAAAAAAACAAATTTTAGTACTACCGGACTTATAAATGGAGGTGTGCAGTATAACACAGTTGAGGGAATAAACTCAAGCATGAACCTAAATTACGAAAAACGATATGAGGATTTTAGAAGACAAGAAATAGCAGGCACGGTACGTTACGGATTTTCTAATTATTTGTGGGGAGGAAAATTAAGTTACACGTACTTGCAAAAGCCCGAAAAATTTCAACGATTTGGAGTTGTGCTACAATCTATGGTAGAGCAATACAATGCTAACAACCCCATTTCACCCATCATGAACTCGGCTTACACGCTGCTTGCCAACGATAACTATTTAAAACTCTATAAAAAAACTTCGGCACAAGTAAATTACAGACGAGAATTATTTAATGGGTTGATTTTATCTGCCAGTGCAGAATATGCGGAACGAGATGCCTTAAAAAACACCAGTAACTATTTATGGATAGATGATAAAAGTAAACTTTTTACCAGCAACGACCCCCTGCACCCAAGTACAGATAATTTGCTTTTTAAAACAAACAATGCTTTTATAGTAGATGTAAATTTCCGTATACGATTTAAAGAAAAATATTATACTGTGCCTCATCGTAAAATTATTACTGGCTCTAAATATCCTCGAATAAATATTGGTTATACCAAAGCCATTCCAACCTTAAATGCCACCGCTAATTACGATTTGGTGAAAATTAATATACAGGATGATATAAAGCTGGGGCTGTTTGGCACTTTTGCTTACCGAGCCAATGCCGGATATTTCATCAACAATACAACCATGTATTTTATGGATTATAAAAGCTTTAACGGCAACCAAACCATATTGGCTAACAGAGATTATTTAAACTCATTTAAACTACTACCCTACTATATGTATAGTACTAATAAAGAATATATAGAACTACATGCCGAGCATCATTTTAATGGCTTTATTTTTAATAAAATTCCGTTACTGAAGAAAACCAAAATACAAGAGGTAATTGGAGGGCATGCTTTGTTTAACGATAAACTAAGTAATTACTACGAAGTTAATTTTGGTTTAGAAAATATTTTTAAAGTGGTACGCTTTGATTATGTATTGGCTTATGGCATACAAGGCAAAGTTACCAATGGCTTTTTGGTTGGATTAGGTTTTGATTTTTAACAGTGTAAAACAAGCCTAATATTTCTGTGTATTTTTTAACAAAACAAAAGCTTATACCATAAGAACTTATCTATATTTGCACTTGAAAAATAACGAGTTTTAATTTAAAAAAATCAAAAAATGAAACAATTAATAACAGCGCTAATTTTATTTACCAGTGCTATTTTATTTGGACAAACAGCTGATGCCGCTTTTAAAAAAGGTGAAACAAAATATAACGCTAAAGATTATAAAGGTGCCATAGCAGATTTTACGAAAGCAGTTACTTTAAATCCTAAAAATGCAACTGCTTTTTATTACAGAGCAAGCTGTAAACAACGTTTAGAAGATTATAAAGGTGCTATTGCAGATTACAGCCAAGCCATTAAAGTAAAACCAACTTACGCGGTAGCTTATACTAACAGAGCCCGCTCTAAATATATTTCGTTAGAATTAGCCGGCACACCCGAAGATTATAAAGCCATTATAGCTGATTATACTAAAGCCATTGAATTAAACCCAAGAGATACGGCTGCTTATTTAAACAAAGCAGCTACCAAAGAGTTTTTAAAAGACTATACAGGCTGTATAGAAGACCTTAGAAAGCTTTGCGAATTAGCACCTAACAACGGAGAAGCTTTTTATAGTAAGGCTAATTGCGAAGATAAAGCAGGAAATAAAGAAGCTGCTTGTGTTGATTGGGATAAAGCCCTTGAATTGGGTGAAACCAGAGCACAACCGCTTAAAGCTAAAAACTGTAATCAGTAAATATTTACTTCTCTTTCTAAAGTAACGCCGTAGGCATTGTTTACGGCATCTAATATTTGTTGAGATAGGTTATAGATTTCGCTGCCGTTTGCTGTGCCGTAATTAACCAATACTAAGGCTTGGTTTACATGCACACCTGCATCGCCAAAACGTTTGCCTTTAAACCCACATTGCTCTATAAGCCAACCCGCGGCAAGTTTATAATTGCCATTATCTAAGGCATAAGCAACTAAGTTTGGGTGTTGTTGCTTTAACTCATCGTGTTTTTGTTTGCTTACTTCGGGGTTTTTAAAAAAACTACCTGCATTGCCAATTTTAGCCGGGTCGGGTAATTTAGAACTTCTAATATTTATAACGGCATCACTAATAGCCTTAACACTTGGTTGTGTAACTCCCATAGTTTTTAACTCCTGCTCTATAGCCCCGTACGACGTGTTAAATACAGGTTTTTTATTCAGCTTAAAAACTACCGATGTAATTAAATATTTGTTTTTATATATGTGTTTAAAAATACTTTCGCGGTAACCAAATTTGCAATTGGCATTGGTAAATGTTATTTCTTCTCCGGTTTGTACATCAATGGCATTTACTGTATCGCAAACATCTTTAATTTCTACCCCATAGGCTCCAATATTTTGCATAGGGCTTGCACCTACACAACCCGGAATAAGCGACAGATTTTCTATACCACCATAATTATGGTTTACACACCATAACACAAACTGATGCCAGTTTTCGCCGGCAGCAGCTTTTACCCAAACATGGTTTTCATCTTGCTTTACAACATCAACACCGTGTAGGTTGTTTTTAATTACTAAGCCATCATAATTTTTAGTAAAAAGTAAATTGCTTCCTCCACCTAAAATAAGTAAGGAGTTATTTTTATAAATGTCTTCTTGCAATAAATTTTTAAACTGGGCAACCGAATTTATTTCGGTAAAATATTTTGTGTAAACATCTGTACCAAATGTGTGGTATTTTTTTAGCGAGTACTTACTTAAAAATTGCATAGCACAAATAACGGAAATAATTTAAAACTGTATGCCTATACAAAGCATATCGTCGGTTTGCTCATGCTCACCTTGCCACGATGTAAGCACATGGTCAACACGTTTGCCCTGCTCGTTCATGGTTAGTCCTTGCGATTCAACTAACAAATCGCGGAAACGCTTCACCATAAATTTCCTTCCTTCATCGCCACCAAATTGGTCTTGTACACCATCAGAGAATAAATAAATGGCATCGCCTTCATTCATTTTAAAACGATGTACGGTAAACTGTTTATCAAAATCGTGTCCAAAACTTCCTATAGGCGATTTGTTTCCTTTAATCTCTAACAGCTCCTTATTTTTAAACATATATAAAGGACGTTTAGCTCCGGCAAAGGTTAACTCCTTTGTGCTTGGGCGGTAACGACAAACAACGGCATCCATGCCATCATTGGTAACAATGTTGCCATGCTGCCTTAGGGTATCGTGTAATTTTTTATCTAAATGGTCTAAAATTTTTGCAGGATTTGTAGTGCCCGACGATGCTACTACTTGGTTAAGCAAGGAGTTGCCTATAACCGTCATTAAAGCACCCGGTACGCCATGCCCCGTACAATCAAAAACAGCAATAATAACATCTTCGCCTTGTTGTGTAAACCAATAAAAATCGCCACACACAATATCCTTTGGTCGGTAAAAAATAAACGATTTATTAAACGTTTTAGAAATCATGGCATAAGCAGGCAAAATAGAATCCTGTATGCGTTTTGCATAGTTAATGCTATCCTTTATTTCGCGGTAAGCGTGTTCTAATTTTAAACTTTTTTCTATTACCTCCTGTGTGCGTGCCTGCACTTTATTTTCCATATCAACCGAATAATCGTGCAGACTGTTACGCATGTTTATAAGGGCATTACCCAGCATATCGTTATCGCTTAGCTTATCGTACCAAACGGTTAGGTTTCCTTTACCAATTTCGTTGGCAAAAACCGATGTTTTAGTAAAACTTTCTGCCAATGCATTTACTGAAACAGCCATTTCGGCTACCACGTTTTTATCTTTGGTTTCAATTTTTTCATCCGATAATTCGCCTCTTCCTAATTGTTGTATAACATCTTTCATTTTAAGTACAGGTTTACGTATAGCACCCGAAATAAACGAGATGGCAAAAAACACAAATACAAATAAGCCTGTTGAAGAAACCAACATAATAGTCATCATGCGCTTAGATGCTTTTTCGATGTTAACCTTCATGGTGTGCGCTTCTTCACGGTTACGATGTACAATTTTGTTAAGACTTGCCATTACATCCTGTGTACGCGGCAACACTTCGCTTTCAATTAATTCTTCGCACTTAAATTTTTTCTTTGGGTTTTCGTAATCATCAAAACCAACTAAGGTTGTCATAATGTCTTTTTCAACCCCAATTAATTCGTCAAACTTTTTAAATACAGCTTGCAAGCTATCTTTATCAGATGCCTTGTTAAGTTTATCGGTATAAGCCTCCAATTTTTTTTGCAGTTGCGGGTAATGGAATTTCTGTAAAGAATCTAAGGCTTTTTTATCATCGATACTGTTTTGAAGATACACCCAATTGGTGGTGTACATTTTAGATTCGGTAACCACTACATCAAACTCATCTAACGATTCGATATAGGGGTTGATAACCTCGGTCATCTCCTCAATAGTGGCTTTATTTTTTTCTATCAGGTAAAAATTAAAAACGGTGTTAAACAACACTATTAATATAACCAAAACAAAAGCGAGCGTTACTTTAGGAAAACCGGTGCTAAAAAAATTAATCTTCATATAATGATATAGGTGTTGTTACACAAATATATTCTTTTTAGTAGCATAAAATTATTTTTTGGAAGTAAAAAAAAATTTCTATTTTTAGGCTTATATGGAGAAAAGCTACAAGCTCTTACTGTTTATTTTTCTTGTATGTGGTTACGTTTCTTACGCTCAGGAGCCTGTAAACCCTGTTGCTGTAACCGATTCTACCAAAAAAGATACCCTTAACTACTACGACATGACGATTGAGCAATTGCTCAGTTTAAAAGCGCATGGTGTACCAACTGAGCTCGAAAAATTAATTAATTCGCTTATATCGGTTGCATCTAAAAAGCCGCTTAATGTACGTGAGTCGCCCAGTATTGTAACCTTAGTTACTGCCGAAGAAATTAAAAACTCGGGTGCACGCGATTTAATTGATGTGTTACGTTTAGTGCCCGGTGTTGATTTTGGAGTAGATGTGCAAGGCGTAGTTGGTATAGGCATGCGGGGTAACTGGGCACACGAAGGAAAGGTGTTGGTGCTGTTAGATGGGCAGGAAATGAATGAAATACTGTATGCTACTACGCAATTCGGTAATCATTTCCCTATTGACCAAATTAAAAGAATAGAAGTTATACGTGGTCCGGGTTCGGCTATTTATGGTGGTTATGCCGAATATGGGGTTATTAATATAATTACCAAACAAGGTGGCGACATTAATGGAGTTGCCATATCGGGCATATACGGACAAACCGATAAAGATTATATGCGCAGAAACATAAACCTATCTGCCGGAAAAAAATTAGGTGATTTTGAATGGAGCGTATCAGGCATGATTGGACAAGGACAACGCAGCACACAAACCTATACCGACATACATGGCAACAGTTATAACATGGATGGCAATTCGGCACTTAACCCTGCGTTTGCCAATATAGGTGCATCGTACAAAGGACTTAGTTTTAGAGCCATTGGTGATTTTTACCGTACCACCACTCAAGATGGCTACGATGCTATTTACCCAAAGGCTTATGCTCAAAATTTTAACTCAACCTATTTTGAATTAAAATATTTGTGGAAAGTAAACAGTAAACTTAGCATAACACCCAAGCTGAATTACAAAAATCAATCGCCGTGGAAAACCCCGCAGGGCGATTCTATTGACCCATCCTATTTAAAAACTGCAAGCCGTAGTACAGCTAATATTACAGCATCGTATAACCCAACCCGAAAAATAAATGTTGTTTTTGGTACCGAATATTATAAAGATGTAGCCATTGACCATTTAGCAAACGATACTTTTTATAATGGCAAGCAACGAGTAAGTTTTTATAACTACGCTTTTTTTGCACAAGGACTTTTAAAAACACGTTTTGTAAACATTATTATTGGTGCGCGTTACGATAAGCACAATGTATATGGCGATGCTTTTGTACCGCGTGTGGGGTTGACAAAAAAATATAACCGTTTTCATTTTAAAGCTCTTTACAGTAATTCGTTTAGAGCACCCGCTATTGAGAATATAGATTACAGCGGAGCAAACGGCATACATCCTGAAAAAACACAGGTTGAAGAAATAGAGGTTGGTTACCAAATAACACACAACTCTATTTTTACCGTTAACTTATTTGATATAACTACGAAGAACCCCATTATTTATTACACTGTTGGTGCCGGTACCGATGCTTATACCAACCAAGGCAGTACAGGCACCATGGGGCTTGAAGCAGAGTATAAAATAAAAGCAAAGTGGGGTTATGTTACCGTAAACTATTCGTACTACACAGCAGCAGGTAAAACAAAAAGTGCTGCCTATCGTGTGTCACAAGACTCATCAATGTTATTAGGTTTTGCCAGTCAGAAGGTAAATTTAAATGCATCTATAAGGCTAACAGATAACTTATCTATAAATCCAAGCGGTACTTTTTATGGTCCGCGTTGGGGTTATAACTCACTTAACACAGCAGACACCTTGCCTGTGTTGCAAAAATTTAAACCTGTATATTTATTTAACCTGTTTTTAAAATACAACACCCCTGTTAACGGCTTAAGCATTGGCATTGGTGTATATGATATATTTAACCAACAGTTTATGTTTATACAGCCTTATGCACAACCAACCAGTACAACTAACTTACCACATGCTCCGTTGCCGGGTCCACCACGCGAATTTATTTTTCGCCTGAGTTATAATTTGAATTTTAAAGCCAAGCCCGCAAATTGATACCACTAAAAAAAATATCGTTTGGTGGTAAACTGCTGATGCTGTTTTTGTTTTTAAACGGCATATCGGCAAAGTGCGTGGCGCAAGATGTAGATTATAAAGCCTACACCTTGTTTGTATATAATTTTATGAAATATGTAGAGTGGCCCGAAGCACAAAGCAAAGGCGATTTTGTGGTGTGCATTTTTGGCGAATCTCCTGTTCAAAAAGAATTAGCAGGACTTGCAGCAAGCAAAAAATTAAAAGGCAGAAACATTGTTATTAAAAACATTAGTAAACCCGAAGATGCAGCAGGGTGTCAACTGCTATATGTATCGGCATCAAAAAGCGGAAACATAAAAGCCCTTAAAGAACAAATGGCGGGTAAACCTATTTTAATAGTAGGCGAACGCGAAGGACTTGCCAAAAAAGGCGCTGAACTTAGCTTTGTTACCTTAGAAGATGACGGGCTAAAATTTGACATCAATAAAAAAGAAATTGAACAACATCAGCTAAAAATATCGAGTCAGCTTATTTCATTGGGTATATTGGTAAATTAGTACTTTTGTACTATGATAGTTAAAGCCCTTACACAAGGAGTAGAAATTTCGGTTAAAACCGCTTACCAACCCTCGCATAGTACACCGCGCGAGAACTACTATTTTTTTACCTACACCATTACTATTGAAAACAAAAACGATTTTAGTGTACAGCTTATAAGCCGCCATTGGCATATATACGATAGCAATGGTGATTATAGACAAGTGCAAGGTGAAGGCGTTGTGGGCGAGCAACCTATTATTGAAGCAGGCGAAAAATATACTTATACATCGGGCTGTAATTTAAAAACCGAAATTGGTAAAATGAGTGGCATTTACACCATGATGCGTTTATTCGACGAGAAAACCTTTGAAGCCAATATACCTGAGTTTACTATGCTGTTAGAGGCTAAGTTGAATTAGTACCGCCATACATTTTAAAAACATACAGCGGTACTATGTTATTCTATAATATTTCTACTCTTAATCTAAAGCTCTTAATTGAGTAACAAATGCACTTGTTGTTGTTTGGCTTAGTGTAAATGGTACCGTTTGGTTAGCCCCAATTGTAATTGGAACAAATGCAGAATATGTGTTACCATTTTTAAAGCCAAGAGCGACAATAGTACATTGTAAGCCTTGAGGGGCATTGGTATATTTAAAATTTTCGTAGCCATAAGCACCTACCTGAACTACTGTTGTTTGGTTTTTAAAAACCAAAAATACCTGTGTGCTATATGTGCTAACGCTATCTTGTGCTGTTAGGTTTAATGTGGTTTGAGGATAAGAAGCAAAAAAGCTTGCATTACCGGTAGTACACCAGCTACCGGAATCTACCGGAGAGTTAAATTGATGTAAGCTAAAAATATAGTTTTGAGCAACAGTTTTTGCCGAATCTATATTAGCAACACTCCAAATTGGATCGTTTATAATATAATCAGGGCAAATGGTGCAATTGGTTGGATAAATAAGTGAGTCTTTGCCTATAAAAGCTTGCTGCTGAAGAGATGTATTAATTCCACCTGTTAACGAAGCAGACTGAGATACATCTATTTTTTTGCCCGGTGCAAGTATAAGTCCCTCGTTATTTTGAATGGCTTTTATAAAAAATTCTCCACCCGATTTAAAAGGCGCATCGTTAGACAGTTGCGTCAGCATATTCGCGAAAAAAATATCACTCTTTTTATAGGCATCTTTAAATTGTATGGTTACATTGCCTGTTACCGGCACGTTTGCTTGTGTAAGAAAAATATTGGCAGGAATGGTAATTGTTGTGCCCTGCGGAGAAGTAAAACTGCCACCTGCACTTGCATTTACCACATAAGTTTGCGTGACAATATTATTACTCGAAAAAAAAGCTTGCATAGCAGCCCAATTAGTGATGGGTACAGGAGATGTAGAGCTTGCAGGTGTTTTAGTTATAGTATCTTTTTTACACGATACAATGCCTGTACTAATTACAATTACAAGTAGAAACAGTTTATTTTTAATTTTCATAAAATGTGTTTTAAGTTAATGATTGGTTATATACACTAATACGAGGTGTTTTGTATAAAGGTTGGGTAGGTTATTATTTTTTATATCTTTAATTAAAATTAAAACCAAAAAAATATGAAAAAAATAATTACAACTTTTGCCTGCTTAATTTTTATTTCGCAGAGTTTATTGGCAACTAAATATTCTATCACAACCAGCGGGTTTGCCTATAGCCCCTTAGTTACAAATGCTAACGTAGGCGATACTATATCGATAGAAGGCAGCACTACACACCCTGCGGTACAGGTAAGTCAAGCTAATTGGAATGCTAACACACCAACTGCTTTAGCAGGTGGCTGGGGTACAAAAACTACTACGTACACATTTACGATTTCAGCTCCCGGTACTATTTACTACGGTTGCGTTAACCACATGGCAAGCATGCAAATGAAAGGACAAATAGTTGTTGCAACCACCGGTATAAAACAAGTTGCTGCAACTGCAACCAAAGCTACTTTATACCCTAACCCGGTTGTTAATGGTGAGTTTACAGTTAAACTTGATAACAACACCGCTAACGGAAAAGTTACCCTATATAACATAGAAGGTAAACTTTTAGAAACCTACCCCCTAACAGCAGGTGTAGCCGAAATAAAAACCAAGTTACCCGCAGGTGCTTATTTTTATGGCGTTACCATTAACCAAAAAGAAATTTTACGCGATAAGTTTTTAATTACCGATAAATAAAATTAACACTACTTAAATTTTAAAAAGCCTTTCAGCAATGAAGGGCTTTTTTATTTGCTTTAGTTATAATAGGTGTACACTATTTTTTATCCGAAATTTATTATTAAAATTGTCTTATCAATTTCTATTTAAAAATGATTTCTTATCCTACGCCTAAAAAATTATTTCCGTTTCCTACGGGCTGGTACGTGTTACTTAGGGCTGATGAGTTACACAAAAAACAATTAATCACTAAAAAATTTGCCGGACAGGATGTAGTTGCTTTTCGTACCGAGGCGGGTAAAGTTGCCGTAGTAAGTGCTTACTGTCCGCATATGGGTGCACACTTTGGGCATGGTGGCGATGTGCAGGGCGAAACCATCCGTTGTCCGTTTCATTATTTTTGTTTTGATACCGAAGGCACTTGCACCAAAACAGGCTACGATACCAAACCACCTGCTAAAGCTGTTTTAAAAACATATACCATTAGAGAAAAAAATGGTTTTATACTAATATGGAACCATGTAAGCGATGAAGCACCAACTTGGGAAGTGCCCGATACCCATAATGAAAATTGGAGTGAAATATTAAGTACCGATTTTTTACTAAACAGTCATCCGCAGGAAACTACCGAAAACAGTGTTGATGTTGGGCATTTTAGCGTAGTACATAAATATGTAGATGTACAGGAGTTAAGCGAACTAAAAGCCGAAGGACCTTACTTAAATGCCAAATATGCTTTTAGCCGAGATGGTTTTGTAGGTAAAACAAAAATACGTGCTCATATCGATATACATGTGCACGGCTTGGGTTACTCGTTTGTAGAAGTACTGATACCTAAAATGGGTTTATTAACCAGACAATATGTTTTTCCTTGTCCGGTTGAAGAAGGAAAAATAAATTTAAAAATAGGCATGTCGGTTAAAAAAATAGAAGATGCGGGTAAAATAAATTTTATGCTAAAGTTGTTTCCAAAAAACCTTTTAAATAAAATTATTTTAAAGAGTGCTTTTAAAGGATATGTGAATGATGTAAGTCAGGATTTTGATGTGTGGCAAAACAAAGTTTATATGGATAACCCCGCACTTGCCAAAGGCGATGGACCTATTGGCAAATACAGACAATGGGCAAAACAATTTTACGAAAGTTTAGAAAACGAATTAAATTAAGGGTAAGCCTTTCAGCAATGAAGGGCTTTTTTGTTTTAATGATGTTGTATAACATTACATCTTGTAATTTCGACCGCAGGGAGAAATCTTTACGCTACAAATTTCTTTTGCTATACTTACGCTTTAATAAAATTAGTTTAAGTTTTATGCTATCGTAAATAACAGCAAAAAACAATGTAGTTGCAGCAATAGCCAGCACATAAAGTTGTATATACGAGTAAAATACGCCACCAACCAAGCCGCCTAAAAAAAAGAAACTAATAATGGTTAGCCTTAATTTTATGGATGAAAGAAGTTTTTTACGTTGGTCTTGTTGTTTGTAAAAAAACAATTGAGATAGTTCAATGCCTATATCAGTAAAAAGACCCGTTAGGTGTGTGGTTCTTACAGTTGCATTTGATATGGTTGTAACCAATGAGTTTTGCAGCCCCATAGCAAAAAGCAAACCAAAAGCCAGTATGTTTTGATGGGCATCTATTAAAAAATGTCCGAAAAAAGCAGCCGAATAAAGAATAACACACTCTATACAGGTTGGAACAATGTAGGCATGGCGGTTCTTTCTTTTAGAAATTAGCTCAACTAAAAAATTGGAAACAAAAGACCCAAGAAAGAAAAAGAATATGTATAAAAAATAAACAAACCCTTGCCAAAAATTAAACTTAAAAAGCTCATCAATAAAAAAGGCAAAATGCCCGGTAACGTTAGTGGTTAACTTTTGTATGGCAACAAAGCCGGCAACATTTACAATACCGGCAACAAACGATAGTAAAGAGGCTATTCTTAAATTATGCTTTAATGTTCTGGTTTTTCCTATATGTCTAAACATAATTTTTTTTGGCTATGTTGTAAGATAATGTTGGTTTTGCCGCATCTTGTCATTTCGAAGGAGGAACGACTGAGAAATCTGTATTTTGGATTAGATTGCTTGCAAATACAGATTTCTCCCTGCGGTCGAAATGACAACAAATAAACTAAGCTGTTGCTTTAGCTTTGCTGCGTTCAAAACCAAACTCAAGTATTTTATCAATAAAATCGTAAGGCTTGTAGGAGTTTATAGCCGCTTGATGGAAGATACAAGTTGCAGGTGTCATGCCTGGCAAGGAGTTGACTTCAATAAAAATAACCTCGGCACGGCAATCTTTATACACACGTACAAAAGCATCTATACGGCAATAACCACTTACTTTTAAAGCACGTGCTGCACCTTTCAAAGCCTCTTTTACCTGATTAGATATTTTTTGTCTGTCCGCATCGTTACGCGCATAACGAGCAGGGGTTATGTTTTGTCCTTGTCCGGCTAAAAACTTTTCTTCTAAGCTTAACACATCACCTTCGCTTAATGCTTCGCTGGCTTCAAACACTTCGTACTCAATTTCGCCTTGGGCATTGTAATGGGTTAGCATGCCACCTGTTACTTCTAAAAAATGTAAGGCATCTTTTTTAGAGATAAGCTCTTCTACCAAAATTACATTCTTTAAAGGAAACTCTTCTTTTGGTTTTATATGCAAGGTTTCAGCCGCTTTGGCATCAAGCTCTTCGCTCTTTCTAAATATTAGTTTTGAGAAGGCTTCAAACTCGGCAAAGGTTTTAATTTTTTTAACCGCACTACTGCAACCATCATCAACAGGTTTTGCAATAAAGGGGTACTTTATTTTTTCTTGCAATGTTTTTTCTATGTCGGCACGGTTGCTGTTCCAATCATCTTCGGTAACCAACAAATGTTCGGCAACTAAGTAACCGTTTTGTTTTAGTATTTCGTTGGTAACATATTTGTTTATGGTTATTTCAGAACTTGCTTTGCCTGAACCGTTATACGGCAAACCATAAGCCTCCAGCTTCTCTTGTACACTTCCATCTTCACCCGGGCGACCATGTAGGGCGATAAACACCGAATCTACTTTTTTAGCCAACTCATCGTACGTTAAGGCAGTTGGTTTAGCTAAAGTGTCGGCAGATGAATATTTTTCCGTTATATGTTTGCACTCATTTATAATTTCTTTTACTACAGGATGTACGGCATAGTTTTCAATTTTTTCTTTTATATCATCCGCATTATCTTTCAATAAAATGTTGATAGGAATTTGATACAGCAAATGTTTCTCATTACTGCCTGTTAAGAAAATTGGCAGAGGTGTATATTTTTCTGACGATGCCAGTTTCTCATATACATTCCTCCCACTCTCAACCGATATATGTCGTTCGCTTGAGTAACCACCCAATATAACAGCCACACGTGTTTTATTATTTACAGCGTGTTTATCTTTTTTAATTAGTTGCTCTAAACTATCCATTACAGCATCATACAAACGCGCTCCTTTGCTTTGTTTAATGCGTTTGGTTAACGACGCATGAATGATGAAGGTTAAAAACTGCGAAGGGTTTAAACCAATTTCTGCCGCTTGGTGAAAGAAGAAGGATGAGGGCATCATGCCCGAAGTTGTATTTGGGTCGTTTAAAAATATTTTGCCCTCTTTGTTTATAAAGCCATCTATGCGGGCATATACATCAAAATGCAGGGCGTAAAATAATTTCTGACAATCCGTACGAATTTGGTTTATCTGTTCGGCAGGCAAATCAATCGGCGTAATTTTACGCGACAAGCCGGGCAAATATTTACTACGATAATCAAACAGTTCTTTTCCTTTTTTAATTTCGGTAGGTGGTAAGGCAATGGCTTTCCCGTTTTCATCTTCCAACACAATGCAACTAAATTCTCTGCCTTCAATAAAACCTTCTACCAACACGGTGCTTTCTCCGTCTAACGATTCTACTACCAAACCTTCTTTCGTTTTTAATTCAGCATTAAAAAACTCCAGTAATTTATTAGGGTCGTAAATAATGGTGTCTTCAATTTTGCACGGCATGCCAATGCCTTCACGTATATCAGCTAAGGTGCGTACAAATTCAAATTTTTGTTCGTCGTTTAGTTTGTTCCACTCCGCAGCATCAACCCATTTGGTAAACAAGGCTTTTTCAATGGCTTGCATAAAGGCATGCTCATCTTCTTTCAATAAAACACTTATGCCAATTGATGAACCCTGGTTAGCAGGTTTTACAACTAAAGGGAATTTTATTTTTTCTTTTGCCTGTGCAAAGGCTTGTTTGCAGTTTCCGTTTATGTAATCGTTTCTATCAATGGTAAAATAAGTAGGACTATTAAAGCCTGCATTTATCATCAGTTGTTTTTGCACACTTTTATCGATACCGATGGATGAAGATAAAATACCCGACCCTGTGTACGGAATTTTATAATATTCTAATAAACCTTGCAGTTTGCCATCTTCGCCATACGGACCATGCAAACATAAAAACGCAATATCAATTAGTTTATGTAATTCTTCGGCACTTACTTTTTTACCGATTTTTGTAATCATGGCTTCTTGCTCGGTAATGCTAAGTGCACCTAAACTTTCGGCATATAATTGAAAATGCTCATTATTAGCAGGAAGAAATTCTACGGGAGGATAAAAATCGCGGATAGAGCCTTTGTAAATAAATTGCCAGTTTAGCAACACAAAATTCCCGAAACTATCTACAAACAAAGGAATGGCATCGAAGATGGATTTATTTAAATTATCGTACACGGTACGCCCACCTGCAAAAGAAACTTCACGCTCTTTAGAAAATCCACCGAAAATTATACCAACTTTTATTTTAGACATTTTTATTGAGTTAATAGTTATTAGCCAATTGTTATTAGGCGAACCAAACAACAAACTCTTTCAAAGATAAGTAGAAGAGAACCGCCTATTTTGTGTTTACCGAAAGGAAATTAACGAGTTTATTAACAGCCAAACCACGGTGACTAATTCTACTTTTTTCATCCGTTGTCATTTGGGCAAAGGTTATGTTGTAACCGTTTGGTTTAAAAAGCGGGTCGTAACCAAAGCCCTTATCGCCGTGTTTTTCAGTTAAAATAACACCTTCAATAACACCCTCAAAGATACGTTCTTTTCCGTTTACAATAAGGGCTATAACTGTTTTAAAACAGGCATTTCTGTCATCTTTATCGGTTAATTCATCTAACAACTTTTGGTTGTTATCGGCATCATTTTTTTGCAAACCTGCATAGCGGGCTGAGTAAACCCCCGGTGCACCATTTAGGGCTTCTACCTCTAAACCGCTATCATCGGCAAAGCAGTTTACGTTGTACTTATTGTAAATGTAGCGTGCTTTAAGCAAGGCGTTGCCTGTTAACGTATCGGCTGTTTCGGCAATGTCATCTGTAAAATTTATATCAGCTAACGAAACAAGTTCAATGCTTTTAGGTAACAATAATTTTATCTCCTGTAATTTGTGTTGGTTATGCGTAGCAAAAATTAGTTTCATTAAAAATTAACTTTAACTGAAGAAAAAAGCATTAAAGGAAAAGTTGTGTATTCAGCATCTAAAGGAGATAAAGGGCTAAAATTCACACCAACAAAAGGTTCTATTCTGCCGTTTAAAAAACTATAACCTATTTTACTTTCCAGCATAGGAAATATCCTATTTTCAAAATCATTAACACAGCCGCAAGTAGGTTGTTGCCAAGTATTTCCTTGTGAAGTAACTAATGTTTGGTCTTGTTTAAAAACAATAAACCCTAACGAAATAGAATTAGTAAATATAAATTTTTTAATTCGTAACGAAAGTCCGTTACTTATGCCAACCACATCACGAATGCTTTTTTGATTATAAGTTATATTATACATAGTATTTCCCAACGAGTCACGCGAAGTTTCACTAGATTTTGCTGATTGATAAAAATGATAATAAGTTAAAGCAAGTTCATAATAAAGATATTTGTTAAGCCTAACAGACATGCCTGCAGCAAAACCAAAATTTAGTGTAGTATTGTTTTTTACCTTGTATGTTTCTGTAAATTTTCCAGAATAATTACCCGGCACTTCAGAATCTAAATATCCTTGATAAAGTGTAGTTGCCGTTTTTTGAATTGGAATATAAAAAACTGCCTTAGGCTCAATAAAAAATCTAACCTTTTTTACTTTTAATGTATCAGATGCATGCATATAAATGCTGCTTGATAACATTAGCAAAACAAGAAAAGTTTTATGAACTACTGATAACATAATGCAATTAATTCTTTCCCGAAAGCAACGTTAATTTACCTGTGCTTTGTCCGGCTGCTGTTTTAACTATGTAAAAATAAACACCATTAGTTAAGCTCGCTCCTTGGTTATTTTTTCCATCCCATGCCACTTCATGTGTTCCTGTGGCTTCATAACTGGCAGGCAGACTTCTAACCAAAGCACCTTGTATGGTATAAATTTCTACACTAACTTTTGATGGTTTATCAATCGTATATCCAATATTAGTACTATTCTCAAATGGATTTGGATAGGCGTATGATTTTAAATTATTTAAAACATTGTTTTGTTGTATAGAAGCCGTTAAAGGGTCGTTTGCCAATAAAGAATCTACATTTATTGTTTCATCGCCTGCTTGGTAAACCAACCACTCAAAGGAGTCGAACAACATTTCATCAGTTGTGTTTGTTCCGGCAACCACATTAACCGGTGGGGTACTTGGGTTGTTAGGGTTATTGGTTGTATTATCGTACACATGCGACGAAAATAATTTATACCCCGTTGGTACTTTAGCCATGTGACGAAACGTATAGTAACCCTGTTGGTCAAAATCCCATTTATTTATGCGTATCAAAGGCACGGTATCTGCTGCCATGTAAGCATAATTTATAATGCTGGTAGCCAGTTTATGCGAGTGCGGAAACGTAGCAAACATAGAAATATCGTAAGGAATAGTTCCGCTTGAAGGGTACTGAGCCGTAAATGTTTTTACGGTGTTTGCCGGTATGCTAAGATTCCAGTTTTGTAAAGGCGTTGTTACATAAACCGGACGAATGCCCGTTGCACCAACCGGATAAAAATAAAACCTGATTTTAGTGCTATCTACTTGCCCTGCTGTACCTGCCGGATAATGAATTTGAAGCACAATGTTAGAGCCTGCTTTTATACGAATGCCCATACGCAACTGCCCTATACTGGGGAAAACAGTTGGCGAAGCACCGGGTGCATAACCACCAATACTAAAATCACCGGGTTGAGTGTAGCAATTACCGGCTAAATTACTGGTGGTTGTTCCGGTAGTATCAATGTCGGCAATTACGTGGTGAACGATGGATGGGTTACCGGCTACAATTTCATAGGCTCTTACAATCCTATCTTGTGTAAGTCCCATTGGTAACGAAAAGCAAATATAACTATCTGCCGTTGATGCGTTACTTGTAAAGGTGGGTATCGTAATTTGTAAATCGGATGTAGTGTTTATTTGGTAACGCGTGTAAACAGGTGCAGGCGGCGCTAAAGTGGTATCTCCTTTTTGCGACCCATTGGCAATCCAATTAAGTATAGCAGCTTTATCGCTTGCACTTATAAGATGTTCGTGCAAAAAGCGTGTATAGGAAGTATCGGGTGTCCAGGCAGGCATATAACCTGTGTTAAGATAATGTTGTATATCGCTTATGTTTACCAGCGTTTGACTGTAATTTAACATAGATGCGCCATGACTGTACTGATTATGGCAGCTTGTGCAATTAGCATAAAATATAGAAGCCACATCTTTATAATACGGCTGGGCAATGTTTGTATTTGCAATAAAAAGTAGGGTTAACGAAAGTATAATTTTTTTCATGTTATTGTTTTGGTTAACCAAATGTAAGTAAAAAAACAGCATACATAATGCCTCACAAAAACACCCGATTTTTTTCTTAATCCTTATTAATTGAAATGCTACCTTTGCCGCCGAAAAAAGGACTTATAATTAAATTAATTTTATTTGTTAGATTAACCTAACATTTATATATTTGCCAGCAAAACAATAAATGCCGTGTACAAAAAATTACTAAAAATAGTTATAGCGTTTGTTTTGCTTGGTTCGTTTACACAAAAAATTTGGGCACAGGGCAATGATGAAGATAACCATTACAAAGGTTTGTTGGCTAATGGCTTTGATTCGTTACAAAAGTGGAGTGTGCATTTTCAGTTTACCGATGTATGGCAAACACATCCTCCTTTTAATGCACAGTACACAGGCAAAAACAGTTTACTAACAAACTCAGAAAATGCCATGTCGGTAACATCAACTTTATACTTTGGTAGAAAGTTATGGAAAAATGCTTCTTTTTTTATTGACCCAGAAATTGCAGGAGGCAGAGGTTTAAGCTCCGTATTTGGCATGGCGGGTTCATCTAACGGCGAAACCTTTAGGGTTGGTAGCCCTGCACCGGCTTTATATATGGCACGTTGTTTTTTTGAGCAACACATTGCTTTACGAAAATCTAAAACTGAACATATAGATAACGACCAAAACAAAATAGGTTCTAACATTCCTGAATCGCGTATAACGATAACGGTGGGTAAATTTAGTTTAGCCGATTTTTTTGACGATAATGCTTATAGCCACGACCCACGTACCGAGTTTATGAATTGGTCGTTAATGGATAACGGCGCTTGGGATTATCCTGCCAATACACGTGGTTATACTTGGGGTGCAACCGTAGAATTAATTGAACCCGGTTATGCAGTGCGTTTGTCTACTGCAATGGTTCCTAAAAATGCAAACGGACCAAACTTTGATACACACATTCAGCAAGCAAATGGTAACACAGCCGAGTTTGAAAAAAAGTTTAAAATTAAAAACCATCCGGGTAATTTAAGGTTATTAGGCTTTGCCAATTTCTCAGCAGCCCCATCGTACACCAATGCTACAAATGCGCTAAAAAAAGGCGACAGTAGTTTAGTACCTGTAATTGAAGGTCAGGTACCGGGTGTTATGTACGGTGCTTTAAAATATGGTTTTGGTGTAAGTTTTAATCAGGAGCTTACAAACAGCATAGGCATTTTTGCTCGCGCCAGTTGGAATAATGGGCAAACAGCCACTTGGGCTTTTACACCTATAGACCACTCGGCAAGCTTAGGCATACATATAACTGGAGACGTGATTAAACGCCACGACGATACTTTTGGATTTGCCTTTGTAGCAAACGGAGCATCGGTTGCACACCGAGATTATTTGAATGCAGGTGGCTACGATTTTATGTTGGGCGATGGTAAATTACCACACTATGGTTATGAACAAATTATAGAAACCTTTTATAAAGTACACTTAGTTCAATGGCTTTGGGTAACCGGCGATTATCAACTTGTAATGAACCCTGCCTATAATAAAGACCGTGGACCTGCCAGCATTTTTAGCATTCGCACCCACGTTGAATTTTAAGGTTTCTCTCAAAAGCAATATGGATTTAGAATCTTTAATAAGAGAAGAGTATCACGATTTACTTACCACTCAAACTTCAATGGGTTTTAACGGTAATGAAACATATACGGTCATTAAATTCGATTTATTTTTACAGCGAAAATTCCCTAATAAAAACAAATTTGTCAATGAAGAGTTTTATGGTGAATTATATCAAAAAATGATTGACAAATACAATAATGGTATCAGGAGTAATAACGAAAGTTTCTTTAAATCATTTGGCATATTAGAAACGATATCGATAGAGTCGCTAAAATTTTATCAACCTGAAGTCGGCATTAATGGGCCAAAATATTCTAAAATTGATGACCCAGTATATATTATTAAGAGTAATGACGAGCTTATTTTAAAAAACGGTTATCATAGAACCTTACCAAGAATTGTCATGGGCGAAAAGAATATTCAGGGATTTGTATTATCAATCAACAACTAAAGGTTATATAAAAATAGATTTCTCAGTCGTTCCTCCTTCGAAATGACAAAACACTTATGTTAAGGTTGACTATAATTCCTCTCTCCAAAAATGCTACTACCAATGCGTATCATGGTTGAGCCT
>Ga0206809_1026_pt1 | contig 43228 bp, 30 predicted proteins | sample Alteio_BWOrgCont_55_FD_152903 | JGI IMG/M metagenome (GOLD analysis project Ga0206809, IMG submission 152903) | Enriched cells from forest soil in Barre Woods Harvard Forest LTER site, Petersham, Massachusetts, United States -... | ecosystem: Environmental > Terrestrial > Soil > Temperate forest >... | reverse complement strand
ATTGATCCGCTGTAACCGAAAGTAGTTTGATATTTGAAATCCGCCCCCAAAACATTAAAAGCTGTTATAGTGGTAATAGTTTTCATGGTTGAGGCGGGCGCTAGTCCCATGCTTGGATTGGCAGAGAATACTTCCTTACCACTGTTTACATCCAATACCGTTAGCGATATGGATGCATATTGGCACTGACTATCCGCCTGCAACCTGTTTACGGCCGCCTGTAATTTCTGCTGAAGTGACTGCGCGGGGGCATATCCCGCTATAAATAAAAAAGATAAACGGAAGGGTTATCGGTGATGATTCAATATTTGGGTCGCAATCTATTCCTGATGGGTGGATCTACCAGGATATAGGCAACTACTACGGCGCAGGAACCTCCGGCCTTTGCTGGCGTGAGAACCAATATGATGTTAAGCTGCATACCGGCGACATTGGTACACCGATAACTGTATCGCGCACCGTACCTGCAATCCCTTACCTTAAGTTTAAAAGCGAATTACTGAATGCTCCCGCACATACCGGAGATCAATCTTATGCTTACCTACCGCTGAATGGCAATGTAGTTTACCTGCGTGGCACTTATGCTGAAGATCAAATCAAAAAGAGCATCGCCCTGGCACTACCTGATCCTGCTTATGATGCAGCTTTTCGCTTGGCTGATACTTTAAAACGTTTAGGCATTACCATTTCAGGCACAGCCGAATCAACTTCTACCCTAACTGCCAAAGGCGAAACCACACCAACAGCAAATCAAAATATATTAACCATATCCTCGCCCGAACTCAGCAAAATCATCTACTGGACTAACCAGAAAAGCATCAATCTGTATGCCGAGCAATTGCTCAAAACCATTACCTGGAAAGCAGGTAAACAGCCATCCACAGCGAATGGCGTTATGGTATTGCAGGATTTCTGGAAACAGCGCGGTATCGACCCAAATTCATTAAACGTATTTGATGGCTCTGGCCTGTCGCCTGCCGACCGTGTAACTACCAGAACTTTAGCTACCATATTGCTATCAGCTACTAAAGCGCCATGGTATCATGATTTTTATGAGAGCTTACCCATTTACAACGATATGCACATGAAAAGCGGCAGTATCATCAACGTGCTTAACTATGCAGGCTACCAAACACATGATGGTAAGCAATTATGCTTCTCTATCATGGTGAACAATTATAACGGATCAGGGAAAGAGATCAAAGCCAAGATATTCAGGGTTTTGGATGAATTGAAATAGTAATCCAAAACCTTTTCACGTTTCCAGGCTTAAACAATTAATAGAAAGCACCCATTTATGAACACAGATACCAAAGGCGACAAATCAAAAAAAGTAGGATTAGCACTTTCTGGCGGTGGCGTTAGGGGTGTTGCGCATTTGGGTGTGATACAAGCGCTTACCGATCACGGTATACAGTTTTCACATATCTCGGGCACCAGCGCCGGGGCAGTTGCCGCGGCCTTTTTTGCGGCGGGCATGCCTCCCAGGGAAATACTACAAGTTATTAAAGATGCTAAATTACTTAAGCTGCTTCGCCCTGCGCTGGGTAGCACGGGTTTGGTTTCTATCCTGAATGTGAGCTCATTGATCAAAAAGTATATCCCGCACAATACTTTCAACGAGCTTAGCATAAAGGTTACCATCTCCTCTGTGGATCTTGGTGAAAGCAGGCTCGTATACTTTACCGAAGGCGAACTGGATATAGCCATTTTAGCATCCTGTTGCCTGCCCGGTATATTTAAGCCCATCATGATCAGTGGCCATATGTACGTGGATGGCGGCATCCTGAATAACTTCCCGGTTGACCCGCTGGTGGGCAATTGTGACTTCATCATTGGCTCATCCTGCAATCATTTGCCGATTGTTACCGAGATCAAATCATTCGCCAATATGATCGACCGTGCGGCAATGATCAGCATTAACTCCAACCTTAACGCACATAAGCTCCTGTGCGATGTAGTGATTGAGCCCCAGGACCTTGGCGGCTACGGCATATTCGATACCGATGCTGCCGACGATATTTTCATGATCGGTTACGAAGAAGGCCTGAAAGCTGCTCGTGGAAATGCAAAAATTAAAGAACTACTAGCGGCCAATAAAAACTAAACTGTACCACGGGACAAGTGAAACAGGTGGTACATTTGGTACACTTTTGATGCAATTTATACCCTAAAACAGGTCAAAAACAACCTTTTTAGATCGATTTTGAGCCGAAAAAACGTTCTTTTTAGGCGAAAAGAGCAACAAAATCACCCAAAATAGACTAAAAAACGATCCAAAAACATCAGAAAAACAGCAAATTTAAACTATTTTCATCCTCTTTCCGCCGCAGGCGAAGAGAGGGTCGACAAGCAAAGCGATGTCGGGGTGAGTAAACGGAGCGTATAAAGGTCTCACCACAATTTCTACAAAACTTTGTCATTCTTCGCTCCGCTCAGAATGACAAAGGAGGTTAAAAAAAAGCGCGCAAAGGCCTGACGGAAAACCGGGCCGGGAGCTGGCCTCGCGGGCGGAAGGTTTTTTCCGTCTTGAATTTTTGCTTCTTTTGTTTCAAGACAAAAGAAGTAGCCCCCGCGGCAATGAGCGGACACAATATCTCATTAAACCGAAAATATTTCCAACAATACAATTTAACACTCCCACCCAAAACCATATCCTCATCATTAATGTACTACTAATGAGCAATATTCGGTTATCAAATGGAACTAAACAGCAATCAACCAAGCTACTGGCTTACCCGCTTTGTCATACTTAGGCTCTTGGGTATCATATATGCTGTCGCTTTTTTGGTTGCCATTAACCAAATTATTCCTCTTATCGGTAGCAACGGACTACTTCCGCTTGAAATCTACCTTAAACAGATCACGGCCACGCTCGGCTCAACCGGTGCCGGTTTTGTTCGCCTGCCTTCCGTTTTCTGGTTTTGGCATTCAGATATCGCGCTTTTAACGGTATCATGGCTAGGGTTCATACTTTCCTGCGTGATAATCATCGGCTATGCTAACGTACCCTTGCTCACCATCATTTGGCTGCTCTATATGTCTATCGTACATGCGGGGCAAGACTGGTATGGCTACGGTTGGGAAATTCAACTGAACGAAACCGGTTTCCTGGCGATATTTCTTTGCCCACTTATCGAGATGCGGACATTTCCAAAACATGCGCCGCCATTGCCCGTCATTATTTTATTTCGCTGGCTCGCCTTTCGCATTATGCTGGGTGCCGGGTTGATCAAGTTTCGCGGCGATGCTACATGGCGTAACGCTACCGCGCTTTATTACTATTTTGAAACACAGCCTATCCCCGGTCCGCTAACACGCTGGTTTCATTTTCTGCCACATACACTATTGAAAATCGGGGTGTGGTTTAACTGGCTGGCCGAGTTGATAGCGCCATGGTTTATTTGGTGGCCGAGGTTATCGCGTCATATTGCAGGTTCGGTTATTGTTGCTTTTCAATTCTTCATCATCCTCAGTGGTAATCTCTCATTTTTAAACTGGCTCACCATTATCCCCGCTTTAGCCTGTTTTGATGATAGCTTTTGGTCGAAATTACTTCCCGGTGTGCTTGTCCGTAAAGCGGAAACTGCTGCCAGCATCGCAGAAGAATCAAAACCTATGGTAATTACAGCATGGGTAGCTACAGGCCTAGTGGTGCTACTCAGCATCCAACCGGTATTGAACATGCTGTCACCCAACCAAGCGATGAACTCCTCCTATGATCCGCTCGATTTGGTAAACACTTATGGCGCCTTCGGCAGCGTTGGCCAGGAGCGTATGAACGTGATTTTTGAAGGCACTTCGGATGATACCACCAGTAATAAAGCGATATGGAAACCCTATATCTACAAAGGCCTGCCCGTACTGTTGGATAAGCGTCCACCACAAATCGCACCCTATCAGCTTCGGCTTGATTGGCAAATGTGGTTTGCCTCCATGTCCACCGCCGACCAATACCCCTGGACCTACAACCTGGTATGGAAGCTGCTACACAATGACACTGACGCTGTTGAATTGTTTGCCGAAAACCCATTCCCCCAAAAACCTCCCCGCTACATCCGGGCAGTGTTATACGATTACAAATTCGCCCCGCCGGGCAATCCTAAGGGCCTTTACTGGACCAGGACAGAGGTAAGCGAGTGGCTGCCAATTCTTTCAAACAGCGATCCTCGTTTGATAAATTTCCTGGGAAGCCAGGGTTGGATACGTTAGATAATGGGCAACATATTTTCATGCTATTTTTCACCCTCTTTCCGCCGCAGGCGAAGAGAGGGTGGTCGAGCGCAGCAAAGACCGGGTGAGTAAACTATGCGAGCGACATTAGCGCAAATGCGTGGCGCATAGTTTACTCACCCCGAATGCGCTACGCTGTTCGACCCTCTCTCCGGCAAGCCGGAAAGAGGGGGAAAATATTGCTTGGTTTGTCAGCACATCAATTAAACGAAGCTCTAAACTCTAAAGGCGACAATTCCGTCTTCGTCTTAAATAATTTACTAAACGACTGCGGATGTTCAAATCCCAACTCATAAGCAATTTCACTTATAGATAAACTGGTAGTGGACAGCTTTTCTTTCGCTTTCTCAATCAACTTATCGTGTATATGCTGTTGCGTGCTCTGGCCCGTCAGCATTTTTAATGATCCACTTAAATAGCTGGGTGATATATTTAACGTTTCAGCAATATATTGCACAGTAGGCAATCCTCTTTTTAATAAAGTATCGCTGTTAAAATACTCCGTCAAAATTTCCTCAAGTCGGTTTAGGATTTGATGATTAGCTATTTTCCGGGTGATGAATTGTCGCTGATAAAACCGTTCCGCATAAGAGAGTAGTAATTCTAGTTGAGCGATAATAATAGTCTGACTGAATTTATCAATATTGGAGCGGTATTCCTGCTCCATGCTTTGCATCATACCTATAATAGTTGTTTCTTCCCTTTCAGATAAAAACAAGGCCTCATGCACTGAATAATTAAAATATTCATACTGTTTCATGGTTTTAGCCAAAGAGGTATGCCATAAAAAATCGGGATGGATGAGTAACAACCATCCCGAATGTGTTAAGGGAGAACCTTTATCAATCTCCATTCCGAACACCTGCCCGGGCGAAATAAAAAACATGATCCCTTCATCAAAATCATATTCCTGCTGCCCATATTTCATCTTGCCGTTAAAATTTCTTTTAAGCGAGATGGAATAGAAATCAAACACCACATTTATCGATTCATCATATGGCAAACGCTTAATCAAATCAAAATTAATCACACTAATCAGCGGGTGCTCCGGTTTTGGAAGCCCCATCACCTGGTGATATTCACTGATGGTTTTGATCCGGTGAGGTTGCGTATTTGCCATGATACAATATAGTTATTTTTGATTGTAGATAGCTGCAAATTCTTTGGCGTAGTCGGCCATTTTTACTTTACCCATCACTTTAGGCCAGTGACGGTAAAAATCCTCAGCCAATGCACCTGTATGCTGACTTGAAAACATCGCAACCAAACCATGCGCCATAGCAGGGCTTAAACCCACAGTTTCCAATTGGCGCTGTCTTTCTTCGTCGGATATTAATATCCATTTCAAATCAGGTTTGCCAATCGCCTCACCCAAAATACGGGCCGTTTCGTTACCGGTCAGCTCATCGCTTGCCACATAACGTACTTTGTGGCCTGTAACAGGTACTTCCAGCTCATTAGCTACAGCCGATGCGATATCGGCAGGTGCAACCCAAATCAGCATATCATCCGCGCCGTAATTAGCCACTATTACACCGGCAGCTTTTATCCCCGGTATAAAACCCAGCAGGTTATAATAAAAACCCGAAGGCCGCATAAATGTAATCGCCACATCCGTCGGCAATTTCTCAAAAATAGTTTCCACTTGTCTGTGCGCCAGGATCAACCCCGAATCCTTCTCCATATGCGCACCAATACTGCTCAAATGCACTACCCGCTTAACCTCCGACTTTTCGATAGCTTCGGCAAAGTTTTCACCTGTTTCTCTGCAGTAAGCCATCATATCCGCAGCTGCATAATTAGGCGGCACCATGGTATACACCGCATCTGCACCTGTAAAAGTAGTTGTCAAAAAATCAACATCTGCCAATGTACCTATGGCGGCAATAGCACCTAAAGCTTCAATGTCTTTTTGCTTATCAGGATTGCTGCTAACAACAATAACCTCATGCCCTTTTGCCACTAGTTCTTGTGTTAATGGCTTACTGATGTGTCCTAATGAACCTGTTACTATAATTTTCATTGTTTTAATTTGTTTTTAATGGTAATGAAGCTTCCTCCGGAGGTTTCATTGTTTCAATTTGTTTTGATGATACAAAGTTGTGCATCAACAAAAGAGGAAAAGTAGCCGAATCAACTATTGTTGTAGCCAAAAATGAAGTGGGTTTTCTCCTTATCCTCTTTGTCGCGCAGCGAAGAAGAGGGTCGACCAGAGTAGCGTAGTCGGGGATGAGTAGTCTGCGCCATCCATTAGCTTCATGACTCACCCGGTTTTCGCTCAGCCGCTCAACCTGCCCTCTCTTCCGCAAGCGGGAAAGAGGGCAAAAACTTTTCCCCACCTCTTTCCGCCTCAGGCGAAGAGAGGTCGACCAGCGCAGCGTAGTCGGGTGAGTAGTCTACGCCATCCACTAGCTTCATGACTCACTCGGTTTTCGCTCAGCCGCTCAACCTGCCCTCTCTTCCGCAAGCGGGAAAGAGGGCAAAAACTTTTCCCCACCTCTTTCCGCCGCAGGCGAAGAGAGGTCGACCAGCGCAGCGTAGTCGGGTGAGTCAACATCGCCCGGCAGTCTTAACGAATGTTAATAATTGAAAAACATCTCTTACTGTTAAATATTTATATATCAGTATTTTATTTACTACTTTTAGATCTCATCTCCTAAACCATTCGAAGAAAATAAATACCTCATTTATTAATCATCAAAAACAAACACCTATGAGCACAATTAAAGTAAAAGACGGCACCGAAATTTATTACAAAGACTGGGGAACAGGGCAACCGCTTGTTTTTCATCATGGCTGGCCATTATCCGGTGATGACTGGGATGCCCAGCTGATGTTTTTCCTTCAGCATGGATACAGGGTTATTGCCCATGACCGCCGGGGACATGGAAGGTCGACCCAATCATCGGGCGGACATGATATGGATACTTACGCGGCAGATGTTGCCGAACTTACCCATGCGCTTGATCTGAAAGATGCCATCCACATCGGGCACTCCACAGGTGGCGGGGAAGCTATCCACTATGCTGCAAAACATGGAAAAGGCCGGGTAGCCAAAGTAGTACTGATTAGCGCGGTTACGCCGATAATGGTACAATCTGCAACTAACCCGGATGGCGTTCCCATATCAGTATTTGATGAGATCCGTGAAGGTACTGCCTTCAACCGGGCGCAGTATTATGAAGATTTCACCATTCCATTTTATGGCTATAACCGTGATGGCGCGAAAATATCAGTTGGTATAAGAAAAAACTGGTGGCGCCAGGGAATGATGGGTGGCGTAAAGGCGCATGTTGAGGGTATTAAGGCATTTTCAGAATTTGATTTTACAGAAGATCTGAAAAGCGTGGACATCCCCGTACTTGTTTTACATGGCGAAGATGATCAGATCGTTCCTTTTCCTATTTCAGGAGCAAAATCAATAAAACTACTAAAAAATGGCAAACTGATCTCCTATCCGGGTTTTCCTCACGGAATGCCGGCTACCGAGGCGGCAACCATTAATAAGGACCTATTAGCGTTTATTAAATCATAAATCCATTGTCATTCTTCGCCATGCTCAGAATGACAATGTGATACAGAAAATTACTGTGCCCCTAATATTTCCACAATAGCACTCTTTATCTCAGGATTAAAAAAGTTTGGCGCCTGATGGCCTTTTTCATCATTTAACACAATCAGTTTGGCAGGCAACAGCTTTGAAAACTCCATCGCAGGGGTGGGATTCACCATGTGATCCTGCAAGGATGAAATAATGAGCATTTTAGCTTTAATATGCTTTGCTGCCTCCTCAAGGGAATTATTAAAATCCTTAGAAATATCGTGATTAATAATAGCATTTAGTTGATAATCGGTATTGTTCCAGTCCTGATCCTTGCGTATTTTATTGGATGCAACCCACTTAGGTACATCTTCTCTTTTAACTGTTTTCACGCGGTCGGCAGGGGTTGTTAAAAATACCTCCAGCATCATCGTAGCATTGGGGATGGTTGGGTTGATTTTATACCGGCCATGATCATATCCCGTGTTTTCTTCAATCGTTTCTCGAAAAGTATTATAAACCATCAGGTCGAAACTTGAGGGTCGCGGACTACCTACAATAGGTATCAGCACATCCATAAAATCAGGGTAGCTTACCGCCCATTGAAAAGTTTGTATACCACCCATTGATATACCCATTACAGCCTTTACATGGTTAATTTGAAGCTTGGTTGTTAAAAGCACATGTTGGCTGTTCACCATATCCCGTATAGTAAATCTCGGAAAATCCGCGCCGGGCTGTTGTTTGCTGTTAGATGGCGAGGAAGAAACGCCGTCGCCTAAAGCATCAATTATAATCAAACAATATTTGGCAGTATCCACAGCTTCCCACGGGTGGGTCGACTCCACTCCGGCAGCGTCACCTCCGTACCATGTACAAAACACTACCGCGTTTGACCGCGCCTCGTTTAGCCGCCCATGCACCCGGTAGCCTATCTCACAATTATTGATTACAGCACCCGATTCCAATGCAAAGTTCCCGATAGATGCCACATGAGCGCCGCCAGATACAACGGGCAATGTTTGGCTAAACCCAATTGTGGTAAAAAACAGCAAGAGTACGGTGAGTGATCGTTTCATCAGGTGTGAATTTAAGTTTTAACAAATATGATAAGTTAATTGTGTTTTTGAATGCTCAGATGATAAAAATTGAATACAGGAACTAACAGACACTAAGAATAACATGTGGAGCGCAAAGGCCTGACGGAAAATCGGGCCGGGAGTTGGCCTCGCGGGCTGAAGGTTTTTTCCGTCTTGACTTTTTGCTTCTTTTGTGTCAAGACAAAAGAAGTAGCCCAGCGGCAATGAGCGGACAGAATACCTTAATTAAACGAGAATTTGTCATTGCGAGGAACGAAGCAATCGCACATAAGCAAAGCGAATATGCAAAGTTCGCGATTGCTTCGTTCCTCGCAATGACAAGAAAGAAATCACTTACGAATTCAGCACTGGCTGCACATTCGTAATACTAAAAATATCAGCCATTAAATCATCACTCGGGTTAACCTTCAGGCTCTTGGAAATCGCTTCCAGTACAATTGTATCCTCCCTATCCTTCACCAAAAACCGCAGCGAACAATTCTTAACCGGGTATTTCTCTATATTCACATCAAGCGCCTGCTGAATATTGCTTAACAGTGTATCATTTAACGATTGCAAATCAACACATACCGTCAAAGATTTCGTCAGCTTATCGCGCATCTCCGATAACGGACTCATGCTTAATATCTTCATGTCCCAGTTATCCTTTTGCCTGAATTTCTCTTCGATGATACCTTTAATATGCAGGAAATAACCATCAACCAGCAAATACCTGAACTTCATATAATCCTCGCCAAACAGCGCGAATTCGTATGATTCCTTATAATCCTCCAACACAAAAGTCCCGAAAGGCTTACCATTCTTAGTTATTTTATGTTGAACATTGGATACCAAGCCGCCCACACGAATATCACCACGCTTCCGCAGCTCATTAAACGCGTTCATAATCTCTTCGCCACCCTCACCGCTACGGGCTTTCTGCATATTTTTCAGGTCGCTGATGTTGGTATTGCAATAGCGTTCCATCTCCAGCTTAAAGTTATCCAGCGGGTGCCCGGTAAGATAAATACCAATAACATCCTTTTCATATTTCAGCTTTTCAATCAGCGGCCACTCATCCGCTTCCGGCATTGCAGGCTCCGGAACGTAAGAGGCAATCGAACCGCCAAATAAAGAAGATTGGTTGCTGCTTTGCGTATTCTGGTAATCGTTGGCGTATTTAATTAAACGCTCAACGCCCGTTAAAATGCCGTTTTCTGTTTTAGCGAAGAACTGCGCACGGTTTAACCCCATACCGTCAAAAGCACCACCATAAATCAGGTTTTCGTACGATTTACGGTTTACGCTACGTGTATTTGAGCGCTGCGCGAAATCATAAACAGAGGTATAAGGGCCACGCTCTACACGTTCCTCAATAATAGCTTCTACCGCTTTATCGCCTACACCCTTCACCCCTGTCAAACCAAAACGGATTTCACCTTTTTTGTTCACCGCGAACGCCAGATCAGATTCATTCACATCAGGGCCCAAAACATGCACACCCATGCGGCGGCACTCATCCATAAAAAAGGTAATCTTTTCCATGTTGTTCTGGTTGTTCAATACAGCGGCCATGTATTCGCTTGGGTAATGCGCTTTTAAATAGGCAGTTTGATACGCCACGAAAGCATAACAGGTAGAGTGCGATTTATTGAACGCGTATTGGGCAAATGCTTTCCAATCGTTCCAAACCTTAGTTAGTTTATCTTTGGGGTGACCTTTAGCGGTAGCACCGGTCATAAACTGGGCCTCCATTTTATTCAGTACCTCAATTTGCTTTTTACCCATCGCCTTACGCAAAACGTCGGCATCGCCTTTACTAAAGCCGGCCAATTTTTGCGATAAAAGCATCACCTGTTCCTGGTAAACGGTAATACCGTAGGTCTCGCCCAGGTATTCCTCCATATCAGGTAAATCGAACGCGATTGGCTCATAACCATGCTTACGCTTAATAAACAGCGGGATATACTCTATCGGGCCCGGGCGGTAAAGCGCGTTCATGGCGATCAAATCCTCAAACTTATCGGGCTTCAGATCGCGCAGGTACATTTGCATACCGTCACTTTCAAACTGGAACGTACCGTTGGTATCGCCTTTTTGATAAAGCTCAAAGGTTTTTTCGTCATCCAGCGGGATATAATCTATATCGATAATAACACCATAGTTTTGCTTGATCAGTCTCAGCGCATCTTTAATAATGGTCAGGGTCTTTAAACCCAAAAAGTCCATCTTGATTACGCCTGCGTCCTCAATCACACGGCCGTCGTATTGGGTAACCAACAGGTCGGAGTCTTTGGCTACAGCAACCGGCACAATATCCGTTAAATCATATGGGGCGATGATGATACCCGCCGCATGCACACCCGTATTACGGATGGAACCTTCCAGTTTACCGGCCTCGCGCAAAACGGTTGCGCGCAGGTCATTACCTTTAAGTATTGCCTGCAATTCGGGTACTTGCTCTATCGCACCTTGTAGTGTGATACCCAAGGTATCGGGTACTAATTTTTTCAGTAAGGTTACTTCGGATAATGGCAGATCCAGCACACGGCCTACGTCCTGTATACTGGTACGCGCCGCCATCGAACCATAGGTGATGATCTGCGCCACCTGGTTCTTTCCATATTTATCAACTACATAGTCGATAACTTTTTGCCTGCCCGCGTCATCAAAATCCGTATCAATATCGGGCATCGACTTACGGTCAGGGTTCAGGAACCTCTCGAAAAGTAAATTATATTTTAGTGGATCGATATTGGTGATACCTATACAATAGGCCACCACCGAACCCGCCGCCGAACCACGGCCCGGACCAATAAATACGCCCATATCACGGCCCGCTTTGATGAAATCGGCTACAATTAAAAAGTAACCCGCGAAACCCATGGTACGAATGGTGAACAACTCAAAGTTGATGCGTTCTTCTGCCTCCGGCGATATGTCAACATAGCGTTCCTTAGCGCCTAAAAAGGTAAGGTGTTTCAGGTATTCCCACTGGTTCAGCGTATCCGAATCAGGCGTCATGTCGCTGTGGATCTTAAATTCAGGCGGGATAACGAAGTTGGGCAATAAAATATCACGCTTCAACTTCAATACATCAACCTTATCAACAATCTCGTTAGTGTTATCCAATGATTCCGGCAGATCATGGAACAACTTGCCCATTTCCGACTGTGTTTTAAAGTAAAACTGGTCGTTAGGGAAACCGAAACGATAACCCTTACCGCCTTCTTCATCGGTAGCAATCGGCGTACTTTGCATATCGCCCGTATTCACACACAATAAAATATCATGCGCGTTCGAGTCCTGCTGATCCACATAGTGCGAATCATTGGAGCAGATCACTTTTACGTTATATTTTTGGGCGTATTTAAGTAACACGGCATTTACCGTATGCTGCTCGGCTATGTCATGGCGTTGCAGCTCGATGTAATAATCTTCGCCAAACAGATCCAGCCACCATTTAAATTCTGCTTCGGCCTCATCCTCGGTTTTGCGCAAAATGGCTTGCGGTACCGATGCACCTATGCAACAAGTAGTGGCAATTAAGCCTTTATGGTATTTTAATATCAGTTCCTTATCAACACGTGGCCATTTGCTGTAAAGGCCTTCCATGTATCCCAATGAACATAACTTTACCAGGTTTTTATAGCCTTCAGCATTCTTAGCTAATAAAAGCTGGTGATGCCTAACGTCCCTTTTCTCTTTGGTAAATTGTTTTTTGTGCCGATCTTCAACCACATAAAGCTCGCAGCCTACTATGGGTTTTACGTTGTGTTTGCCTGCTTCGGCCACAAACTTAAACGCGCCGAACATATTGCCGTGGTCGGTGATAGCCAGGGCTTTCATACCATCGGCAGCGGCTTTTTTATATAGTTTACCTATATCGGCGGCACCGTCGAGTAACGAAAACTGGGTATGTACGTGTAAGTGCGAAAAATCGGGCATAGTGGTAAACTAATAAACTTTATGGCGAAATACAAAGTTATTAAAAAACAAATGCTCATTCCGTGGTGTTGAAAACTGTAGAATAGTTTTACAAACAAGTGAAACGACAACAGAATTAAAAGCACAAGCAGCGCGGTTTCCCTCTTGAGAGGGGGCAGGGGTGTGTTATACACGCAGAAACACACCCCTGCCATTTACACTAGGCCCACACGCCCCCTCTCAAGAGGGGAATTAACTGCGGGCTTTTAATATATTTTATTTCAAGATGATTAATAAACAGGTTTAACACATTATTTATATTATTTTAAGCAACAACAATCTTCACCTTTGAAAAACGTAGAAATTTGAAACGATTTGGGCTTATAGCGTTAAAAACTATTCTTTGGATAATTGCAAGCGTACTCTTTCTTGTACTGCTAGTAGTTATTTTAATACAAGTTCCCGCGGTACAAAACTTCGCTAAAAATAAAGCGGTAAATTTCTTACAGGGGAAAATTCACACCAAAGTACGCATAGACCACATCAGCATCGGCTTACCTAAAAGTATAGTGCTTGAAGGTGTTTATTTTGAAGACCAAAAACGCGACACATTAATTGCAGGTGATAAACTCGAAGTAGACATCAGCATGCTGAAACTGCTGCACCACACGGTTGAAATAAACGAGATCAACCTGGATGGCATCACCGCCAAAGTAACCCGCGGACCGGATAGTCTTTTTAATTTCGATTACATCATGCGGGCATTTGCTAGTCAGCAAAAGATCGAACCTAAACCTACGGATACCGCTTCTGCAATGAAGTTTTCGGTAGATAAAATCATCCTCAACAAAATAAACATCGCTTATAAGGATGCCATAACCGGCTATAATGTTAAATTTTTATTAGGTCATTTTGATACCCGGGTAACCACCTTCGATCTGGATAAAATGAAATTCACTATCCCGAAGGTAACCCTATCAGGCTTTAATGCGAAGATCATCCAAACTACGGTTCCGCCACCTAAGCAAGGTCCGCCGGTAGTGCCGATCACCACTACACACCCACAGGGTATGACACTTGATATAGGAACTGTTGATATATCAAAAATAAACGTGGATTACGGCGCGCCAACCATGACCGCCAATGTGAATTTAGGACGATTATTGGTGGAGATGAAGAAGATCGACCTCAACAACCAGGTTATCGGCATCAAATCAATTGATCTGGATGACACCAAAGCGGCGCTAACCTTCGCCCAGCCGCAAAAGGTTAAAACAGCAGTGGGAAAAGCCATTAGAAAGCTGGATACCCTTGCAAAACCCGCCGCCAGTACTAAAGGTTGGTCGGCTACGCTGGATAGGATTACGTTTAGTAATGACAATATTAAATATGACGACAATGCCACCAAAGCCATCCCCAAGGGCCTCGACTTTGCGCATATGAACATCCATAATTTAAATGCTGACATTGAAAACTTATCGTATAGCCCGGATACAATGTCAGGCAAAATAAATTCATTCACCTTCTCTGAAAAAAGCGGGTTAGAACTTAAAAAATTCCATACGGCATTTTTCTATGGGCCGAAGAATGCTTATTTGAATGATCTGTATTTAGAAACCCCGCAAACCGTAATTCAAAAACAATTGCAGGTAAGCTATCCGTCCATCGCATCATTAAGCACCAATTTAGGCGCGTTAAGTGTTAACGCTAATTTAGACGGTAGCCGCTTAGCCCTAAAAGATGTTTTAATATTGATGCCGACCATGAGTTCTTCAATCGGTAAAGTATCACCTAACGAAGTGTTCAGGATAAATGGCCGTGTATATGGCAAGGTAAACGATCTGCATATCCCCAGTTTAGAACTTACTGGCTTACGTAATACCCACATCAAAGCATCTGCCAATATGCGTGGCTTACCCAATGTAAACAAAGCTACTTTTGATGTCAACATAGCTGACTTCACCACCAGTCGCACCGATATTAACACCCTCGCTGCAAAAGGTATGATCCCGGCTAACGTTAGCGTTCCGGAAAACATCAACCTGAAAGGCACTTTTAAAGGTGGTATCAGCAACTTCAACACCAAAATGAACCTGCGTACCAGCTATGGCGCGGTTGATTTGACGGCAGCCATGAAAAATGGCAGCAATAAAAATAACGCGAGTTACACAGCTAATATCCGCGCGAATAATTTAAATGTTGGCGCGTTAACCAAGCAGCCGCAAACGGTTGGTAGCATAACGCTATCGGCCAATATTTCGGGTACGGGACTTAATCCTAAAACTGCCAACCTTAAGTTTAATGGCGATGTTGCTAAAGCTTATGTAAAGGGTTACACCTATCAAAACCTTAAACTAAGCGGTACGGCACATGATGGCGCATATGCTGCCAAAGTATTCATGACCGATCCCAATATTCATTTCAGTCTGGATGCCAAGGCCAATATGAATAAGAAATACCCATCTATTTTCGCTACGCTGGATGTGGACAGCATCGATATGCAAAAGCTCAATTTCTCCAAAACGCCAATGCGTTTCCACGGTAAAATTGTAGCCAAAGTACCAACTGCTGATCCAAATTATTTAAATGCTGATATTGAAGCGACTGATTTGCTTGTAGTAAACGGCACACAACGCATTAAGTTAGATACGGTAAGTTTATTGTCCACCGCGAATGCTGATAGCAGTACCCTAAAATTAAAGCTGCCAATGCTTACCGCCCACATGGCCGGTAAATACAAACTACCTGAGATAGGCATCGCCATGCAGGATTTGATTGATAAATACTACAACGCCAGCATGGCCAGCGGTAAAACCAAGGTTAAATACTCACCGGAGAGTTTTGAGTTTGATGTGCATGTGGTAAAAACCCCGCTGGTGGCCCAGTTCGCGCCGGATTTGAAACAGTTAGATCCTATACTCATCAAAGGTAATTTTGATAGCCAGGCCGGTACTTTGGTAGTCAATGGCTCGGCGCCGAAAGTGGTTTATGGCACTAATACCATCAACAATTTAAAACTCAATATCAATACCGCCAACAACGCGCTTAATTATGCCATTACAGTGGATGATGTTAAAGCGGGTTCATCACTTGATTTGCTATACACCAGTATATCAGGCAACGCCCAAAACAACAAGTTAAACCTAAGCTTACAGGTGCGTGATGCTGCCAAGAAAGAGCGTTACCGCATAGCGGGTGTATTCAGCGCTTTACCAAATGAGTACCAGTTCAGCTTACTGCAAAATGGTTTGCTGCTTGATTATACCGAATGGGCGGTAGCCAATGATAATATACTGCAATTCGGTACTAAAGGAATAATGGCTAAGGATTTTGTAATTAGCAATTCCGGGCAATCACTAGGCGTTACCAGCAATCCGCAGGAGTTTAACGCGCCAATTACGGTCGACTTTAAAAACTTTCACATCGAAACACTTACCCGCTTAGCTCAGCAGGATTCGTTACAAGTAGGTGGCGTACTTAACGGCGATGCGCATATCAGCAATTTCCAAAAATCTCCGGTATTTACAGCAGCATTAAATGTGGGCGATTTTAACTTTAAAGGTGATACCGTAGGCAATATCGCCCTAAAAGTAAATAATCAAACAGCCGATGCTTACAGCGCCGATATGGATATTACGGGTAAAGGCAACCAGGTAACCCTCAAAGGAATTTACTATACCCAACCGGATAGCCGCTTTGATCTTGACCTGAACATTGTTACGCTGAATATGAAGACTATTGAAGGCTTCAGCTTTGGTGCTATCCGCAGGGCTACCGGCAATATCACGGGCGATATGAAGATAACGGGCACTCCTGCCGCGCCTGCTATTCGGGGTGATATTAACTTCAATAAGGTTGGCTTTAATGTATCCATGCTCAACTCTTATTTCAGCTTGCCGAATGAGAGCGTCACTTTCAACAATGATGGCATCCGCTTTAATGATTTTACGCTGATCGATTCTACCGGGAATAAGGCGGTGGTAACAGGCTCTATCTATACCACAACTTATACCGATTTTAAATTCGGGATGAAGATCCATATGGATAATTTCAGGGTGATCAATTCAACACAGGCTGATAATAAAATGTACTACGGTAAGCTTTATCTCAATAGTGATGTAAGCATAACCGGCAATACGGATAAACCTATTGTTGATGCTACCTTAACCGTGAATGACAAAACTGATCTGACCATTGTTTTGCCAGAGGATGACCCGGGTGTTGAGGACCGCAAGGGCGTAGTGGAAGTAATCAACGAGAATGCCCCGAAGCTGGATTCTATTTTAATGGCGAGGCAGCTCGATTCGCTGAAACAATCAAACCTGAAAGGCCTTGATGTAAGCGCGACCGTAAACATCAGCAAAGCTGCCCGTTTCACTATTGTTGTCGATCCATCTAACGGCGATGTGGTACACATACAAGGCGAAGCACACTTAAACGGTGGTATCGACCCAAGCGGAAAAACAAACCTGACAGGTATTTATACAGTTGAAAGCGGATCATACAACCTGTCTTATGCCACAGTAAAACGTACCTTCCTGTTCAAAAAAGGAAGTAATATAACCTGGACTGGCGACCCAACCAGCGCCAATATTAACCTGACGGCAGTTTATGTGGCAAACGTTCCGCCAATTGATTTGGTGCAGCAACAATTAGGTGGTGATAACACCTCGGTAAACGCTACCCAGTACAAGCAAAAACTGCCATTTAATGTTAATTTGAATTTAAAAAACCAACTATTAAAACCGGACATCAGTTTCGACATTATATTGCCGGATAGTAGTTATGAAGTATCGCCTACCGTAGTACAAACCATTAACGACCGCCTTGCCCAAGTACGCCAGGATCCTAACGAAATGAATAAGCAGGTATTAGGCGTATTGGTACTGGGCCACTTTATTGGCGATAACCCACTGCAAAGCAACGGAGGCAGCACAGGTATAAATGGCGTTCTTCGCAACAGCGTGAGCAGCTTGTTATCCGATCAATTAAATAAACTTGCCGGCAATCTGATCGGCGGCGTACAGTTGAGCTTTAACCTTACTTCGGGTGCTGATTACTCCACCGGTGTTCAGCAAAACCGGACTGACTTAAATGTAGGCCTGTCCAAACAGTTTTTAAATGATCGTGTTACGGTAACCGTAGGCAACAACTTTAACCTGGAGGGCCAAAACCAACCGGGGCAAAAAACTACCGATATAGCAGGGAACATATCTGTAAATTATAAACTAACCGAGGATGGCCGCTACATGATCAGAGCTTACCGTAAGGATGAGTTTATAGTAATTGAAGGTCAGGTGGTTGAAACCGGCGTTGGGTTCTCGATAACCTACGAGTATAATAAATTTAAGGAACTATTCGTCAAAAAATCAAAAGCCGATAAGGAGCGCGAAAGAAAATATAAACAAGATCAAAAAGAGAAAAAGAAAGCATTAAAACAAGCGGAAGAAAAGCATGACGAAGCGGTAACTAATACACAACTCGCAGATCAGCCTGCGCAAAACAAACAACCATCAAACTAACCCATGACAAAGCTTAGCTACATATCTATCCTTTTTATTGCTGTTTTTGTTAGCGCGTGCAGTACTACCAAGTTTTTGTCCCCGGGCCAAAAGCTATATACCGGCGGCGAGGTAAAGATAGTTGATGCTGATATGAAAAAGGGTGATAAAAAAGCTATAACAACTGAGTTAGAAGGTTTGTTAAGGCCAAAAACCAATGCAACCATCCTGGGGTTACGGTATAAACTATACATCTACGAAAAAACAAAAACCAACAAGGAACGCGGGCTTAGGCACTACATAAACACCCATTTAGGCGAACCACCGGTTTTGGCCAGCAGTGTTGATCTGGTTAAAAACAGTACCATTTTACAAAGTCAGCTACAGAATGAAGGCTATTTTATTGCGCAGGTAAGCGGCGATACTGTAAGCAAAAACCATACTGCTAAAGCGGTGTATACCGTGCAGGCAGGCCCGGCGTATCATTACCGTAAAATTGTTTTCCCGCAGGAAAAGGATGATCTTGATACTGCCGTTACCGGAACATCAAAACAAACGTTTCTTAAAGTTGGCGACCAGTACAACCTTAGTAAAATTGTTAATGAACGCATACGCATTGATGCCAGATTAAAAGAAGAGGGCTACTACTACTTCGCGCCAGAAGACCTGATCATGAAGTACGATAGCACCATTGCCGGCCATCAGATTGATATGTTTGTAAAAGTAAAGGCGACTACGCCAGATGAAGCGAGATGGGTGTATAAGATCAGGAATATATATGTTTACCCTCATTACAGTTTACAGGATACCGCTTTAAAACTAGATTCAGCTGTTAAATACCGCTGGTATAATGTGATAGGCGGCAGAAAAACCGTAAGGCCTTTTATGTTTAAAAATACGGTATTGCTGCACCCCGGTGATGTATACAACCGTACCGAACACAATAACTCCTTAAGCCGTTTTATTGAACTCGGTCCCTTCACCTATGTAAAAAACAGGTTTGAAGATGTTACTCCCGATTCGGCATTCCTGGATGTTTATTATTTTCTCACCCAGGCAAAACGAAAATCACTAACCGCCGAAATCCTGGCCCGGCAAACATCTGCCAATTACGATGGTACACAGCTTGATTTAACCTTCAAAAACAAAAACACCTTTAAGGGTGCCGAGCTGCTTAGCGTTACATTTTTCACCAGTACCGATAAGCAATTTGGCAGTTATCAGCATGGTTTTAATGTTTACCAGTTCGGTGTAACTCCATCCCTGTCATGGCCTAGGTTTATTAGTCCGTTTGATTTTACTACCGATAACGCCTTTATCCCGCGCACCATTCTAACAACCGGTTATACGCTGATTGACCGCTCACAACTATACAATTTAAACTCGTTTAGCGCATCATGGGGTTACCAATGGAAACCCAGCCTATACAAACAACACAATCTTGATCTGTTAGATTTTAGTTATGTAAATGCCACTAACGTTACAGCACTTTACCTGGATAGCATCCGCGATACAGGCAACCCTTCGCTTAAACACGTTATCAATAACCAGTTAACTTTTGGCCCAAGCTATGCCTATACTTACGATAATACCAGCGATGATTTTAGGACCAATAGCTTTTACTATATGGGCAAAATAAGCACATCTGCTACGCTATTAGGGCTGGTACTCGGAGCTGATACCCTGGACGGAAAAGCGAAAACGATATTCGGCACCCCTTTCGATCAATATGTAAAGCTCGAAAACGAGATCCGGTTCTTCCATAAATTAAGTCCGGGTACCAAGCTGGCTATGCGTTTACTGGTTGATGTTGGCTTGCCTTATGGCAACTCTACTATTCTGCCTTATACACAGCAATTCTTTATTGGCGGGCCAAATAGTTTAAGAGGATTCCAGGCACGTACATTGGGCCCCGGTTCCTATGATTACCGTACAGCGGTAGGCTACGGCGGCACTCAGTTTTTACCTGATGAATCGGGCGATATAAAATTAGAAGGTAACGTTGAATACCGGGCCAAACTGTTTAGTATTGTTGAAGGCGCGTTATTTGCTGATGCTGGAAATATATGGCTGCTACACCCGGAAGACGGCCTACCGGGCGCCGCCTTCGGCAAAAACTTTTTAAATCAGGTGGCTGCCGATGCTGGTTTCGGTTTACGCTTTAACCTTTCGGTGTTAATACTACGTACTGATTTGGGCTTCCCGCTAATCGATCCATCCAGGCCCGTAGGGCAGCGCGACCGTTTTAATAGCATCAGCATTAATAACTCGGTATTTAACCTGGCAATAGGCTATCCATTTTAACTATTTAGTGAATGAGTGATTGGGTGAATGAGTGATTTTTAAAAACGCTATTCAACCCAATCAACCATCCTTGCACTCCATTCCATATGGGTTCGGAAGATTTAAAAAGGGTGTCATTCTGAGCATAGCGAAGAATCTGTAAAGTAGTTTGCACCCGTACAGATGCTTCGTACCTCAGCATGACAAATCATTTTTATAAAAAACTCATTTAGAGAAGAAGCAAATTTCATCTTCGTTCTCCACTCCAAAATCCCCACTCTTCCCACCCACACTTCGCTCCCCCCCTCCCTCAACACAAAAATTCTTTTTTCACGTATTTAATTTTAACTTTATTAGCATAAGCAATATAAACCCAAGTGTTTAGTGCCTAACCTAAACTTTTGTTGGTTTTAACCGTATTATAGTTAAATGCCCACATTGCAAAAAAACAACATTATCGTACTCATAAGCATGGTCACCATGGCTATGGGACTTATGATTATGATTGGCTGGATTTTTCCGGGTAGCGGAATTTTAGCCATACTTCCCGGTGTAGCTATGCGGTTCAATGCCGCGCTTTGTTTTACATTGTTCGGGGGCGCTCTGGTGGTATCGCAATGGCATTTTAAAAGATGCCATTCCCCATTGTTTTTTATTTTATCATCAGTGGGTATCCTAATAGCCCTTGTTACCATAAGTCAGGATTTATTTCACAACGATACAGGTATTGATCAATTGTTTGTCAGGGATAATACACCTGTTTCAGCTGCGTTCCCACATCCTGGCCGCATGGCATTTAATGCTTCGTTAAGTTTTTGCTTTTTAGGGTTAGGCTATCTTTTTTTCTGTACAAAAAATCGCAGGCTGCACACTGTTTCGCAATACTTTTTTCACGCGGTTACCTTAATTGCCGGTACTGCGCTAATAGGTTACATGTACAATGTTTCTTTGTACAACTCCTTATTCTACGTTACCTCTATGGCCTTTGCTACGGGCATATTGTTTTTACTGTTATCAATGGCTGCATCGCTTCTAAATCCCAACCTCGGGCTTGCTGCTATTTTTACCGGAGATCGCGTAGGCAACCGGGTTGCCCGCCGGCTTTGTTCGATCATTTTTTTAATGATCCTCATTTTTGGAATACTAAAACTGGAAACAAAAAATTCAAAATTATTTTCTTCTGCGGATATTGGCATGGCGTTGTTGGTCATTTGCTTTTTACTGGCTGCTATCGCGCTGATATGGAATACAACCAACTGGTTAAACAGCATTGATGATAAACGAAAACTTGCCGAAGAAGAGGTGATTAACATGAATGCGGAGCTGGAAGAACGGGTAGAACAACGAACCATCGAATATCAAAAAAGCGAAGACCGTTATCACACCCTCATTCAACAAGCCACCGATGCTATTTATGTGGTAGATAACGATAGGAATTTTACCGAGGTAAACGATAGCATGTGCGAGATGACTGGATACACGCGGGAAGAATTACTGCGCATGAACGTAAAAACGTTGCTTGATCCCGAAGAGTTAAAAAGCAGGCCCCTGCCTTTGTTAAGCAGTTATATTGGCCAGGGGCCGATTGAGAGAACATTTATCAGGAAGTCGGGTGAAAAATTTACCGCGGAAGTGAATGTTAAAGTATTCCCGGATAACCGTATTATGGTGGTTGCCCGCGATGTTACCTACCGTAATAAAATGGCCGCGGAGGTTAGCGATGCCGAACTCAAATTCAGGACTATTGCCGATAAATCAATGGTGGGTATATACATGGTTCAACATGGCAAGTTTACTTATGTAAACCCGCGCTTTGCCGAGATTTTCGGTTATCAACAGGAAGAATTAACAAACACTTTTCCTGTGGATACCATTATTTATGACACACACCGCGAATACACCAACCAGCAGGTAAAACTGCGCATGGAGGGCAAAATTGACAGTGTGCGTTATGAAACAATGGGCAAAAAGAAAGATGGCTCAAGTAATTGGGTCGAGTTTTATGGCAGCCGGGCAATGATGGGCGGTGTTCCAACTATCATCGGCTCCATGATGGATGTTACCGAGCGAAGAAAGGCCGAGGGCGAGCTTAAATCATCAGAGCAAAAATATAAGGTGTTATTTGAAAGCAACCCAATGCCAATGTGGATGATAGCTAAAGACAGCCTGAAGATACTTGCGGTAAACGCTGCCGCCGCAAACCACTATGGCTATACCAAAGAAGAGCTAACCAGCATGGATGTAACCGCACTACGATTGCCTGAAGATCGCGAAATACAGTTACGGGGGTATGAAGATGATAATGAGAAAACGAGAATTGCCCGCCATCTTAAAAAAGATGGAACCATCATGTATGTACAGTTAACCACACATGATATTACTATTGAAGGGCGCCCGGTAAGGCTATCTCAAACAAATGATATAACCGAACAATTTAAGGCCGAAGAATTATTACAAAAATCAGAAGCAAACCTGAAGGCTATATTAAATACCACTGATACCGCTTACGGCTTGTTCGATAAGAATCTTAAGGCCCTGATGTTTAACCCTAAGGCTACCCAGTTTATTAAAAAACAATACGGCCATAACCCCGAGAACAATAGCCCGCTTTCTGATTATTTTCCACCAGATAAATTCCCGCAATTACATAAGTTTACCAACAAGGTTTTAAATGGCGAGAACATAAATTTTGAAGTTAACTTTCCGCAAGCGGATGGATCAACATTATGGTACTATGTACGCCTGTTCCCCATTACAGGCGATCATACAAACATATTAGGCATATTGATGGCATTATATGATATTACTGAACGCAAGAATGCCGAACAAAACCTTAAAACAGCCTACAAACATATCCAAAGCCACATTAATAGCATAAAGGATATGGCATGGAAACAATCACATCTTATACGCAGCCCGCTTGCTAACTTAAAAGGATTGATAACAATGCTTAAAACCGATCCCGACCCCGAGATCCTCCATCATATAAAAACTGAATTTGATCGCATGGATTCCATCATCCTGGAAATGGCCGAAGATGCTAATAGTAAAAATTAAGCGCATACCTTTGCATCGTTTATTTTAACCGTCTAATTCCAAATGCGCGTATCAGCTCCACTCCAAATTATTGATCTTAATGGCGATGGCTTTCACCCCTTGTTAAACATCAAGGTATATGGCAAAACATTTACAGTGGTTTTAGATACAGGTGCATCAAAAACGGCATTCGATAAAGGACTGTTGCTTAATGCCAACAAAAAAGCGCTGATAAACGATAGCGACATACTATCAACAGGCCTCGGAACCAACAGCATGCAATCCTTCACCGCGACAATACATGACATGCGGATAGGCCGCTTGAAGATCCCCGAATTCCAGGTAGCTGTGCTCGATCTGTCGACCATTAACATCGCCTACACACAAATGGGACATCCGCAGGTTTTAGGTGTATTAGGGGGCGATATTTTGATGAAGTATCAAGCTGTAATTGATTATGGGAAACAGGTAATTAAGTTTACGGTTTAGCTATTCTTCGGCAAGTGCAAATTGCTCAAGCTCCTGTTTACACAAACGCACATAGCTAAAATTATAAATTAACATTAACGCGAGTACAAAAGCTAATATAACCGGGGGTATGTTATATAATTTAAAAGGTGGCTCTTCACCCAATATTTGATAGGGTAATTGGGGGAAACCTATTGCGCAATAAATTATTAAGGTTGGTAAATTAGCTCTTCTTATCGTCTCGATGTATACCAATGATTTTTTTTCGCCCGGGCGCTTGATCCGTTTTAGTTTAAAGTAAACATAAGCGGATGGGGCAAATGCCGCTACAATCAGCAAACCTCCTATTACGCCAAAGGTTAACTTGCCTGTCGGAAGCATTAAACTCATCAGCATAATTAAAACTGTAAACGCCAATGATTTAAAGTTTACATAGTACATAAAATTTGCCCATATCCTTTTCCGTACCTTACGCCTGTAATCTCTTTCCTGTGTTACGGCGAGTTTCCCAATACCCAAATAACCACCAAAATGTGTGGCAATCACCTCATCAAAAATAACCGACAAATTTCTGCTATCGCCTGCGTTTTGCTTTTCTTCAATGGCAGAGCTTATATGGTCAAATAGCTCATCGTAAATCTCCCGGTACTTAATATCGTACTCCTTCATACGCTCATGTATTAAATCCAGGTCCCAATAATTCAGGCTCATTTTATAACAGGTTTAAGGTTTAGTAAAAGTTGTAACTGCTCAATAAAAGCCTGTGCCTCGTTTAGTTTACTGGTAACTTCCTTACCGCCTTGTTCTGTAAGCTTATAATATTTACGCGCACGGTTATCAACTACTTCGGTAAATGTTTCCAGCAAACCATCAGCTTCCAGTTTATGTAGAGCTGGGTATAGGGCACCCTCGGTAAGCGAAATTTCGCCGGCAGTAATCTGTTTTACTTTTTGAGTGATTTCATAACCATACATTTTGTTATTATTTTCTAATAACTTCAGAATAATGGTTTGCAACGTGCCTTTAAGCATTGGGTTTGAGCTCATAATCTCAAATATAGATTATTTTATATACATAACAAAATTAGGTATATAAAATAAAAAGCTTTTCTCCCGTTTTCTCCCGTGTTGGTGTCCTCACCACAGGTGTTCGGAGAATCAAAAAGGGCGTCATACTGAGCGTAGTCGAAGTATGTGGGCAAAGGCCTTTACGCTCATGCTTCGACTACGCTCAGCAAGACACCCCCTCTTTTTTATAAAGAATTCATTAGAAAAGAAGCAAATACAATCTTCCGAACACCTGTGGTGAGGACACCAACAAAAGTGCAGGGAAACTCAACATGCAACGCCTGTAGTTTCAAACCCGGTCAAATCACAACAGAGCTTATCATCCCATTTACCGGTCTTCGCTGCTGCTTTATAGGTCGACCTTAAAAATTTCAGCAAAGTACCCTCCGGGTCAGCAGACCGCTGCACCACCTCGTACAGCAAAAAATACTCGCCCATTTCATTACTATAAAAAGCTTCGTTAGGTTCAACCACCTGGTTGCCAAAATCTGCCGGGGTTGGATAGCAATAACTATAAAATGCAGGATGCGGAAAAGCCTCACCTCCGCCCCAAAAACCTGCGCTGCTCACCTCGTGCGAATAAGCCTCCTGCATCACCCTGATCGGCATATTTGGCGCACCGCCGGGATGCAAGGGCGCTTCCCTGCCAGAAAATCTTGTAACCGCCAGATCAAAAGCCCCCCAAAACAAATGCACAGGACTGCACTTCCCAGTATACTCCGCCCTGAAACGCAGGAACACGGCATTTATCCTCATCAAAGCCTGCCAGTACAAATTCATCTGCACAGCATCATAAGTTTTATGTTGCTCATCCTCAGCAAATGGTATAGCCGGGTCAAGCTCATTTGGTTTTGGGTAGATCCTAGCTTCAATACCCATCACTCCAAGTTTTTCAAACAAGTCCTTATAAAAATCAGCCACCGAACGTGGCCTTAACGCGATACTTTGGGATTTGCCATCGCTTGCAGTTATCAATAACTGATGATCAACAAAATCCATATCTATCTGAAAACTGCCGCCTTCATAAGGGATATTACCTGTAGTTAACCCTCGCGGATACACATACAAGGTAACATGCCAGCTGTGATTAATCCACGGCGTTTTAACCAGTCGTATCTTCCCTACAATTTGCGCCCAAAGCTGTACTGTTTCTAAAGTATCTTTTAAATATTCAAAAGCCAGCTCTGGCCATTGGGATGGGGTTGAGATTTGCGTTGCCATATTCTGCTATTTATTTTAAGATAAGGCTTTTCGAGCTTAATTGTTTAGTTAATTATGCTGATGTGACCGATATAAAAGTATTTTTGATTTACGCCCGTGTTGGTGTTGTCACCAACACGTTTATGAAGCTGAATATTTGTTGGTGACAACACCAACAAAGGCAGAAAGATAGAGGGCCAAGGGGATTAGATGGTGTCGATTATTCCATTAAAGTTAGATCTCAAACTATTAGTCGCGATTTTGGGTCAACCGAGCCTAATGAGTACAACAACCCAACCATATACCATTTAATCCGCGATACATTCATCATTTATCGTAAACTAAGCAAAAATCCATTGGTCTATCACAAACATTTCCACCACAAACCATAACAACTCATTACACCAGGTTAAGCACCTCAGCGCATTTTCTTATCTTTACAGCAAATATGAAGTACCTGCGCTTACTCCTATATCCCTTTTCACTTATTTACGGTTTGGTGGTTATCATCCGTAACTGGTGCTTTGACGCAGGCATATTTAAAAGCCGCAAGTTTTATATCCCGGTAATATCAGTAGGCAACCTTGATGTTGGCGGCGCAGGCAAAAGCCCTATGACGGAGTACCTGGTACGCCTGTTTAAAAATAATTATAAACTGGCAACCCTTAGTCGCGGATATGGCCGTAAAACCAAAGGCTATTTTGTAGCATCGCGCAACTCCCCGCGCAGCCTTGCATCACTTATTGGCGATGAGCCTGGCCAGTTTCACCAAAAATTTCCGGATATTACCGTAGCTGTTTGTGAAAACCGGGTAGCGGGCATTAAAACCCTCCAAGTTGATCATAACCTTATTATATTGGATGATGCCTATCAGCACCGTGCCGTAAAGCCCGGTTTGAGTTTGTTATTGTTTGATTATAACCGCGTAAAAGAGCCGCACCTGCTTTTACCCGCCGGCAACCTGCGCGAGCCATTTAGCGGTCGCAAACGTGCCGATACCATCATTATTACAAAATGCCCGGGGCAACTTACAGCACATGAGCAAACCGTAATTTTAGATCGTATAAAACCATTCACGCATCAGCAAGTATTTTTTACATCGATCAATTATCAGTTGCTGCAAACACTAAAAGGCGAAATAGCCGATATTAAGCTAACCGCCGATACTACTGTTTTCTTACTCACCGGGATTGCCAATGCGCATCCGCTGGTGCAACATTTAAAAATCTATACACAGCAAATTATCCACCATAAATATCCCGATCATCATCGCTTTAGCTTAAAAAATATCAGTAAACTTGCTGATGATTTTGCGGCATGCACACAACCTCATAAAGTGATTATCACTACAGAGAAGGACGCGCAACGCCTGGCGACAAATGAATTGCTGCCTTTAGTAAAAGATTTGCCCGTTTTGGTACTGCCAATAGGCATCAGTTTTTTAAATAACGGGCAGCAACAGTTCGATCAATTTGTATTAAATTATGTTACAGAATATACAAAACACCACCAGTTACATTAAAAACCGCATTGGCGATTTTGAACCCGAGGTGGGTATAATTTTAGGTACCGGCCTTGGCGCCCTGGTAAAGGAAATTGAAGTTGAAAAGCAACTAATGTATGGCAACATACCCGATTTCCCGATTTCAACATTAGAGTTTCACTCGGGTAAATTAATATTTGGCACACTTGCCGGGGTAAAGGTTGTGGCCATGCAGGGCCGTTTGCATTATTACGAAGGTTATAACATGCAGCAAATCACCTTCCCGGTTAGGGTGATGAAAATGCTGGGTATTAAAAAACTGCTGGTATCAAACGCCAGCGGATCGCTAAATCCGGATTTTAAAAAAGGCGATCTGATGATTATTGATGATCACATTAACCTGCAACCGCAAAACCCTTTAGTTGGCCGTAACGAGGATCAGCTTGGCCCGCGTTTCCCGGACATGAGCATGCCTTATAACCCCGACTTTATAAATAAAGCGCTTGATATTGCTAAGGCTAACAATATTACCTGCCATAAAGGAGTTTATGTTGCTGTAACCGGCCCGAATCTTGAAACAAAGGCCGAATATAAATACTTACGAATAATTGGAGGCGACGCCGTAGGAATGAGTACCGTACCCGAAGTAATAGTGGCAAACCACATGGGCCTGCCGGTATTTGCCATATCCGTACTTACGGACGAAGGTTTCCCAGAGGTGCTTAATCCTGTTTCTATAGAAGAAATATTGGCTATAGCGCAGGAAGCCGAACCCAAAATGACTTTAATACTTAAAGAATTAATAGCTGGTTTTTAATGCCTCATAAATTAAAATACTTATTAATATTGCTGATAGCATTAATTGCGCAGGGAGCCTTTGCCCAAATACCGGGGCAAACGGGTTATGGGCAAACGGGCCAGCAGGCATCGCCTTTTGCCGATACTACCCACAGGCAAGTTAAGCAACTAACCGCCGACCAGGAGATTGACACCCTGCGTAAGCAAGAAGAAGCCAAACGCGACAGCGTAATTTTCACAAATAAATTTGTTAAGATAACTAATGAGCGCTTATTACGTGATAGTACCCAGGTTTTTCCGCTGGATACCACTATCAATAACTTTGAAAATTATAGCCCCCTTTACCAACCCGGCGACCCTAAAATAAGCCTCGGCCACTTAGGTTTGGATGCCCGCGACCTGCTGTATGAGCCATCAAAAACTATAGGGTTTGACGTTGGGCTGCACACGCTTGACCTGTATGTGCTCCATCCCGAAGATCTGAATTACTATAACACACGGGTACCCTATACTTTGCTTAGCTATGTTAGCGCAGATCAGATATTTAGAGTAATACATACCCAAAACATTAAGCCCAACTGGAATATGGGCTTCAACCTTAACTTTTTGGGTTCGCGTGGTTTTTATTCAACTAATGGCGTACTCGGGCAAAACGTAAGCAATATAAACGCAGCCTTATTTAGCTGGTATCAATCCAAAAGCAGGCGCTATAACATGCTGGCCAATGTCATATTAAACAACGTTAAAGCGCCCGAAACAGGCAGCCTGTCAAAAGGCTATAATAATTTATTTACAGAATCCGTCTTAGATAAAACTACCATCCCTGTAAACCTGCCCAACACCTACGAAAACTGGCGCGACAATGGCCTTTATGTTAAACAATTTTACTACATAGGGCATATTGATACCGCTCTAAAAGGTGGCGATACCGCTAAAGTTATACCTACACAGCGTATATCCTATACCTTTCATTACAGTGTGCAAACGTATGAGTTTTTGCAAAACGACCAGGATACAGCCCATGTGTTTCCCGACTATTATTTCAGCTCAAACCGCTCGCGCGATTCGCTAAGCGTACATCACTTTCAAAATGATTTTGCTTATAGTTTTGCTTTAAGAAGCAAAGCAGCAAAAAATGTGATAAAATTAGACGTAGGGCTTACACAGGATTTTTACCAATACACGCAATATGTGAGCGATTCCACCATAAATAAATATGGCGTACAGGTGGTTCAGGCTGATAAACAGCAATCTAATTCGTTTGAGGATTTAACCCTTAAAGGGCGACTCGGATATAGCTTTAGTAACCGTGCAGCATTTGAGGCCAATATTAGCCAAATAGTTCAAGGCCGCGATTTTGGCGACTTTTTATATGATTTTAAGCTGATGCTGGCGGGCAACAACAAAGCCGGTAAAATTATATTGGATGCCTATACTCAAAGCAGCGCGCCACCATTGGTGTATACCGATTGGGTATCCAACCATTACATATTCCATAACTCGTTTGCCAATCAAAAAACCAACAGCGCATCGTTCAACTACATCAATAACGCTCTGCAACTTGACCTGAAAGCTGAATACTTCCTGTTAACCGATTACTTATATTTCACTGCGGATGCTAACAGTAATGACGCCCATCCCGCGCAGTTAAGCAGCCCTATAAACCTGTTAAAAGTAACATTAACAAAAAACCTGGAATGGAGAAGATGGCATTTTAACAATACCATCGTTTATCAAAAAACTGACAATGAGGGCACGCTTCGTACACCTGATTTGTATACTTACACCAGCCTGTACTATTCAAAGTTATTGTTTAACGTACTCAATACCAGCATAGGCACCGATATACGTTATAATACCACCTATCTTGCCCCATCATACGCGGTAGGCTTGGGTCAATTTTATAACGGACCGGATGTTACCTTTTCATCGTACCCAAAAGCAACAGTATTTATAAAAGCCACCCTGATGCGCACCAACCTGTTTGTAATGTATGATTACGCCAACCAGGGCTTGTTTAGCAAAGGTTCTTACAGCGTAAACCGCTACCCTAACGAAGACGCCCAGCTTAAATTTGGCGTATCGTGGACATTCTTTAATTAAAGGAATTATTATTGGTGCAGATACTAACCACTTTGTCATTCTGAGGAACGAAGAATCTTCTTCGATTTGCAAAGCGGTCTTGCATGTTCGCTTGTAACTTTTAGAAGATTCTTCACTGCATTCAGAATGACAAGGGAATAAATCATTACGTCTTCTGTTTCTTCTTATGCGCCGCAGGGAACAACACATTATTCAATATCAACCGATACCCCGGCGAGTTAGGATGCAAGTGCAGATCAGTAGGCGGGTCGCCAACCATATGCTGATAATCTTCCGGGTCGTGGCCGCTGTAAAAGGTCCATTGTCCTTTACCATAATCGCCGTGGATATAACGCGCTTCATTACCAGTTTTCATTTCACCCATAATAATCACACCGGGCTTAATCTTACTTTCATCAAAGGCTGTGGTAAGGCCCATAAACCCTTTAATCACTTTCTCATGATCCTGCGTAAGCATACTGGGCACTACATCCCATTTAGCCGAAAAATCAAACAGCGTAAAAAAATCATGCGCCTGGTCAATCTGGCGTGTTGGGGTAACATCAATATTGCTAAAGCTGTGCGATAGCGGGTTCATATCAATCGTAAAATTCTGAAAAGCAAAGGTCTCGCTAAAATCCAGTTTGGATTGCGCGTTGGGGTCGGCAGCATCACCATCGAACATGCTTTCGCATATATCCGTATTGTGGGCGGCAAGGGCAATATCAAACGTATCCGTTCCTGAGCACATCGCGAAAAGAAAACCTCCTCCCGCGCAAAAATTCTTAATATTTTCGGCAACAGCCAGCTTCATTTGCGATACCTTTTTAAAGCCCAGCTTATGTGCCATAGCCTCCTGGTTACGTACATCATCATTATACCACTGCGCGTAGCGGAAACCGCCGTAAAACTTACTATACTGCCCCGTAAAATCTTCGTGGTGTAGGTGCAGCCAGTCGTATTTAGGCAAATCGCCGCGGATTACCTCCTCGTCATAAACCACATCATAAGGGATCTCGGCATATTTTAAAACCAGCGTAACGGCATCATCCCAGGGTAGCTTATCTTTGGGTGAGTATACCGCCATTTTAGGCGCTTTCTCCAGCTTCACAATATCCATATTAACGGATGGGTCGCTTACCTCGGTAATAATCTCGTTCACCTTGGCATCCGGTAAAACCTCATAGCTTACGCCACGGATGTTGCACTCATCCTCAATCTTTTTATCATACTTCATCATAAAACTACCGCCACGGTAATTGAGCAGCCAATCCACTTCCTGACTGTTCTTCAATACCCAAAAAGCAATGCCGTATGATTTTAAACAATCCTTCTGCTCATCATCCATCGGGATAAGGATAGAAGACGCCCTTGTAAAGAGAGTTAGAAGTAAAAAGGTGAAAGTTAAAAGTGTTTTGGGGCGAAGCATGTTCAAATTTAACGAATATTTGTGGTTGGTATTATTGAAAAACTTGTCTGAACTCTAATTTCTAGGATTTATTGAATTTCTAGAATTCTGGTAATTCTTTAATTCAATAAATTCAGGTTCAGACGATTTATTTAGCCCCTGGTTGCTGTTTTCACCACCAGTATTTATCCTTTCGGCTTTCACCTCAATTTATTACCTTTGCCAACTATATAAAAATTACAAATGAGTAAAGCGATTATTAAAACCGAAAAAGGCGACATGACTGTCGAGTTTTATGATAATGATGCCCCTATTGCAGTGGCTAATTTTAAAAAACTGGCTAAATCAGGATTTTATGACAACGTAACTTTCCACAGGGTTATCCCTAACTTTATGATACAGGGTGGCGACCCAACCGGTACAGGCGCTGGTGGCCCGGGTTACAAAATTGATTGCGAATTAACAGGCGATAACCAATACCATGATCGTGGCGTATTATCAATGGCTCATGCTGGCCGTAACACTGGTGGTTCACAATTTTTCATTTGCCATAGCCGTGAAAATACCGCGCATTTAGATCGTAACCATACTTGCTTTGGTAAAGTGATTGAAAATGTTGACGTGGTTGACGCTATCCGCCAAAACGATAAGATTTTAACCATTGAAGTAATAGAAGATTAATTTTTGAGTTGAAAGTTAAAAGTCGAAAGTTAACTCTTGGCGTCTTTTAACTTTTAACTTTCAACTTTCAACCAAGTAACATGAACTTACAGGGAATAGTAGCAGTATCCGGCAAACCGGGATTGTGGAAAGCGCTTTCACAAAACAAAACAGGCTTTATATTGGAGAGCCTTGATGCGCAAAAAACTAAATTAGTAGCTAACCTTTCAACAGCTAAACTGGCTGCTTTAGACGAGATTACCATTTTTGGTTTTAACGAAGATATTAAGCTTACCGATGTTTTAGCTAAAATGAAAACCGCGGCAAATGTTCCTGATTCTAAAACTGATGGCAAGAAACTAAGGGAATTTTTCCTGGAAGTCGCCCCAGATCATGATGAGGAAAAGGTTTACGCATCTGATATGAAAAAGATTGTTAACTGGTTCCATATTCTTAAAGATATGCCTCTGTTTAACGAAGTACCCGCTACCGAAGCACCCGCTGCTGAAGAAGCTGATTCTGATGCTGCAAAACCTGCTGTGGCTGTTAAAAAGCCGGTTGCAACTACTGCACCTAAGGCGGTTACAAAACAAGCTGCCCCAAAGGCTACTGCTAAGCCAAAAGCTACCGCAAAACCCAGAAGAGCAGAGTAATTTACGCTCTCCCTTATTCTATACCCATAGCTGTATACCTCAATACACAGCTATGGGTTATATAACATACCTAAAGCTTATCCCGTATACCTATGCTAAAAGTTATTATAAATTAGAATGTGGATAATTTTTTATGCTCATTAAACTATACAAATAAATTATTAGGAAATTTTTTATAACGATCGTATTTCCCGATAGTTAATAACAGATTTCTAATTGGTTATACAAAATTGTCCATTTTAAACGTATAAAGGCATCATATTTATTAAAAGAAAAATTCTTTAAAAATTTGCTTTAAAGTATGCCTTATTTAATTAACCATTGGTTACAAACAATTAAGTAATTTGACCAAAATAAGACTTGTAAATAGCTTGTTTATAGCTATTTATACTATATCATTAGTATATTTACCGTCTGTATTTTAATCTATATTATAAAATTAACAACCTGAAGTTTTAAATAAGCGAAATTGATATTAGTGACACATATTTTACATGTGCATATGCGTTATGAATGGACTAATTAATATATGAGTTTTACTGACGATCACAATCCAACAGATAGTGCATCCCAATTTACTCATGTAGTAAATAATACAAATGCGGGTATCTGGGAGTTTAACATCAATACTAATGAGGTTAAATGGTATGACGGGTTTTATCGGGTGTTAGGTTATGAACCCGGTGAGATTGAATCGTCATACAATTATTTTTTTGAACACCTGCTCTACCATGGCGATAAGGCCACCTACACTAAATCTATTACTGAGCGCAATCAAAGCAATATATCAACCGTACAAATAAGGCTGTTAACCAAACATGGCTATCAATGGTTTGAAAGTTCGAGCCAGCGAAGCGCTGACCCTTCAATCCCTAAAGTTTATGGCTTTATTGTTAATATAAATGCCTATAAAATAGCCGAATACCAGGCCGCGCAAAAAGACTTATGGCTTAACGAGGCTGGCAAGCTGGCAAAAGTAGCTTTATGGGAGATCGAGGCTCACTCCATGAATTTAATCCTTTCGAAAGAAGGGTATGATATATTTGAGATCAGCAATACGGTTAGCCTTACTGTTGATGAAGCTATTAGCTTTTTTGAGCCGAAATATCGGACTCAGGTAAGTAGTGCCATTGAGAACACGCTAAGGTCATGCCATGCATTTGACTTGGAATTACCATTCCGTACAGCAAAAAACAGGGTAATATGGGTTAGGTTTAAGGCGCTGCCTATTATTGATAACCTGGGCAGGTGCATTAGCATCCGGGGCATACTGCAGGACATTAACGAAAGCAAAAAAAGAGAGTTAACTACGCAAAGTTCCTTAACGCTCTCTCACGATCAAAACAAGCGCCTCCAAAATTTCGCTTATATGGTTTCGCATAACCTGCGGTCGCATACCGGCAACCTTGATTTTATGGTTAACCTGTATACCGAAACTGATTCTGCCGAAGAAAGGCTGGAGGTATTTGAACACATAAAAGCAATAAGCTCAAGCCTTAACACCACCGTTAAGCATCTGGAAGAGATAGTCCAGATACAGGCCGAGATAAATGATGACAAAACGGTAATCCAGTTCGAAACAACATTTAAACAGGTAATGGGCGCCTTACAAAGTAATATTACCGATGTTGATGCCGGGGTTGAGTTTGATTTTAGCGAAAGTCCCGAAATAAATTACATCCCGGCATATTTGGAAAGCATATTTCAAAATCTGTTAACCAACTCGATAAAATACAGGCAGCAAAATCATGCGCCTTTAATAAAATGCTACACCTTTCAAATGAATGGGCATATCTACATGATATTTGAGGATAATGGAGTTGGCATTGACCTGGAACGGCATGGCGACAAAGTTTTCGGAATGTATAAAACCTTTCACAAAAACGCCGATGCCAAAGGTATAGGCCTGTTTATTACCCGTAGCCAGGTAGAATCATTAGGCGGTACTATTAAGATTGAAAGCACGGTGAATGTAGGCACCAAATTCACATTAAAGCTTACTTAATTTTTAGCGGGAGCCGAACTTAGTTAGATGGTTTGTCTTTCACAATCACAAAAACATCCTCGTTATCCTTCTTCATCAGGTACTTTTCACGTGCGAATTTCTCCAATTGTGCCGGGTTTGATGTTAACTCATTCAAATCTTTAGTAACCTGCGCAGTTTGCTTGGTATAAAAATCGCGCTCGGTTTTTAGCTTGCTAACTTCCTGGTGGTATTGGAATTGCGATATCAGATCGTTCTTATCAAAAAACAACATCCACACCAAAAAAGCCGCGGTAACCCAAAAAAACTTATTTCTAAAAAGAAGAAAAAGGCGTTGCATACAACAAGCAATTAATTTATTTAAAATTAAAGCAAAACTTTGATTGCCACAATAGGGATTATTAACTTATTAACAAGTGAAATAAAACTATGTCATTGTGAGGAACGAAGCAATCGCGAACTGTGCAAGATTGCTTTTCTCCGTGCGATTGCTTCGTTCCTTTACAGCAATGACATGATGAAGAAATGTAATTTTATTAACAAAAGAGCATTGTCATGCTGAGGTACTCGAAGCATAAGCGCAGGCAGGCAGGTAAAGGCCTTTGCCCGCACACTTCGAGTGCCTCAGTGTGACAGCCCTCGCTTAATCTCTTCTGCCGCCTCTGCTACCCCAGCTACTGCCTTTACTGGCGCCGCTCATGCCGCTGCCACCGCTTCCGCTTCCGGCACGACCACGATCCTTGTTACCGTAACCACGGCCACGCTTAGGCGCACCACCACGACCGCCGCCGCCTGAGCTTTTTGCAGCTTCGGCTTTAGCAACCATGCTTTGCGGGCTCATTGGGTAAGGATGCTCCTCATTAACAGGTATTTGTTTAGCGATTAGTTTATGAATATCTTTCAGGAAAGGTAATTCTTCTGCATCGCAAAAAGAAAGCGCTATACCGCTTGCTCCTGCCCTACCGGTACGACCAATACGGTGTACATAGGTTTCAGGCACATTAGGTAATTCGTAGTTTATAACGTGCGTAAGCTCATCAATATCAATACCGCGAGCGGCAATATCGGTAGCAATTAACACACGTGTAGTACGGTTTTTAAAGTTAGTTAATGCCCGCTGACGCGCATTTTGTGATTTATTACCGTGAATAGCCTCGGCAGTGATACCAACCTTTACAAGGTCTTTAACCACCTTATCAGCACCATGTTTAGTGCGGGTAAATACCAGTGCAGTTTTAATCTCTTTATCTTTTAAAATATGGTTAAGCAACGCACGTTTGTCGTTCTTCTCCACATAAAAAAGCTGCTGTTGTATAGTGTCCGCAGTTGATGATACCGGGGTAACTTCAACCTTTTCAGGGCGGGTTAATATGGTATCAGCAAGTGTTTGAATTTCTTTAGGCATAGTAGCCGAAAAGAATAATGTTTGCCTTTTTGATGGTACTTTAGCTATGATCTTTTTAACATCGTTAACAAAACCCATATCCAGCATGCGGTCGGCCTCATCCAAAACCAACATTTTAATGTGGTCAAGGTGAACTATGCGCTGCTGCATTAAATCCAATAAACGACCTGGTGTCGCTACTAAAATATCAACACCACGGCGTATAGCATCAGCCTGTGGATTTTGTGATACACCACCAAAAACCACTATTTGCTTTAAGCCGGTGTGCTTACCGTAAGCGGTAAAACTTTCGCCAATTTGTATAGCCAACTCACGTGTTGGAGTTAAAATAAGTGCCTTTATTGTTTTTTGTTCTTTGTGCTGCAGCCTGTCATTATACAATAACTGTAAAATAGGTATAGCAAAAGCCGCGGTTTTACCGGTACCGGTTTGCGCGCAGCCTAATAAATCTTTTTGTTGTAATATAATAGGAATGGATTGCTCCTGTATAGGCGTGGGTGTAGTATATCCCTCAGTTTTTAAAGCCCTGAGTATAGGCTCAATTAAATTTAATTTTTCGAATGACATGTAATGTTTTTAATATATGTGCTAACGCGATTGCATAAGCGGATCTGAAGAGTTTCAATGATCAAAACCGTAAGCGAACGGGTATTATTCCGCAAAGATACGCTTTTTTATTGGCAACAGGCATAATCACATGTTTGTGAAACATATATGCTTCATTTTGACATTAGTTTATTTATCTTGAGCAACCTAAAGTTTGTAAATAATGGAACCTGATTTTATCACCTATCAAAGATTTAATGATATAGCTTTGGCTAACAACCTTGCCGATATTTTGCAACGCCATAACATTACATATATCATTGAAGAGGAGTCGTTAACGTTTAATCCCACATTCGTATTGAACAATGAACTGGCAAATGAATACGCTGTTAAAATAAAAAGCGCGGATTTTGAACAGGTTAATCAGCTTTTAGTTGAAGAAGAAACCACAAATATTGATGAAGTTGAAGCAGATTATTATTTATTCAAATTTACCAACGACGAATTAATTGATTTAATAACCAAAGCCGATGAATGGAGCGCATTTGATTACCTGCTAGCTCAAAAAATACTTACAGAACGCGGCATTACGATAAATGATAAATACCTTGCCGAGCTTAAGGAGAAAAGAATTGAGGACTTAAAAGAGCCCGAAACCCCACAAACCACCTGGATTATTGTAGGCTACATGGCAGCTTTTTTGGGTGGCATATTAGGCATTTTTATAGGCTGGCATTTGCTTTCTTCCAAAAAAACATTGCCCAATGGCGAAAAAGTTTATGATTACAATGATCATGATCGCAAACATGGCAGAAACATATTCTATCTGTCAATTATAATATTTGCTATTGCTATAGTACTAAAAGTATTTGTGGATTATAATTATTAATTAATTGGTACGAAGCATCTGTACTGATGTAAGCTACCTTACAGATTCTTCACTACGTTCAGAATGACAATTTATATTTAAAATTCTACTATTCCTCAACAACCAAATGCTTCTTTTCTTCTTTCCGCTTTAAATAAGAATCAACCAGAATAATTCCCATCCCCGTCATAATCGACATATCGGCAACATTAAACACGCCCGTTTGGAAAATTATAAAATCAATATGCATAAAATCGGTTACCGAACCATGCAATACACGGTCATAAAGGTTACCCACGCCACCACCTATAACCATAATAATACCCAATAAGGTGTATTTAGTAATATTGGTTTTAATGATGATATAGACCAAAGCGGCTAATAATGCCAATAAAGGCAACGCCATCAACAGCACGTATTTAACCGGGCCACCAAGACTATCGCCCATACTTAAAAATGCGCCTGTATTTTCCGTCTTTTCAAGCGTTACATGATTAGCCAAAAAACCGATAACCTTATTATCCGGTAAATCCCTACGCGCGATGTATTTGGTTACCTGGTCGCAACCGATATTAAAGGCCAGTATAATGATGATGATGGAAGCTCTTACAAACTTGTTTGATTTCATGGGGGCAAAGATAACAGATTGTCTGAACCTGAATTTCTGGAATTAAAGAATTTACAGAATTCTATTAATTCCTTAATTCTAAAAATTCGAGTTCAGACAAAAGCCCCGATAAACGGGGCTTTCAATTGTGTTATTAACTAAATCAGCTGCTCACACAGCTAACTTAATTAGCGTTTTTTGTAGTATTTAAAATCCTTACCAATGAACCTGGCGTTTTCGCCTAATTCTTCTTCTATACGAAGCAATTGGTTGTATTTAGCGATCCTGTCTGAACGTGAAGCTGAACCGGTTTTAATCTGACCGCAATTTAATGCTACTGCCAAATCAGCAATGGTGCTATCTTCAGTTTCGCCAGAACGGTGACTCATTACCGAAGTATAGCCATTAGTTTGTGCTAAAGTTACCGCGTTAATGGTTTCCGTTAATGAACCGATCTGGTTTACTTTAACCAATATAGAGTTAGCAGTATCTTCGTTGATACCTCTTTGTAAACGTTTGGTGTTGGTTACAAATAAATCGTCACCTACTAACTGTACTTTATCGCCCAATTTCTCAGTTAACAATTTCCAGCCAGCCCAATCATCCTCGTGCATACCATCTTCAATAGAGATAACAGGATATTTAGCTACTAATTCAGCCAAATATTCTACTTGCTCAGCACTGGTACGGATAGCACCTTTTTCGCCTTCAAATTTGGTGTAATCATATTTACCGTCTTTGTAAAACTCAGAAGCAGCACAATCAAACGCGATGAAAATATCAACACCTGGTTTGTAACCTGCTTTTTCAATCGCTTTTAAAATGGTTTCAACGCCATCTTCAGTACCATCAAAAGCTGGTGCGAAACCACCTTCGTCACCTACTGCGGTTGATAAACCACGGTCGTGTAATATTTTCTTCAGGTTATGGAATACTTCAGTTCCCCAACGCAATGCTTCAGAGAATGATGGCGCACCAACCGGCATGATCATAAACTCCTGGAACGCGATAGGCGCATCAGAGTGTGACCCACCGTTAACGATGTTCATCATCGGGATAGGTAAAGTGTTAGCGTTTACACCACCAATGTAGCGGTATAAAGGCTGGCGGCTTTCCTGCGCGGCAGCTTTAGCAGCAGCAAGTGATACACCTAAAATAGCGTTAGCACCCAGTTTACCTTTATTTTCAGTACCGTCTAATTCAATCATTATTTTGTCGATAGTACCCTGATCGAATACATCAACACCTTGTAATTCTTTAGCTATAATATCGTTTACGTTAGCAACGGCTTTTAAAACGCCTTTACCCATGTAAACAGCTTTGTCGTTATCACGAAGTTCAACAGCCTCGTGGATACCCGTTGATGCACCTGATGGTACAGCAGCACGGCCAAAGGCGCCATTTTCAGTTAATACATCTACCTCGATGGTAGGATTGCCGCGCGAATCTAAAATTTGGCGGGCATGGACATCAATTATTAAGCTCATTTTCAATAAATTAATTTGATAAATACATAGTGTAAGTAATACACCAGGTTTATATACTTTTCAAATATACACTTTCAAACAAAACTCAGGCAAAATAAATAAAGATTAACATTAAATTAATACAGTCGTATTATGGCTGCATTAGTCACGATTGGCATCTATTAAAAAAAGAATATCCACATTTGTCTATTTATCAATATTATACCTATAATTACTTTACCAATTAAAACCTACAATTAAATGCAGCAAAATCCTAACTCACGTTTAGTTTCATTAGATGTATTCAGGGGGATTATAATAGCAGGCATGATACTGGTTACCGATCCCGGCACTTATAGTGCTATTTATCCGCAGTTAAGGCATGCTGATTGGATGGGTGCAACAGCTACGGATATGATCTTTCCAGCCTTGTTGTTCATGGTAGGTTTTTCAATCGTCCTGTCTATAAAATCAAGGCTATCGCATCATATGCCTAATCGCAAGGTGGTTTTGCATATGTTTTACCGCACCATTATCCTGATCATACTAGGGCTCGCGATTAATGGATTCCCTTTTTATGATTGGCATAACCTGCGCTTGCCGGGCATCCTGCAAAGGATAGCGCTGTGTTATCTGCTGTGTGGTTTATTCTATCTGTATATGATCAAACCTGTATCCAAAAACAACATACCGAAACTGCTTATCCCGATAGTTATATTGTTGGTGGGCTATTGGCTGATGCTATTTTTAATTCCGGTTCCGGGAGTGGGCGTTTATCATCTCGACTCATTTGGTAACCTGCCGGCTTATGTTGATCGCAGTATATTCGGCATTAACCATTTATGGTTTTACGGCACTACGCCGGGCATGGGTATAACTTATGATCCGGAAGGCTTACTGGCAACTATACCTGCCATCGCTTCAACCCTGATCGGGGTTTTAACTGCTCAATACTGGCTTCATACCGCCGACAATCAAAGTAAAAAAATAATAAAGGCAAGTATAACAGGGGTGATACTGATTGTTGCGGCATTAGTACTCGATAAGTACTTCCCAATCAACAAACGCATTTGGACGAGCACCTTTGTCCTGTTAAGTAGTGGCGTATCGTTGCTGGTATTTACGTTTGTGTATATTATTGTCGATATAAAAAAATGGCGCAAATGGAGCTACCTCTTTTTAGTGTTAGGCAGCAACGCATTGTTAGCATTCATACTGTCAAATGTAATAATTGCATTGTTAGACCTGATAAAGATCCACTCGTCGTTTAGTTCAACAGAGCTGTCGCTACACAAATGGGGAAATCAGCTAAGCTTATGCACAGGACTATCACCTATTAATGCATCACTGTTATATGCTATAGTGCTTGTATTATTGAACACATTGATAATTTTGCCACTTTATAAGAAGAATATATTGATTAGGGCTTAAGTCTGAACCGGAATTTATAGGATTAAGGAATTTGCAGAATGGAATTAGTCTTGACCCTCAAATTGAAACTTACCAGTCTTCTTATCAAGGTAACCAAATTGGCTGTTATTATAACCAACACCTATTGCTTCAATCCCACTATTTTGTGATTTTTGAAATTGAAAATAAACTATTACTGGTCGCTTAAACCTATATTCCATTAATTTATTATCAACTGCGGGATCGGTTTTCCATAATTGCTTTCCCCCTTTATCAATTGCCTTAACAAAGATCCTATCCTTATCAATAATAAACCTTACTCCTGTTTTGGTATCGATTAAAGTATCGGCTTTAATATGATCCGCCTCTCTGTAATGAGCAATATAAGACTGCCCGCTCGAAATGAACGGATAGGAAAATAAAAATAGGAAGGCGGTAATAAGGATGGGTTTCATTTTTAATAGTTGCTCTAATGTATTAATTACATTCTGCAAATTCCAAAAATTCACCCAAATTCGAGTTCAGACCTCCTCTACTCCCACTTAAACGCCTTAACCGCCACCGCGTAAATACCCACGCCCCAAAGCAACAGGTAAAACAACTGGTGACTAACATCCCACAGGTTCGCGCCTTCAAAGGCTACCTGGCGCATGGCGTCATTCAGGAAAGTTAATGGCAATACTTTACATATAGGTTGTAACCAAGTTGGGAAAACGGTGATAGAGAAAAATGTACCCGATAATAAAAACTGTGGCAAAGTAACCAGATTGGCAATTGGCGGTACAGTGCTTTCATTTTTGGCGATGCCGGATACTGTAAATCCGAAACCCATAAACACCACTACCCCAATAAAGGATAGGATGAGCATATTAATAAAGGTGACAAACCCATGTATCAGCGTAAAACCAAAAGCAAACCGCCCGATCAATAATATAAATGAAGCGCCGATCAGCGCGAAGGTGATCCTCGCCAAAGCTTCGCCAACCACAATACTGTACCGCTTAACCGGGGTAGCAAAAAAACGTTTAATAACCAACGTTTGGCGCAGACTCAAAAACACGAACGCCGTACCAAACACACCTGTACTCAGCAGCGAAAAGCCTAACTGTCCCGGTAAAATAAAGTCGATTGTTTTATAGGCGCGAACAGTTACGGTAGTTTCCTTTAACTCAGCCAATGCTGGTGGTGTATTTTTCGCCATCGCGGAGTTCATCTTAAACAGAATACCGCTTACTAACGAGTTCAATATCTTTCCTTTTTCCTGCGAAGCGCTAGTGTATTGCACATTCACGGTAAAAGGAGGCAATTGTGGTTTGCCCTGTACCGGAGCATAAACAGGCCAGCTGGTAACGTTTTTAGTGATATTCAGGATAGCATCTAAATGCCCTTTAGCCAGATCTTTATTCATCTGCTCTGTCGATTCATTAGTTACCAAATGAATCACACCCGAACTTTGCAGCGCTTTATATATCGGGTTATTTACATCGCTGCCTTTAGCCACACCGACGTCAACAGTTATACCA
>Ga0206809_1023_pt1 | contig 46288 bp, 44 predicted proteins | sample Alteio_BWOrgCont_55_FD_152903 | JGI IMG/M metagenome (GOLD analysis project Ga0206809, IMG submission 152903) | Enriched cells from forest soil in Barre Woods Harvard Forest LTER site, Petersham, Massachusetts, United States -... | ecosystem: Environmental > Terrestrial > Soil > Temperate forest >... | reverse complement strand
ACTTATCTACCCTGCCAATGCCGACTCAGGTATATTTAAAACATAGTAAATACGCAAGTTGGCACATTGATAACCTTGCGAAGGTTCAAACACCAATGCACAACATTTATATGGTTCAGCTTGATAACCACAGCGGGAACACTTCTTACGAAAATGTAGGTTCTGATGAAACTGAAAATCTATATTTTAATAGTAAAGGCGATTTAGTAGCCGCGAATAGGCAGTAAACGGATAAAAGTATTTAAGTTTACAAAAAACACTCTTTAGCTAAGGAGTGTTTTTTTGTTTAATTATACTTAATTAAAATTTCAGCTGTTATTATTGTGTATACCCTAAACAGTAATTATAAAACTCCCGTTTAATAAGTATGATAAAAAAGGTACTCGTATTTTTTTTCTGTATGATGCCTGGCCTTTTGTTTGCACAAAATATCTATCGCAGTATAGATACCTCCCGGTTTACTAATGATACCGTCCCCCAACGTGATGTGATTGATATTTTTCGTTCCGTTTTTACAATCAAAAGTCGTCCACCCTTAGGCGAAGAAAAAAAACGATTCTATTTTTCGTTTTTACCTGTAGGTAGTTCTGTTGTACAGGGGCCGGGTAAGGCGTTTATTACGTCAACCACTGGTGCTTTTTATTTGGGCGACAAAGATAATACCAGTATATCAACCATAAGTTTTACCCCATACTTTAATTTTAAAGGCCGGTATGGTATGCCTATTCATTCCAACATCTGGCTAAAAAATGATAGCTGGAACATACAGGGTGATACGCGGTTTTTGGTATATCCGGTTACTACCTGGGGGCTAACGGGCAATAAACCCGAAAGCGATGGTTTTCTATTAAATTATAAGTATGTGCGGTTTTATCAAAGTGTGCTTAAGCGTATTGACGATGATTTTTATGCAGGTATAGGGTACGATCTGGATTATTATATCGATTTGGATATTACACCTGCTAATCCCAACGCCTTCAGAAATTATACGGGCTATCAATATGGAACAATAGCCGATCGGAATTCTTTTTCTTCGGGCCCAACCCTTAACCTGTTATATGATACCCGTAAGGATAATAACCTGTTTAACCCGCTGCCTGGTTTTTATGCCAATTTAATATACCGTTACAGTTCGGTGCCATTGGGTAGCGATAATAGCTGGCAATCTCTGTATGTCGATTTGCGTAAGTATATATCAATTACCAACAGCGGCCCTAAAAATATATTGGCGTTTTGGTCCTATTACTGGACGTCCTTAACACCCGGCACGCCTTATCTCGATCTGCCTAGTATCGGTATGGATCCATATCAACGCTCAGGCCGCGGCATTGAGCAGAGCCGCTATCGTGGCCAGCGCCTATTTTATTTTGAGGCCGAATACCGCCGCGATATTACGGCCAATGGGCTATTGGGCTTTGTTGCTTTTACCAATATAAACTCAACCAGCGAAATAAATACAAACCGTTTTGTATACTGGCATCCGGCCGGTGGAGCAGGCCTCAGAATTAAGTTTAACAAAAAGTCAAATACAAACATTGCCTTGGATTATGGCTTCAGTAAAAACTATGGGGCGGTACTTATAAACCTTGGCGAAGCGTTTTAAATGCTTACTCATAAATGATTTCTGCAGTTAACTTGCTGGTTATTAAGTTATTGTAATGATAATGTTACATATTTAATAATGCGCTTTAAAATGCTATATTTGTTTTGGCAAATAGATCAGTTTAATACTATTTATTTATAGGATAATATAATTCTTAATAAGAAACTTTATCGCTGTTTGTCGTCACTTAATATCTATGTTAAAACGTATTTTAGTATTGGATGATAATCAGGATATTCTTGATATCGTGCAGGAAACCCTGGCTTATGAGCAATTTGATGTTAAAAGCCTCACACGCGGCATAGATGTTTTGCCAATGGTTCAGGAATTCTTACCTGATTTGGTAATTTTAGATTATCGTGTAGCAGGAGCGAACGGCGGCGAGATATGCCGGCAAATAAAAGCACACCCTAAATTTAATGCAATCCCTGTAATTATTTTTTCAGCCTATATCAATAGGGATAGCGAACTTTTGGCCTATGGTTGCGATGCCATAATCAACAAACCATTCGATTTAACAGAATTGATTGAAAAGGTAAATAATTTAGTATCCAAATAAATTATTATAATTTGCTTATTATAAGCATCCTAAATCATGTTATTGCAAAGAACGAGGACAACCGACCGAAAGGAGCTCATTAATACCGGTAAAATAAAAACATAATAAATACTATATAGGGCGTACTTGCTTATGGATGATAGCTTATTTCCTTATAACCATTATGTACTTGTTATTTAAAAAAGCTGCTTAAAAACTAAACAATGCCGCATTCGGTTAATCATTAATTAATTTTTTTTAACAAGTCAAATAAAATTGCGTAATTCGTTTTTTTTATACGTTACAAAGAGTGAATAAATACCTAACCTCTTACAAAGATTATATTTGTCCAAAATGCGGGTCGCATTTTCATTATCAGATGCATCGTGGGTCTTTTGCAAAAATGATATCCGTGTTTAAACCTGTTCGACGTTTTTTTTGCGCCAAATGCAAGAAAGCCTATAATATCGTATTGGATAAAACTTCATCCGACTGATAAAAAAACAGAATAACTGACCTGGTTAAGCTCCACCCATTGATAATTCATACTTTAGATTATATATTAAAAGTTAATTTTTAACATATAATACATTCAATTATAGGTTCAAAATCCTCAGTCTGTTTAAAAATAAAGCATTTATATGATTTTGGTACAGGAATTGTACATATAATAATATGAAAGCGGCAGGAAATAATTTCGGCGATAACGTAATTGACATGAAAAGGATTTTAGCGGTGGATGACAATCAGGACATTCTGGATGTATTACGTTATATTTTAGAAGATTCAGGTTATGAAGTAGATACACTCAGCGATGGGCATGATCTATTCAGCCAAATAGCAAAGAGCCATCCCGACTTAATATTACTTGATATTATGCTTGGCGATATGGATGGCCGGGTATTGTGCAAAAATGTTAAACAAACCGCCGCAACACACAATATTCCTGTTATTCTAGTTTCTGCAAGTCATAATATTGCCGATAGCATGAAACAAAATGGCGCTCCGGATGACTTTATTGCAAAACCATTTGATATACATGTATTGCTTAATTCTATTGAGCGCCAGTTAACTGCAGCATAAAATAAATTGCCTGTTGTACGGTAACGATATTTTTCGTATATTTAAATGTTGCCCCAGTTTTATGATTCCTGTAAACTCATATATGGAATCTTGAAAAAAATACTTTTCCACATCAATACCAACCTGTAATTTAGCATCGTTAAAACGTTGTTTATCCACATTTGTGAATTACTAATGTGGATTACATTTTTACGATAACGCTATTTTAGCAACTTGTATACGCGCCTTATGTTAAAACTCAAATACCTCACTTTTGTATTGCCCGTACTATTTGTTTTGTCGTCAAATGCCCAGCAATCGCCAGCTTATTGGGTAAACAAAACTTACCGCACAGCTACCGATCTGTTAAATAACGGTAAATATGCATCAGCTGCTGAGCAATTCCGGCAAGTCGAGAATGCCACATATAAAACAACAACCCAAAAGCAGTTCGAATCCGAAATATCGTTATTAAAAGAAAACGCCCAATATTACGAGGCCTTTTGTGCCCTGCAATTAAGTAACGATGATGCCGAAAGCATGTTCCTGCGTTTTATTAAGGAATATCCCGAAAATCCTTTAGCTAAGCTGGCTTATTTCCAGATAGGTAAATCATATTTTAAACAACAAAAATATGAGGATGCTTTACGCTGGTTTGATAAAGTACAAGCCGGCGAGTTAAGCGGTAGCGAAAACACCGAGTACAAGTTTTTAAAAGGATACGCGTATTTTTCCATAAACGATTACAAAAATGCGCAGGAGCTTTTTGCTGAGGTGAAAAACCGCCATTCAAAATACACCGAAGATGCTACTTATTATTTCGCTTATATTTCTTATTTAAATAAAGACTACCATTTAGCATTGGTAAACTTTGAAAAATTAAAGAATTCTAAAAAATACGAAGACAGCTATCCATACTACATCACAGCCGTTTACTTTTTAGATAAGCGTTATGATGATGTACTTGCCTACGCTATCCCAATCCTGAATACCACGCATCAGCAGCACGAAACCGAAATGTTGCGTATCGTAGGTTCATCCTATTTTGCGAAGGCCGATTATGATAAAGCGGTTAATTATTTCAGTCGTTTTCAGGATGAAGATCAGGGTAAAACCCAAAGCACACAGGATAGCTACGAAATTGGTTACACTTATTATAAGGTAGGCAACAATGCCAAAGCTGCTGTTGAACTGGAAAAACTGGTCGACCATGACGATATCTACAGCCAAAGCGGTGATTATACCCTGGGCGATGTTTTCCTGAAAATGGGTAACAAACAAAGCGCCCGTAATGCCTTTCTGGGTGCATCAAAACTAAATTTTGATTATAAGTTACAGGAAGACGCGCTTTATCAATACGCCAAACTTTCTTACGAACTCGATTTTAACTTAGAGGCGCTTAACGCTACCCGCAAATACTTAAAAAATTATCCACGCGCAACCCGTACCGAAGAGGTTAAAATATTACTAGGCGAGGAGTTACTAAACTCCCACAACTACGCCGAAGCGGTTGATATTTTGGAGCCGATACAAAACAAATCTGAAAGCGCGCGTATAGCTTATCAAAAGGTTACTTACTACCGCGGCTTACAGTTTTATAACGAAAGGGCGTTTGAAAACGCGATAGGCATATTCCTTCGCTCACTAAAATTCCCGGAAGATTCAAAAATTGCAGCATTAACCACCTATTGGATGGCCGAGGCAATGTACGAAGTGCGCAAATATGATGAGTCGGTTGAAACTTTCCAGCAGTTTTTAGATATGCCGGAGTCAAGGGAAACAGACGTTCATAATTATGCCAATTATGCTTTGGCTTACGCGGCATTTGGCGGCGAAAAATACAGAACGGCAGCTACCTACTTCCAGAAGTTTTTAGCAGGCGACGAAAAAGATACCGCCACTACTAACGACGCGATAGCACGCCTGGCCGACAGCTATTTTGTATTAAAAAGCTATTACGATGCCTTAACATATTATGATAAAATCATCGCCAAGCACAACTCAAGCGAAGACTATGCCTTATTTCAACGGGGTATAATACAAGGTTTGCAAGGATCACAGGATAATAAGATAGCCACACTTACCCAGGTACTTAACCGCTTCCCTAATTCTGATTATGCGGATGATGCTTCATTTGAAATAGCCTATGCTTATTTCCTTAAAAATGATGGTCCGACCGCTAAAACTGATCTGGAAGCCATGATCGCTAAGTACCCGCATAGCAGCTATGTACCACGGGCATTGGCTACAATTGGGTTAATTGATTATAACGCCGGTAATGATGATCTGGCTGTTGAATCATTCAAAAAAGTAATCGCGGATTACTCTTCGACTGATGAGGCTAAACAATCCCTAAAACAGATCCAGAAAATATATACTGATAAAGGTGATGCGCAAACATTTATAACCTATGCGGCCACCACACCAATAGGTAACTATACCAGTGCTGAGCAGGAAGATATTATGTTCACCGCCGCGAATAACCTGTACCTGCGTGGCGATTGGAATGGTACCGTAAATGCGGTGAATGCTTACTTTGATAAGTTCCCAACCAAACCAATCTACAATAAACAAGCAAGGTTCATAAGGGCCGAAAGCTTGGTTGCACTGGGCAAACCTGCCGATGCCGTTAATGATTACAACGTAATATTAAACGACTGGACAAGCACTTATACCGAGAAATCACTCATCAGTATGGCTAAGCTTTATATCGCGCAGCAAAAATATAATGACGCGGTAGTGTTCTTGAAAAAGTTGGAGATCAACTCCGAGTATAAAGAGGATTATACCTTCGCTATAAATAACCTGCTATTGTGCTACGCGCAAATGGGTATGGCCGATGAAGCGCTTAACTATGTGAAACAGGTACGTGCAAATGATAAATCATCACAAGAAGATAAGTTTAAAACAGGCTTATATGCTGGTCAGGCTTACTTAGCTAAAGGTGATACAACCCGTGCTATTAACGAATTTGATTACACCATAAGCAATACCAAAACGGTTGCTGCAGCCGAGGCAAAATATAACGTAGCCTATATCGATTACCTGAAACATCGTTACAAAGCATCACAAAAAACATGCTTCGATCTGGCTAAGGATTTCCCTAACTATGATTACTGGATAGCCAAAACCTATATTTTATTGGCTGATGATTATGTTGGGTTAAAAGATAGCTTCCAGGCAAAAGCTACGCTGCAAAGTATAATTGATAACTACAAAGGCAACGACGATATATTACCAACCGCTAAACAAAAGCTGGCTACGCTAAGTGGTAAAACTTACGAACCGCCAGTAGCAGCGCCAGATACTACACAAAGCGTTAAACCGGATACTACAACTACTAAACCTGCAGGCAATGGTAATTAACAGGATGATGACCACAAACACGAGACAAGCAATGAAACTACGCTATATATATACGCTGCTTACCTTAATTGCGCTGCTATACTTTGCCCCGGCAAATGCGCAAACCAAGCCCAAGACTAAAAAAGCTGCTGCTAAAACTGTTGCTAAAAAGCCTGCAAAAAAAGCGGTAAAAACAGCATCTACCCAAAAGTCGGATGCGAAAAAGATTGGCGATGCCGTAGCCAAAACAAATTCATCTGCGGATACAGCTAAATCAGGAGGTAACAATCCTAACAAAAACAGCAATAGCCTATCAGAGGAGATTGTGGTTACCACCGATTACAAACCGGTTTTGGCCGATGCGGTAAAAATAAGGCGTAACCCTGATCTGGAAGACGCGACACCCTATAAAGCTCCTTTAACCTATACGCCGTTGGATATTAGATTGGAGCAAAATAGCGACATCCGCCAGTTAGATGCCATGAAAATGCCTGCCCAGCAGGATTCCATTCCAACAAACAACTTTATACAGGTTGGTTTAGGTAACTTAAAAACCACTTACGGCGAAGGTTATTTCAGCACGGGCCCTGATCAGGGTTTACAAGCAGGTGGTTATATTAAACACCTTGCCGAGCAGGGTAGCCTTAATAAACAAAATGAAAGCACAAATGAGGTTGGCATATTTGGTAAAAGTATAGGCGCAACCAACTCGCTTAATGGCCGTATCGACTATAAATACAATAGCAATTATTTTTATGGCTACGATCAGGCAGATCCATCAACTGAAGTTACCCCGGGTAAACAACATTTCAGCATACTAAGTGCCGAAGGCGACCTGGCAAAAAACTATGCCGATGTGCCTAATGATTTTACTTACGCCCTAAAACTTAAAGGTTACACCTATAGTGATGCCTACGATGCCCGCGAAAGCAATGTGGTGCTATCAGGCTTTTTAAACGAAACTGTTAAGCAGTTTTATGCAGGCGTAGCAGGTTCGTTAGATCTCACTACACAAAAAGATAGCTTATACAATTACAACAATAGCTTATTGCGTATTAACCCATACATCAAATTTCAGGGTGATATGTATAAGATAGATGCAGGTGTAAACATTGTTGATCAGTTTGGCTTTAGCAGCAACTTCTACATATTCCCGGCAGCTAAATTAGAGTTACAGGTTATTCCCAAATATGTACGCTTATTTGTTGAAGCCAAAGGCGATGTAAATAAATCTACCTTATTGGATTTTTCAACAGTTAATCCATTTATCGGTCAAAACATCGACATCAAAAACTCGGTCGACAAATTGGATCTGAGTGCTGGTTTAAAAGGAACATTAGCGCCGGGGCTTAGCTTTAAGGCCTTTATTTTCCGTAATAGCGTTAAATACATGCCGCTAATGGTAAGCAATTTTGGCCCTGGTGGTAATAAATTTGCTGTTATTTATGATAATGGTGACTCGCGTATTAACGGCTTTACCGGTGAGCTGGACTACAAAGCATCTGACGATGTGGACGTATTTGGTCGTGTAGAGTTTAAAGACTACCAGATGGCACAACAGGCACAAGCCTGGAACTTGCCTAAGTTTAAATTAACCGCAGGTACTGCCATCCATATTAACCGTAAAGTTGATATTACAGGTTCGTTATTATTACGCGGAACAACTTATGATCTTCCTTATGCTGATGCTTTAACAGCCAAAAGCACGGTTACACCAACCACAATTGGCTCTTTTGTTGATTTAAGTGGTGGTGTTAATTATAAGGCCACCAATAAGATTAGCATTTTTGTGAAAGTAAATAACATCCTTGATCGCACAAATACAACGTGGTTATATTACCCTGATTATGGGTTTAATATATTCGGTGGGGTTGGTTTTGCTTTTTAAACTTTGTAAATTTTATAATTAAGTTTACTTTTAGCAAAATGGATGTAGCCTATTATTTAAGCGAACTATTAATGCAAAATGGCGAGGTAAATGTACCCGGTCTGGGCTACTTTGCGCAGTTAAAAGTTGATGGCTATTATGATAATGAGCAAAGTAAATTCTATCCGCCAACTAGTAAACTGCAATTCGACCAGCAATACCAGGATGATGATGTGCTGCTGCAATATATAGCTGAAAAAAAGAAGATCTCGCTGGCATCATCAAAATACTTCACCGCTAAATTTATTGATAATTTAAGGCAGGAGGCTATGATTAAGGAAGTGCCCCTTGCCGATTTAGGTACGCTCCATTTTGAGGATACCAAATTGCATTTTAAACCTGCCGAAGTTTTACCCATTGATCCAGCATATTATGGTTATCAACCGGTTGAAATCAGTAAACTGGGCGGTACCTCATTCCATGAACAACTGGAAAAAGAAATGCCCCGCCCTGAACCTATTGGTCTAATAGACGCGCCTCTGGTGCAGGAACAGGTGGCTTCGCAGGAAGAAGAGTTTATATTTAGTGGCAGAGGATATTCAGACGAAGAAGTAGAAGAAAAAAACAATAACTGGATATGGATAACCATTATAGTAATTGTTGTGCTAGCCATAATGGGTGCATTTGCATTGTATAAATTTAAACCCGATGTATTTAACAGGTTAACCGGAACCCAACAACCTGCACCCGTCATATTAAAAACACCGGTAAAACACGATACCACAAAAACAATAGCTCCTGCTGTTATTAAAGCAGATTCGACTGCAAGCAGCACAAAAAAGGTAATAGCCGATACTACGGCAAAACCAGCGAGCGTTAATACAGCAGCTCCGGTTAATACGGCAGCGCCAATTGATACTTTTTCCAGAGTTAGGTATGAAATATTAGGCGGCGCTTTTAAAACAATAAACGAGGCCAACAAAACGATCGCAGTTTATAGAAATCTCGGCTTTGATGCCAGAATAGTTAAAAATGCCCCTGGTAAATTGTTCAAAGTGACCTTAGGTACCTATTTTACAGCTGATGATGCAGTTAATCACATGCACGCGATAGTAAAAACCGGGCAAATTGGGGCAAGTAGAATGAGTATACAACCATACAATCCAAAACAATAATGAGTTTATTACTACAAGTAACAGATACCGCGCACAAGATAGCAGACACAGTAAAGAATCTTTCACAAACCGGCGGGGCCACAACGGGTGATACCCTTCGTTTCGGCGATTTATTGGTTAAAGGTGGCGTCATCATGATACCCATTGGTATTTTGGCAGTTTTAGGTTTGGTTATATTTTTCGAAAGATATTTCACCATCCGCAAAGCTTCAAAAAGCGATGCTAACCTGTTAATGCAGGTACGCTCAAGCATACATACCGGTAATTTAGAATCGGCCATTGCTATCTGCAGAAACAGCAACTCGCCGCTTGGCCGTATGTTGCAAAAAGGTTTGTTGAGGATAGGAAGGCCGATAAAAGATATTGAAGGCGCTATTGAAAATATAGGCAAACTGGAAGTAGCCAAGCTCGACAAGAATATCGGCATCCTGGGTATTATTGCGGGTATTGCCCCGATGTTCGGCTTTTTGGGTACTATTTATGGTGTAATTAAAATATTTTATGACATCGCGCAATCTGGTAACCTGAGCATTGGTGTTATATCAGGTGGTTTGTATGTGAAGATGGTAACGGCGGCCGCGGGTTTATTTGTAGGGATGGTTGCCTATATATTCTACCACATTTTAAATATGATGGTTGATAAGGTAATATTAAAATTAGAGACCGACGCCATTGAATTTATTGACCTGTTAGAGGAGCCAAGCAAATGAATTTAAGTAACAGGAAAAAAAGGATTGCTGCCGAAGTACAAACCTCAGCGATGAACGATATTATGTTCTTCCTGCTGTTGTTTTTCCTCATCGCGTCAACAATAACCAATCCTAACGTTATTAAATTAACGCTGCCAAAATCGTCAACAAGCCAGTCAGAATCTAAAAAGACCATCAATGTGTCAATCACCGGCGATCTGAAATACTACGTCGACAAAAAGCAAGTAAACGTTGATGACCTGCAATCAGCAATCTCAGCATTTAAAACACCCGATGCTGATTTAACCATTGTGTTATACGTTGATAAAACAGTAGCCATACAAAACGCGGTGCAGGTAATGGATGTGGCACAAAAAATGAATATAAAACTGGTACTGGCAACAGAACCGAAATAGAGTTTAGTATCAAGTATTTAGTATCAAGTAGCAAGACAAAAGGCTACTGTACTAGCTACTTGATACTAGCTACTTGATACTAAAATGGAATACAGAGAAGAAAATAACTATCCCAAAGCATTTTTAGCAACAGGCATTATCCTGGTTGCATTAATGGCTATGTGTTATTTTATGGTATTCACCCCACCGCCAAAGCCCGATGAAGGCACAGGCGGTATCCTGGTAAATTATGGCACAACAGATGCCGGTATGGGAAGCGATTACATGAGCGTAGATCAACCCTCAGTAGCCGAGAAGGCCAATCATACCCTACCAACTAAAGCAACGCCAGCGCCACCTACCGAACAAAAAACACAGGTTGATAACAGCGACAAAAAGATAGTCACCCAAAATAATGAGGATGCCCCTGCAGTAACTACAAATAGTAAAAAGCCAAGCAATACCGTAGCTACCCAGGCTACTAAAACAGTAGCCAAACCTGTGGTTAACCAAAATGCGCTTTATAAAGGCAAAACTAATAATGGCACAGGCACAGGCGATGGTACTACCAATACTCCCGGTAACCAGGGCAAGCCAACAGGCAGCACGCTAACCAATAACTACAATGGTACAGGATCAGGCAATGGTGGCAACCTAAACCTGTCACAGCGTAGCTTTGTAACCCGCCCTGCGGTTACGGATGAAAAACGGAGAACAGGCAAAATTGTTATAGATATTCATGTAGACAAAAACGGCAATGTTACTTATGCCGAATCTGGACGCGGTACTACTATAACTGATTATGACCTGATCCAAAAATGTGAGAATGCAGTTAAAAATGCAAAAATTAATGCATCAGAGAACGCCGCTGATACCCAGGAAGGCACTGTAGTATTTGTATTCAAAGTGAACTAGAGTAACCCCCTATGCCATTGCTCTGTTCCTCACAGCAATGAGAAAGTGTTTTCACCTCTTTCCGCCGCAGGCGAAGAGAGGTCGGCCAGCGAAGCGTAGCCGGGTGAGTCAATCACCGCCATACGTCTTGATTCTCCTTCCAAATTGTTATTGCAATGACAATCTTTCTGATCGTCTATTTTTTTCTCAAAAATCCCTAACTTTAATTATGGAACAATACAATGTGGATGTACACGACTATATCCAAAAGGCCGCGCCATTTGCAAAACCCATACTCAATCACATTCGCGAGGTGGTCCATTCGGCTTCGCCGTTAATTACCGAAACCATCAAATGGGGCATGCCCTTTTTTGAATATAAAGGATCAATTTGCCAGATGGCCGCTTTTAAACAGCATTGCGCATTTGGTTTTTGGAAGGCATCATTACTTGACGACCCCCAAGGCTTGTTGAAAATAGGGGAGGCTGCCGCCGGCAGCTTCGGTAGGATAAATACAATTGATGATCTTCCCTCCGATGAAGCCATCATCCATTTTGTATTGCAGGCAATGAAAAACAATGAATCAGGTAAGAAAGCTCCGGTCGTTAAAAAAGCACCTGCCGAAAAGAAAGAATTAGTTGTTCCCGATTACTTTGCAGCATTACTGGATGAACATCCAAAAGCCAAAGAAACGTTTGAAAAATTCAGCTATTCGCATAAAAAAGAATACCTGGAATGGATAATTGAAGCCAAAACCGATGCTACCCGCCAAAAACGACTGGATACTACCATTGATTGGCTAATCGAAGGTAAATCAAGAATGTGGAAGTATAAATAAGACTATTGTTATTACGAGCGCTCAGGATGACAGCCACCGCACAATGGTAAAGCTTCACCCATTGCCTGTGTATTCACAGTCAATAATTACGAAAAAAATAATTCTAAAATCAAACATCCCACATAACCAAATAGTCTTATTTTTGTTGGCGATATGCTAAAACTTATCCTCCGTTTTCTTAAACTATTTGTTATTTTTTACTTCGGTATCACCATTTTTTGGGTGTTATTATACCGCTTTGTGAACCCTCCGGTTACTTTATTGATGATTGAACGCGGTTTTGAGCGTAAATCGGACGGTAAAGACTGGAAAATAGACAAGAAATGGGTGAATTTCGATGATATTTCCGATCCCATGAAACGTGCTGCCGTAGCTGCCGAAGACCAGCGTTTCCTGGATCACTTTGGGTTTGATTTTAAGGCGATGGAGAAAGCTATCGATAAAAATAGTCACAGCCATAAGCTTATAGGCGGCAGTACCATATCGCAGCAAACAGCAAAAAATGTTTTCCTGTGGCCAGGCAGGTCATATATCCGTAAAGGATTCGAGGCCTATTTTACTATTTTGGAGGAACTATTCTGGAGCAAAAAACGCATCATGGAGGTTTACCTGAACGAGATAGAAATGGGTGACGGTGTATACGGTGTTGAAGCCGCTGCGCAAACATACTACCATAAAGATGCTAAGGATTTGGATAAACATGAAGCCGCTGCAATTGCCTCCATCTTCCCTGATCCATTAAAATGGTCGCCCACTAACCCGAGCAGCTACGTGCACCACCGTCAATACTTGATATTGAAAAATATGCGCAGGCTAGGTCCTCTGGATTTTTAACTGTAGAATTCTACAGCTTCCAATATCACTTCACAGGCTTTCCTGATCTCATCGTGCGTGATGATCAATGGTGGGGCTATGCGCATGGCATTGCTGCAATGTAAAAACCAGTCTACAATTACACCATGTTCAATACAACGGTCAATTATTTTTTTGTTGAGGTCGAAGCTTTCCAATTCAGCCGCCAGCATCAGCCCCTTGCCACGAATTTGTTTGATAGACGGATGAACTAATAACGACCGGATAAGCGCTTCCTTTTCCACCACCTGATCGCAAAGTTTATCCTCCAGCAAAACCTCCAGCGCAGCCAAACCTGCCGCGCAGCATACCGGGTGTCCGCCAAAGGTTGTTATATGCCCCAGGATCGGGTTTTCCTTCAACGCCGACATGATTGTATGCGATGCCGCGAAAGCTCCCACAGGCATGCCGCCGCCAAGCGCCTTGGCAAGTAATAAAATATCGGGTACTATGCCAAAATGCTCAAAACCGAATAATTTACCTGTGCGGCCAAATGCGGCTTGTATCTCATCTAATATTAATAATGTTCCTGTTTCGGTACATTTAGCACGAAGGGCTTGCATATAGGCAACATCAGGTACACGTATGCCCGCTTCGCCCTGTACAGTTTCTATAATAACACAAGCTGTTTCTTTGGTGATCTGGCTCAGATCATCAGCATTATTAAATCGGATGAAGTTAACTCCCGGTAATAGCGGACGATAAGCTTGTTTATATTCCTCGTTACCCATAACGCTTAAAGCGCCATGCGTACTGCCATGATAAGAGTTATCGCAAGCGATGATCTGGTGCCTGCCCGTAAAGCGTTTAGCCAGTTTTAAAGCGCCCTCAACAGCCTCAGTACCCGAGTTGGTAAAGTATACCGATTGCAGATTTTTTGGGAATACCGATATTAGCTTCTCAGCGAATTTAACCTGCGGAGTTTGTACATACTCGCCATAAACCATCAGGTGCATGTATTTATCAACCTGTTGTTTTATCGCCTCAATAACTTTAGAATTGCTGTGCCCCAGGTTGCTTACGCCAATACCCGAAATAAGGTCGATGTAAGCCTTTCCCTCGCTATTGTACATGTAGACGCCTTCTGCTCGTTCAAACTCAAGCAAGAGCGGGAAATCAGTAGTTTGGGCATTGTTGGCTAAAAAAAGTTGGCGTAATGTTGGCATGCCACAAAAGTAAGCCAAATTCCTAAGTTCAGGGTATTAACGTTAAAATAGGAGGCGACCTATTGCGGAGGACCGGGACGATTATTTCGCTCCGATAACTGCCTTACCAGTTCGTCATTAAACTCGCGTTCGCTTTTGTATAGCTCGCTAACTTTATCCGGCGAGAGCACTTTAAGAAAAGCATTATTGAATTTTATTTTGATCTGCACGATCTCGTTCTCGTACATCAACTCTTTATTCACCTGTTCCTGGCCATCAGCAGCATTTAAGTTGTTTTGCCTTTTTAATTTTCTGATATTAAAAAGCTCCTGCTGATATTCCTGGTATAAAGGGAAAAATTTAGCAGCCTGATCTGGTGGTAAATTTAGCCTTTTACGCAAATAATTTACTTTAACATCCTCTACCCTACGTTCCGGGTTTTGATTATTTGACTTATAATAAAAAGGCCTTGGAGGTCCTATTCTATATGGCCTTATTTGTCCAAACGCATTACCAACGCATAGTACGAAGAAAATAAAAAATATATGCTTTGCTAATTTAGTCATTATTAATTGTTGGTATCATCATCAACGTTATCCTGTAATGCGTTGGTTAAACTGTTAGTATTAACCGGCGTATTTTCATCAATAACGGTATGTTGTGTATCATTCGCGTCAACATCATCTTGCAGGTAACTTTGAATATCGCTTGTTGAAACGGTAGATAATTGCTTGTGCAAAAATGAACTGTTATGGTCATCTGCCGGCGCCGAAAATCGGCTTAACAGCAAACCGCCACCTACAAACACTGCAAAACAAGCTGCCGCCGCGTATTTGAACGTATTGGTAGCATACATTCGCCTAACTATTCCTTTGCGCTTAACTACATCCTGCTTAACCGTTTTGTTTAATATGGCATTATTAAGCTTGTCAAAATAATCGGCAGGTACACTAAAGCTTTCTTCGCTAACGGTCTCTTCAATCAGGATACGCGCGTTTATTTGCTGCTCAAAGGCGTTAAAATAATCTTCGGGCACAGCATGGCCGTGGGCATCGTTATTTACGTAAGCCTCAATATTTATCCTGCTTTGTATGTTACTGCTTAACTCGTCGAAGTAATTTTGAGGTACGGTAAATTCATTCTCCGACTTCAGCTCCTCCAAATTAATACGGCTTTGTATGTTGCTGCTTAATTCATCAAAATAATTTTGAGGTACAGTGAAGTCCTCTTTGGATTTTAATTCCTCTAAATTGATGCGGCTTTGTATATTATTGCTTAACTCGTCAAAGTAATTTTCAGGCACAGTTAACCCTTTACCGGATTTTAGCTCATCCAGCTTAATTGCCGAGATGATCTGTTGTTCCGATTCATCAAAATAGCCTGGTGGCACAGTAAACGGGTTCAGGGGATTAACCAGTTTAAGTGACATGAATTCATCCAGCCATTCTCTATTTCCACTTTCGCTTTTCATATCGAGTGTTTGATGAAATTTTGATGAAAAGGTTTAATCACTTTTTTTAAATTAATCTTTTGATAATAAGAAAGTTTCTATTTTTTTTACCGCGAGGTGAAAAGATGCCTTCAATGCGCCTACACTTGTTCCTACCACATCTGATATTTCCTCATACTTCATATCCTCATAATATTTCATATTAAATACCAGGCGCTGTTTATCGGGTAGGGTAAGCAATGCTTCCTGTAATCTGCGTTGTGCCTTATCACCATCAAAATAACTTGATGCAGCTAATGTATCGCCCAATGTAGAGTCCACATCATCCAGCGAGACATTATTTTTCGCTTTTTTCTTGTTCAGGAAAGTAATGCATTCATTGGTAGCGATGCGGTACATCCAGGTATATAATTGGGCATCCGCACGAAAAGTGGGCAGGTTTTTCCAAACCTTCACAAATACATCCTGAGCAATATCATCGGCATCATCATGGTCTATCACCATACGGCGGATGTGCCAGTAAATCTTTTGCTGGTATTTCTTCAGCAGCAGGTTAAAAGCCTCGTTTCGGGTTTTCTCATCCTGAAACTTGCTTAAAATCTCCGCATCCTCAACAACCTGTACCGACATATATTAAATTTATATTAAAAACAGTATCGAGCCTTTTTAATTATAGAGGTCAGCCTGATACTCAAACTATTCGTACGAAAATAAGTATTATTTTATATTACACGAATATAGTGCAATATACTTTTGTGATTTGTATAGTGGTGCGGTAAAAACGCCGACCACAAGCTGAATAAACTTTTTTTATAAAAAAGAGAGGGGTGTCATGCTGAGGCACTCGAAGCATGAGCGTAAAGGCCTTTGCCCACATGCTTCGAGTGCCTCAGCATGACACCCTTTTTAATCTTCCAAACACCTGTGGTGAAAATACTGACAACAAGCTAAATAAGCTTTATCAAAATTAGTTTTCCCCTTCAACGATAATCTTACCATCGGGTTTAATTAGTTTAATAATCATGGAGTTTTTTTCCTTGATCATAGAATCTCCTTTTTGAATCCTGTTATGATCGAAATCCCAATTGGGATCACCTAAGTAATAGCTTGTATCAATATAGACAGTAGCTTCACCTTTCACGTCATAGGAAACACTATCAACTTTGCCATTAAATTCATAGGATAAGCTTTCTTTCTTCTCTTTCTTAGTGAAATAAATCCCCATAACAGTCATAAAAGCCACAGCGATTATAAAAAAGCTAATAACAACTTTATAATAAGTTTTACCCATATAAGGTCGTGTATAAAGCTTCATATGCTTACCCAATCAAATCCAGCACCTGCTGTGATGCATTCTTAGTATCCACCTTCTCAATTATCTTACTAATGATCCCGTCAGCGTCAATAATAAATGTAGTACGGACGGTACCCATATATTTTTTGCCATAATTGTTTTTCTCTGCCCAAACGCCATAAGCTTCGTTAATGCTTTTATCCTCATCAGCGATAAGCGGGAAGGGCAGACTGTATTTGGTTTCAAATTTCTTGTGTGATTTGGAATCATCGGTACTCACACCGATCACCTCATAGCCTTTGCCAATTAACGACTGGTAATTATCCCTGAAATCACAAGCCTCGGCGGTACAACCCGGGGTGTCATCTTTTGGGTAGAAATATAATATCACGGTTTTACCTTTAAAGTTTGCCAATGAAACTTCTTCGCCGTTTTGATCTTTCGAAGTGAAATCCGGGGCTTTGTCGCCTGCTTTAAGTGTTGTTGCCATGGTTATTTATAAAAATCTGCTTTAAATGTAGCTGTATTATCTTTCTGATCAGTAACATCTAACTTAAAAGTATGTTTGCCGTGCGCTAGGGTATCATCAAAAGTATAACTTAATACCTTGGTTTTAAAATCCCAAAACATTAGCACCCACTGCCCGTCGATATAGCCATAATAGTTTTTAACACCCGATAGGTTATCACCTATTTTAACAAAAATGGCGTGCCTAGCGGCCATATTAGCGCCATCGGTAATATTTATTGGGTGGATGTATGGCGCTTCGGTATCTAATTTTACATAATAACTGCCAAAGCCTTTTGCTTTAGCTTTTACATAGCCATCTACATAATTACCCACAATGCAGTCGCCATCTACATTTACAATAATTGCTTTATCGGCACGCCAGCCGGGTGCTGTGGTATCAGGTTTTATCCAAAGATCGTAAGTGTCATTTATCGGATCGAAGCGGTCGCCTAACTGGTAGGTATCCGAATATGCGCCCGGTCTTTTAGGCAGCTCGGTAAAGGTGAAATTCATACTATCGTACAAATTACCCACCGGTATATTAACTTTAACCTTATCGTTGCTAAACTGATTGTCCTTATCGTAAGGGAAAAATGTGCCCGGCAATTTAAATAACTCAACCGGGTGTATGATTTTGCTGTGCGATCTTACTTTTAGGTTGAGGGTTGATGTGTTGCCCGCTATATCTCTTACTACGTATTGCACATCATGCAGGGAGTCATCACTAAAAGTAACTACCCCACGGTTAATAGATTGCGGATAAAGCGTGATCCTGCTTCCCGGAAGCACAAAACATTTTTGAATAAAACGGCCTGACTCTAAAAACTCAGGATAATCAATCAAAGCATTTATGGCATGTGTTTGATCGAATGCGAAACGTTCGACAGAGAAAGTAAATACAGTTTTGCCATCTACCTTAAGTTCGATGGAATAAACGCCATTGTGGTTAGCCGAAGTATTGTTCATATCATAAGCCGTAATACCAAAGCCGGTATTGCCGCTTACATCAATAATCGCAGGGGTAGCCAAACGGTAATGCCCCGAAGCGCCTACCACACCCAATAGCTGGCGCTGGGTTTTTTCGTTGAATGGTCCGTCGTTAAAACGGTAAACACAGGCAGTACCCAATACAGGCGGAATATCATCACGAACAGTTAAACCAAATAATTGCGGGTTTATAGTTTGCTCGGTTTGGGTATCGCGTATTTCAAAATGTACATGCGGCCCGGCTACCGCGCCCGTATGGCCAGATAAGGCGACCACCTGTCCTTTAGTTACAGGTACCTGCATAGGTAGTAGGTTAAAATCTACCAAATCATTTTTTTGTTGAACCTGGTAATCGTGTACCAGTTTAGCCAATTCAGGACTGAAACTTTGGAGGTGGCCATATACCGTGGTAAAACCGTTAGGGTGCGTAATATATACCGCATTGCCAAAACCACCAAACTGCACTTTTAAGCGTGATACAAATCCATCAGCTGCTGCATGTACAGGGTAGCCATCACGTTGGTTGGTCCTGAAATCGAGCCCCGCATGAAAATGGTTTGGCCTTAACTCGCCGAATGAGCCAGCTGTACTTGGCGGCAAATCAAGCGGGTAACGAAAATAATCTTTAGGGTATTGGCGGGTTTGCACAATGTCCTGTGCAAAAGCAGTAAATCCAAAACTAATAAGTAGTAAGGTAGACGCAAGTAACTTTTTAAACATGCTTACTTAACATAAAAGTTAAGTAATTTATTGCCTGCAAGGTATCCTTCCAGGTGGTCGCCAACGCTCACTTTGCTTACACCTTCGGGTGTTCCGGTAAAAATCAGATCGCCTTTTTTTAAGGTGATATATTGCGATACAAAGGCAATGATGCGCTCAAAAGAAAAGATCAGATCCTTAGTATTGCCGATTTGACGGGTTTCGCCGTTTATATCCAGCTTGAAATCAATATTGTACAAATCCTCAAAATCAGCTTTAGGTATAAAGGTGCTAACAGGAGCAGAGCCATCGAAGGATTTAGCCAGTTCCCAGGGCAGGCCTTTTTCTTTATGCTTGTTTTGGATGTCGCGTGCGGTAAAATCAATGCCGAGGCCGATCTCATCAAAATAATTTCCGGCAAATTTCTCGTTGATGTGTTTGCCTTCTTTACAAACTTTTAATACCAGTTCTATCTCGTGATGTACATCCTGCGAAAATTCAGGATGATAAAATGGCTTGTTATCTTTTAAAAGCGCGGTATCCGGTTTCATAAAAATAACCGGGACGGTGGGTACAGGGTTATTCAGTTCTTTTGCATGTTCCGCGTAATTGCGGCCAATAGCGATGATTTTCATGCGGTAAAGGTAATAAGCCCCCCTCTAAATCTCCCCCTGTAGGGGAGACTTTTTTTGAAAATAGTTATCTTAACGATTAGTTAATCGTTGATTATTAATATTTATTGATTTTTTGAAGTCCTCCCTACCGGGGAGGATTAGGTGGGGCTTATAAAATAGAGATACGCTTAATAACCGACTCGGTACCGGCTACTATCTTAACAAAATAAAAGCCGCGGCTTAATTTGTTGCTGATGGAGTAAGAAAACTTTTGTTCGCCAAGATCAACCCTTTGTTGAAATACGTTAAGCAGATCGTTACCCAAAACATCCATTATTTTAATACTTACGTTGGTATTTCTGGAAACAACGTATTTTAAATTGATCTGGTCGGTAGCAGGGTTTGGGTATACCTCTACATCGCTTAATAGCTTATCATCCTGGTGATTAACTGTGAATTTAACGTAAGAGGTAACTCCAGGCTTAACCGGAGGCAATGAGAATGGCAATCCATTTTTAAGGTATGATTGCTTGGCTTTTACTTTTTTACTATGCAGATAAATGGTATCTTTAATAACTGGCCCACCGTAAGCCAAGGCAAAATTCATGAACACCGCCATTGCGATGCATATTTTCCATGAATAGTATTTAGTATAAATTCGCCTCATCCGTTATTATTATTGCTGCAAAAGTATAAATAAAGCGCGCATGATTTTATAAACAATTGCGCAAAATTTCTTTTTTAACAAAATTTAACACACATGTGTTTTGTAAATGTTATTAAGTTATACGCAAATACAATGAAAAAGGGTGTTAGTGAAAAAAAATAATATTTTTGCATCTTTAAAAACATATCAGTGTCAAATCATAAAGATCTACAAAAATTAACTTTCGCAGGTTTATTAATCAGTTTAGGAATAATTTATGGCGATATCGGTACTTCACCTTTATATGTTTTTAAGGCTATTGTTGGCCACCAAACTATCACAGATACGCTGGCACTGGGTGGTGTTTCCCTTATCATCTGGACGTTAACCCTCCAAACTACTTTAAAATATGTTGTAATTACCTTACAGGCCGATAACAAAGGCGAAGGTGGGATATTCTCTTTGTTTTCCCTGGTTAGGCGCAAGGCAAGATGGCTGGTAATACCGGCAGTAATTGGAGGTTGCGCACTCTTGGCCGATGGTATTATTACACCCCCAATTTCCATTTCATCAGCTATTGAAGGGTTAAAACCCATTTATCCGGAGATACCTACCGTGGCAATTGTTATTATCATAATTGGGGCATTGTTTTTTATACAGCAGTTTGGTACATCGCTGGTTGGTAAGGCTTTCGGGCCTATCATGTTTATTTGGTTTAGTATGATGGGCGTTTTAGGCATGGCATTTATTATACAAGAGCCTACAGTATTTAAAGCGCTAAACCCATATTATGGTATCAAACTATTGGTTACCGATTCACATGCATTTATCATTTTAGGAGCGGTTTTCTTGTGTACAACTGGTGCTGAGGCTTTATATTCAGATTTGGGCCATTGCGGGCGATCAAACATTCGCATAAGCTGGATCTACGTAAAAACATGCCTTATATTAAATTATTTAGGCCAAACCGTATGGTTAATGCAACACAATGGTAAAGTGATTGATATGGATAAGTTTAATCCATTTTACGCCATTATGCCACAATGGTTCCTGATATTCGGCATTGGTATTGCTACCGTAGCTACTATTATTGCCAGCCAGGCATTAATATCCGGGTCGTTTACGCTGATAGCCGAAGCTGTAAGGCTTAATTTATGGCCAAAGGTGAAGATAAACTACCCGTCAGAACAAAAAGGCCAATTATATGTGCCGAGCGTTAACTGGTTGCTTTGTGCCGGTTGTATCGGTGTGGTATTGCTATTCAAAACGTCTGACAGGATGACTGCTGCTTATGGTTTAAGTATCACAGTAGCCATGTTGATGACAACTATATTGGTATCTAAATTTTTGAAGAAGAAAAAGTATCCGCAGTATATTATTACTATTTTTCTTGTCGTTTACCTGGTTATCGAAACTACATTCCTATCGGGTAACCTGGTTAAGTTTATACATGGTGGTTGGTTTACGCTGAGTGTGGGTGCCGTACTTTTCTCGGTAATGTGGACATGGCATACCGCACGTAAGATTCGTAACCGTTATGTTAAGTTTATTGAGATAGCAGACTATTTCAATATTATAAAAGAATTAAGTGATGATGAAAGCGTGCCTAAATACGCATCGCAACTGGTTTATTTAACCAGCGCTAATTTTGATTCGGAAATTGAATCGAAGATCGTCTACTCCATCCTCCAAAAGCAACCTAAACGTGCGGATGTTTATTGGCTGGTACACGTTGATGTGGTTGATGAACCTTACAAACGCGAATACGAAGTTGAATTTTTAGTCCCAAATAAACTGATCAGGATTGATTTTAAACTTGGCTTTAGGATTGAGCAGCAAATAAACCTGCTTTTTAGAAAAGTGGTTGAAGAATTAGTGAAAAATGGCGAGGTTGATATTACCAGCAAATACACATCCCTTAACAAGCATAAAATAGTCGGCGATTTTCGTTTTGTGGTGATAGAAAAAGTAATCTCAAGGTCGCATAACCTGTCGCTTTATGAACGCTTCATTATGGCCTTCTATGTATACCTTAAAAAGGTTAGTTTATCTGAGGAGCGTGGTTTTGGCCTCGATTTAAGCTTTGTTACTGTTGAAAAAGTACCACTGATGCTTGCTGCTCCAGAAACCGTTGAACTTGATAGAATTAAGTAATTTAATATCGTTAATATTAAATTAATGTTAACGAATTCAGATTTGCTACAGATTGTAGTTGGATATTAGTGATTATAATCTATACGCTACCTTGAAAAAGATAATACTTGCCTTATTTTGCTTTGTTTCATTTGAGGCAAGTGCCCAGGTTTCGACACCCGATACCGCCAAAAAAAATATTGCTGATACCGTTAAGAAAGATCTTTTCACAGCTCCCGATACGGTTAAGAAATTGCATAGTAATCCGCTGTCACTTATTCCTCCGGGCGTAGCTATTGTGTATGGCGTATCGTCATTCTTTATTCACCCTATACGCCGGGTAGATTATTATATTGAGGGCGAGATTCAGAAAACAAATCCAACCTTCAGCTCAAAAGCAGAGAGCTATTTTTTAGTAACGCCGATTGTAATGGTTTACGGGCTCGATTTGATTGGCGTTGAAGGCAAAAATACTTTTATTGACCGTACTGCATTACTTGGGCTCTCCGGAGTATTTTTAGGTGTAACAGGTTATGTAACTAAATATACAACACACAGGCTTCGTCCTAATAAATCAGACTACTTATCTTTCCCTTCCGGCCATACTTCTGTAGCTTTTATGGGTGCGGAGTTCCTGGCACAGGAATATTCTGAAAAATCGCCCATATACACAATTATTGGCTATTCTGTAGCTGTTACAACCGGTATTTTCCGAATGTATAACCGCGACCATTGGTTTAGCGATGTAGTAGCCGGTGCCGGATTTGGTGTGTTGTCTACTAAAGCAGCTTACCTGGTTTATCCATATTTACGCAACAAGCTTACACATAAAGGCAAGAACGGAAAAAGCACCATGGTTATGCCTACCTACCAAAATGGTACGCCAGGACTTTCGTTTGCCGCGCAGTTTTAAAAAGAATTTTTTATGAAATATGATTTGTCATGCTGAGGTACGAAGCATCTGTACGCGCGTAAACCAACTTACAGATTCTTCGCTATGCTCACAATGACATCCTTTTTTAATCTTCCGAACACTCATATCCAGGGAACATTTCTCCTCGTCCCTCGTCGAAATGACAAGGTGTAGAAATAAAATATAAATTAGATTGTCATCTCGACCGGAGGGAGAGATCTTCTACAATTAGCATAGCGGAATTACAAGGCGAAGAAGATTTCTCCTTCCAGTCGAAATGACATTAGGATTTATTCTGCAATCCATTTAAAAGCCGGAACAATACAATTATTTTACTTGTATTTTATCTTATAGATCAGTATCGTGGTAGCAAAAATAAGTGTGATAGCATTAGCTACAGCTACCGGTAAACTGGGCTCCATTATGCCATAGATCAGCCATAACAAAGTTCCTGCTGTAAAAAAACAGTACATGGGTAATGATATGCCCGAGGTATCTTTAGTACGAATAGTTTTAACAGCCTGCGGTAAAAACGAAACCGTGGTGCCGAAAGCTGCTAAATAACCTATTATCGCTACTGTATTCATGTGGTGGGTTTACCCTTTTTTGCTAATAGAAAGTAAGATGATACGATTAGATATACTGCCAAAAAGCCTAAGCATCCCGCCACAATTCCCTCTAATATCAAAGCTAAAGCACTGTGGTCAGGCGTTAAAATAGTGATGGCTATAACAGATAATATACCGCCAATCAAACCAAACCATAACGACGCCTTATGCGCTGGCGATGCTGTTTTGCCTAAGGAACTGTGTGTGTAGCCATAGCTAACGTATATCACAAGGCCAATAACCAGCCACCCAAGGAAACGAATCCAGTTATCATACCCAAGCTGCGTCATTAAATAAAAACAGCTTAAAAGCCCTAAAACAGGTATTAGTGACAGATTTTTAATAAATGCCATTACCGTAAGTGCAGCAGATAGAATGATAAACAGGAAGAATGGGAAATTCTCATGCGCGTTCTCGCCTGAAAATAAGCCGATCATCGGTTTCCAGAAAAATATAGCGCCAATAATAAACAGCACCGGGGCTATAAATTTGGCGTTGATGTATGGCAGGTGAAATTTACCCGCTACCGCGGCTTCGCGCGGGATAAGCAATACACCGCCACAAACCAATACAAATGCAAATAAGGTGCCTATACTGGTTAAATCAGTTACCTCGGTAAGGTTCATAAACAATGCAGGTATCGCAACCACAAAACCGGTAACAATAGTAGCGAATGATGGCGTATGAAATTTAGGGTGGATACGTGAAAATACTTTTGGCAATAAGCCATCACGACTCATGCTCATCCATATACGGGGTTGCCCAAGCTGGAAGATCAATAATACACTAGCCGTTGCTATAACCGCGCTAAATGAAATAACACCACCAATACCGGGTAAATGCACTTTGTTAAATACAAATGCCAATGGGTCGCCAACGGCAAGGTCTTTATAACTCACCATGCCGGTTAATACAAGCGCAATCAATACATATAATACCGTACAAATAATTAATGAATAAATCATCCCGCGAGGTAGATCCCGCTGTGGGTTTTCGCATTCCTCTGCTGTGGTAGATATAGCATCAAACCCAATATAAGCGAAGAACACCCCCGAAACGCCCTTCATCACCCCACTAAAGCCATTCGGCATAAAGGGATGCCAGTTGGCGGGTGTTATATAGAAAAATCCAATAGCGATAACGGCTAATACAATAGCTATTTTTAATATAACCATGCCGTTGGTAGCTCTTTTAGTTTCGCGGATACCAATATAAACCAGGTAAGTAATAATAATAACAATAAGCAGGGCAGGGGTATTGGCTATTAACTTAAAGCCGCCAATCCCCGGTGCGGAATTCCAGGCTATAGCGCCTTGTTTAATGTCATCCGTTATAGCTGCTAAATTATGGCTTGCCGTTAGCTGCGCCATTTGTGAATGCGCCGTAAATGCAGAAAAGTAATCCATTATCAGGTACTTAGGCATATGGATATGACAAAGCTCCAGTAAATTAACAAAATAGGTACTCCAGGATATGGCTACCGCTATGTTACCAATGGCATATTCCATCAGCAAATCCCAGCCGATGATCCAGGCGATTAATTCGCCAAAGGAAGCATAAGCATAGGTATAGGCACTGCCTGCAACCGGTATCCGCGAAGCGAATTCGGCATAGCATAATGCTGAAAATCCGCAGGTAACGGCTGTAATTACAAATAATATGGTAACACCCGGGCCACCCTGAAAGGATGCTTCGCCAATGGTAGAGAAAATACCCGCGCCAACTACGGCCGCGATACCCATCAGGGTAAGGTCTTTTACGTTAAGTGCTCTGGTAAGGTGATTGCCTGAATGCTCGCTGTCGCTAAGGCCGCTGGCCACATCGGCCATGATTTTATTGATAGATTTTTTACGGAATATACTATTCGACATAAATTAAATATGGGGTCGGTCAATGGATTCAAACATAATCATTTTTTTGCAGGCAATAAGTATATGCTTAATTTGCACCCATGAATATAAGCATAAAAGATGTATTGTTTAGAATAAGGGTGTTCTTTGTTCCTTATTTGCTAGTGTTAATGCTGTGTTTGTTGATAAAGATCCTGTTTTCGCGCGAGCAAATATACTTCGCGGTGAATAGTCGTAATTTTCCTTTTGGTGATTTTATCGCACCATATTTAACCGACCTGGGCAACTTTTGGACGGTAGTAGTTTTATCACTGATATTAGTAATGTTTAGTTATGCGAAGGCTTTTTTACTGTTATTGATAAATACAGTAACCGCACTTACCGCACAGGTAATAAAGCATATTTTTGATTCTCCGCGACCAACATTATATTTCCAGAACCAATTAGCGCATATTCATTTTGTAAAAGGAGTAGAGATGTTGAGGCTGCATAGTTTCCCATCAGGCCATACGGTAAGCGCATTTACAACAGCTGTGCTTTTCACTTACTGGGCAAAAAATAAATTCTGGGGATTGCCGCTGCTAATACTGGCGATGTGCGTAGGTTACTCGCGGATGTACTTAAGCGAACATTTTTTTGAGGATGTTACAGCAGGATCAGTAATTGGTACAATAACAACTGTGTGTTTAATAACCTGGCTGGCTAATGTGCAATTTTTAAAATCAGCTAAGTGGAATAGAGGCGTAATTTTTAAATAAATTGTCATGCTGAGGGACGAAGCATCTGTGCAGCGTAAACGAGCTTACAGATTCTTCACTACGTTCAGAATGACAATAAGGGTAGTAGATAACTTAATCAGTTATATCCTCATCATCGTACTTCTTCTTGCGGGTAATGGCCATATATATGGTAACCACTATAATTATAGTGCCGCCTATATAGATTAGTATTTCTGAAATGCCAAATAATGATTCCATTATAATTATACTACCTGTAAAGTGAAATTATGTTTTACCAACCAGCTAAAAATAACAAAGTCCCCGTACATACGGGGACTTTGTTATTTTATAATTTATCCATTTCGCCTTTTACAAATTCAGCAAGTTCTTTAACATAACTTGCGCTGAAATCAAATTTAATACCCGCGGTTTCGTAAATTTCTTTGATGGTTTTGGTATAGCCTAATTTTAAGGCATCCATATATTGCTGTAATCCTTTCTCAGGATTTTCCTTATAGTTTTTCCAAACCGCGATAGCGCCTAACTGCGCCATGCCGTACTCGATGTAATAAAACGGCACTTCGAAAATATGTAGTTGTTTCTGCCACAAATTAGCTTCAGCTTCTTCCAAACCACTCCAATCCGCAAAACCTGCGCCGAATGGCTCATAAATCTGTATCCAGGCTTCGGTACGTTCGGCATCGGTATGGCCCGGGTTGGTATATATCCAATGTTGAAACTGATCAACCACAGCTACCCATGGCAATGTTTTTAATACATCGAAAAGCTGATCGCGTTTGGCGCGTTTCAGATCTTCTTCGTTATCAAAATAAACATTCCAGTTATCCATCGAGATCAGCTCCATGCTCATGGAAGCTAATTCCGCTACTTCGGATGGGCAATGTTTAAAATCGTTCAACTCAAGGTCAGCCGTTAAAAAGGTATGAACCGCATGCCCACCTTCGTGAACCATCGTAGTCAGATCTCGGAAAGTATTGGCCGAGTTCATGAAAATGAAAGGCGCGCCGGTTTCCGACAATGGGTAGTTATAACCACCCGGTGCTTTGCCTTTGCGGCTTTCTACATCAAACAAACCATTGTCTTTCATGATCTCCAAACGCTCGCCTAAATAGCTGTTGATGTTCCGGAAACATTGTATTGATTTATCGATCAGCTCTGCACCACCGTTAAATGGTTTTAAAGCCGGTTTGCCCGATACGTCAACATCCAGATCCCACGGCTTTAACGTATCCAAACCTAAAGCAGCTTTACGATTGTTGGCCTGTTCTCTTAATATCGGCACAATCTCTTTTTCAATCGCTTCGTGGAAAGCGTAGCAATCCTGCGGGGTATAGTCAAACCTGCCCAATGCCTGGAACATATAATCCCTGAAATTTTCGAACCCTGCATTCAGGGCCACTTTATGTCTTAGCCCACGCAGGTGATCAAATAACTCATTCAATTTATCTTTATCCTGTAGGCGGCGGAAAGTTATCTTCTCCCAAACTTCCTGTCTTTTAGTGCGGTCGGTGCCTTTTAAAAATACGGCGGCTTGCTCTAAGGTATACTCCTTACCATCAATTTCTACAGATAATGCACCGCTGATACCCTGGTATTTTTGTTGCTCAACCTGAATTTCAGTTTGAATAGGGATGTTTTCCTCTCTAAACAACTCTAATGATTTTTTTACGCCGCGCAGATAGATGAAGAATTTTTCTTTATCAAGCGCATCAACATATTCACTGCTAACCAGCTTTTTATTCAGATCATTACTATAAGGCGCAATCTTTGGCTCGATCTCGGTAGCAAAGTATTGGAATTTTTCCAGCAGTTCTTCATTAGCGGTATCACAAGTCATGCGGATATAGCGCCAGGCAAAATCTTCTTCAATAGCTGCCTCTAACTCGCTGCGGTCTTTTAACCAATTTTCTAATTCTTCAGCAGAATTAATTTGGCGGTCGCAAAGTTCTTTAAAAAGTGGTTCCAGTGCTTCCCAATTCATTTCAAGGTCGGCAGGTATATATGTTCTTGTTTTTTTGTGGATCATGGTTTTATAATATGCAGATGTGCAAATATGCAGATTAATGACCAAGCGCCAAATATGATAAGCAGATTTTACACTGTATTGTTGTTTGTGAGGATACAAACAAAAGGGTCGTACTATGTTGTTTGTGGGGACACAAACAACAGAATCTAAATCTCATCCGTTGCCTGTGTCCTCACAGGCAACCATTATTTGCTTTTATACAAGGTTTGCGACATGTGCTTTATTCCATCCTCGTAACTTGTCGGTTTAAAATTAAAGGCCTTCTCAAACTTGTCGGAATTGAAATCATAGTCATGGTCGTACTGGTAGTACATTTCCACAACACCGGCAACAACCGTATTAAACAACCCGAATATCCAGAGCATAAACTTATTAATCCGCATAAATTTGGGTTTTACGTGGTAGATGTTCGCCGCCATATTAATAAATTCTTTACCGGTAAGTGTCTTAGCGGTAGGGGCGTGCCATATTTGGTTATCACTCTGCGGGTTTTGACCCAACAGGTACATAGCTTTGCCGGCATCAGGAATATAAGTGAAGTTGTGTTTAACTTTAGGGTCGCCTATCCATTGGGCGCTTTGTTTCTGGGCGTATTTATCCAGCACCATCATATCAAATGAACTATTTTTAGAGTCGGTACCGTAAAAATCCGCGGCGCGCAAAATGCTGGCTTGTATTTTACCGGCTTTAACTTCAGCCATTAACTGGTCGGCTATTTTTACGCGGACTTTACCTTTTTCGCTGACAGGTTGGTATGGCGTTTCTTCAGTCATTGGTCCATCAACCAGACCATACATATAAACATTATCAAAAAATATCAACCGGGCATTGGCTGCTTTGGTGGCATTGATAACATTTTGCATAATAACCGGCCATTGCTGTTGCCATATTTTAGCATCATATACCAGCCCAGCGCATAAATAAATTACTGTTGAACCTTTAGTGGCTTCCAATACTTCGTTATAATTTAACAGATCAGCTTTTTGCCAGCTGATGTTTTTGCCAGTTGGATTAATTGGCTTACGACTTACCAGTCTTATAGTTTCGTTATTGTTTAATAACTCTTGTGTTAAAGCGTTTGCTACTGGCCCGCCGGCTCCTAATATAGTATGCATGATTTCTTCGTTTTTGTTATAACAAAGTTATCATAGTATTGGCGGTCAAAACGTTAACAAAAGATAAGAAATTGAGCGTGATGCTATTTTACAACCGGTTCCATAATGCGCTTGCGTATCCGCGATAGTGAAACAGGTGTAATGCCCAGGAAATGCGCGATATAATGTTGCGGCATCCGTTGTAAAACATCTCTACCGGTTTGTAATAGCTGCAAATAACGTTCTTCTGGCGATTGGGTAATAAATGATGCTACTCTGTCTTCATAACAGCATAAATAATGCTCGGCTACTAACCTACCGAAACGCTCCATTTTATGAGCTAAAATAGGACTGGCTAACATTTGCTGGAACGCCTCATAACTAATGTTGATCAGCCGGGTTTCTTCCAATGCCTGTATGTAAGTGATGGTTGGTGTTCGGGTCAAGAAGCTTTTGTAGGAGCTTGTAAACTCTTGTTCGAAACTAAAATAGCTGGTGATATCCTCGCCATTAATGATGTGATAATAGCGAACAGAGCCCGAAACTAAAAAACCAAACTTATCGCAAACCGTATCGGCAGTAGCATAATGCTGTTTCTTTTTTAGCTTGGTAAAGGTTACATGCTTGGTGAATGCTTCCCATTCTTCTGTGTTGAAGGTTACATATCTTTCAAGGTATGTCCTGTATATTATAAGCGCGGTGGCAGCATCCATATACAAATATGGTTATTTTATTGCATCTCTGCACGTTTTTTGATTACCCGCCAGTTACCTGTGGTCGTATCGAAAATAGACTATAAATAAACACCGAAAAGAGCTCTTCGGGTAACCGAAGAGCTCTTTTAATTATCTTATATCTTAGATAAGATTATAATTTTTATCCAGTGCTTGTATCCTCACGGGCAATCATATGATTTGATGTGTAATAGTTGTTTGTGAGGTCACAAACAACGGGTTAAGAGAATTCGGTTTGATAAAACAAAAAAACCTTTCGGTAATATCCCGAAAGGCCTTTTCATTTCCATTGCTTGTGTCATCACAAGCAATTTGATTATAACTTACCGATAACTTGTACTAAGTCGATCAGTTTATTTGAATAACCCCACTCGTTATCGTACCATGATACCACTTTAACAAAGTGATCATTTAAAGCGATACCAGCTTTTGCATCAAATATTGATGTACGTGCATCTCCTTTAAAATCTTCAGATACTACGTCATCTTCAGTGTAACCTAAAATTCCTTTTAGTTCACCTTCTGATGCAACTTTCATCGCAGTTTTGATTTGCTCGTAAGTAGCGCCTTTAACCAATTTAACAGTTAAATCAACTACCGATACATCGGCAACCGGTACGCGGAATGACATACCTGTTAATTTACCTTTCAACTCAGGGATAACTAAAGTTACTGCTTTAGCTGCGCCTGTTGATGAAGGGATGATGTTTTGGTAAGCGCCACGGCCACCTCTCCAATCTTTAGCTGATGGGCTATCAACAGTTTTTTGAGTTGCAGTTACAGCGTGCACTGTGCTCATTAAACCTTCTTCTATACCGAAAGCATCATTTAATACTTTTGCGATAGGAGCAAGGCAGTTAGTAGTACATGAAGCGTTTGAAACGATAGTTTGCTCAGTTTTTAACAATTTGTGGTTTACACCCATTACAAAAGTAGGGGTATCATCCTTTGCAGGCGCACTCATTACTACTTTTTTAGCACCAGCGTCAATGTGTTTTTGAGCAGTTTCCTGAGTTAAGAATAAACCTGTTGATTCGATGATAACTTCAGCACCTACTTCATTCCATTTAAGGTTAGCAGGGTCTTTTTCGGCAGTAACACGTATGGTTTTACCGTTTACCACTAAGTGGCCGCCTTCAACAGCAATAGTTCCTTTGAACTGACCGTGGGTTGAATCGTATTTTAACATGTAAGCCATGTAATCCGGCTCAACAAGGTCATTGATACCAACAACTTCAATGTCTGATCTTTCTATTGCAGCTCTGAAAGCTAAACGACCGATACGGCCAAAGCCGTTAATTCCTATTTTCATGATTTTTTAATTTTTGTTAGAATAGTACGTTAGTAAATTATTTATAGGTTCTTTAATTATGTTTCCGATGGTCAAATTTGATTCGGCGGCAACCTCTATAAGGTGATCCTGAAAGTTGGCTGCAACTGAGCCTGCAAAGTGAACAGCAGCTTCGGGATATTGCTTATGTAAAGGTAACAAATATGTGTTTATTAGCTTGCTAAATCCTTTTTTTATTACATTTTGTAGATAAACATCTTCCCTGTTTTCCAGGTAAAAGTCATTGAATGAACTGAGGAATAAAGCCGGTTGTTTTTGGCGATAGACCTTCTCTAAAAGGTTGCTGCGATCCGCATCATACTTATGTACAAACTTTTTGCGCAGTGGCACGGGCAGCGTTTCATTCATAAAACCTTTTATCAGTTCCCGGCCTAACCAGTTGCCCGATCCTTCATCAGCCAGGATATAACCCAAACCATAATTGTTTGGCTTAACCTTGCGGCCATCATACCATGCCGCGTTTGATCCGCTGCCGCAAATGCTTACAATGCCGGGCGTATTTTTGCAGCAGGCAATAGCGGCAGCCATAATATCATGATCAACAGTAACTTTTCCGTTTTTAAAAAAGCTTGAAAGCGCATTTTGGATCACCTGTTTCAAATCAGCTGTTGAAGCGCCCGCACCAAAAAAATAAATGCGTTTTATTTCTTCGGCGTGATGGATGAGGTTGATGTTTTTATTCAGCAGTTGTACGATGAATTTTTCATCATTAAAATAGGGATTGATGCCATTGGTTTTAAAGGAAGCGATAGTTCTGCCTTTATCAGCCAAACGCCAATGCGCGTAGTGCGATCCGCTATATACAACTGCAATCATTTATATCGATAATATATCGGCCATTTGTAACAGGTCCGATTCCAGCCTGAATTCCTGCTGGTTCAATGCTTTTTCTAAACTGGTTAGTACTATGTGGTTGGCCTCTAAGCCCACCATTTTTTGTGTTTCGCCCGCAATTAAGGCATTTACCGCCGCAAAACCAAGTCTGCTACCCAAAATACGGTCGAAACTTGACGGGCTGCCACCGCGTTGCAGGTGGCCTAATATGGTAACTTTAATATCGTAGTGTTTTACTTCCTGCTCAACACGTTTGGCAATATCATAAACACCGCCATTTTTATCGCCTTCGGCAACAATTACAATACTTGATGATTTTTTGTTGAGGTGTCCTGTTTTTAAACCGTCAATCAGCTCGCTGATGGCAGTTTCTTTCTCTGGTAGTAAAATGGCTTCTGCTCCGCAGGAAATGCCCGCACGAAGCGCTATAGCGCCTGAATCACGACCCATTACTTCAATAAAGAATAAACGGTCATGTGCATCGGCAGTATCGCGTATTTTATCTATCGCCTCAATAACGGTATTGGTAGCGGTATCAAAACCCAAGGTATAGGTTGTGCCGCATAAATCGTTATCAATAGTACCCGGAACACCAATTACCGCAATGTCAGGATATTTTCTGGAGAAGCGCAGGGCGCCAGTAAAAGTACCATCACCACCAATAACAACTATGGCATCAATTCCTTGTGCTTTTATATTTTGATAGGCAGTTTCCATGCCCTCATCGGTACGAAACTCTAAACAACGGGCTGTTTTTAATATGGTACCACCCAGGCTAAGTATATTACTTACTGACCGTGGGGCCATATCGTACATATCGTTTTCAATAAGTCCTTTATAACCTTGCCTTACCCCAACAACCTCCAGATTGTTATATATGGCTGTTCTTACTACTGCGCGTATACAAGGGTTCATGCCGGGGGCATCGCCGCCGGAAGTGAGAACCGCAAGTTTTGAAATTTTATGCATCTTTACAAAACCAATTATAAAGACGAAGATAGTGTGTATAAATTACACAATTAAATTTTATTTTATTTTTGGATTAGAAATTATCCCTATATATTTAGTTTTATTTAAAAATTTACAGCTTTTGGACTTACAACTTCCTCATTTCGACTCCGTATTTTCTATTGATTGCGTGATTTTTGGTTTTGATGCCGGAGTGCTTAAGGTTTTATTGATTGAGCGTAACGAAGAACCTTTTAAAGATAGTTATGCATTGCCAGGCTATATTGTTGAGCACGATGAAAGCATTGACGATGCCGCGGAGCGCATATTATATGAGCTTACCGGGCTTCGTGATATATCTATAAGACAATTTCACACTTTTGGTGATGTTAACCGCCATCCGCAGGGTAGGGTGGTTTCTATCGGCTATTTCGCATTGATACGTATCATCGGCCAAAAAGAATTAAACCCGATAACACAGGTTGCCAGCAAAGCATTCTGGCATCCGGTAAATGAATTGCCTAAACTGGCATTCGATCATACCGTAATATTTAATAGAGCGTTTAAAAAAATACGCGCCAAATTAAATTATGAGCCAATAGCTTTTGAGTTATTGCCTGAGAAATTTACGCTTACCCAACTACAATTATTGTATGAGGCAGTGCTGGATAAAAAGCTCGACAAGCGAAACTTCCGTAAAAAGATGTTGAGCTATGGCTTTTTAAAGGAGCTGGCCGAGAAACAAAAAGGCGTATCATACCGTGCAGCCAAGTTGTATAAATTCGACAGGCGTAAGTATGCTAAGATATTTCAGAATGAAATAGCGAGTTAGGGATAGAGATTAGAGGCTAAAGATTAGAGATTAGGCCTTGACGACAGACAATAAAAAAGAGCGATGAATAATTTCATCGCTCTTTTTGTTGAGAACTAATCTCTAACCTCCGTTCTCTAGTTAACTAACTACAAGTGTGAAGGAGAAAGTTCTAAGTGGTATTTAACCAAATCATCTATAGGTGAGCGGATGATACGGCCTACGGTCATGCCGTTTTCGGTTGCAACTTCTTCCAGCACATTGCGGAAGTTGTAGCCTACAGAACCGATACAGTTAAAAGTATATTTTTGATAATCTGGATAGTGTGTTACCAGGTTACGGAAGAAATCTTCGAACGAGGTACGAACAATGTTTCTTGAATATTCAATGTTTACAATGTTATCATAAACAAATTTGCTGAAGCTTGCACAAAAACGGTTTGCACGTGGCTGGGTATAAACACGCTCATTTATATCATCAGGTGTAAGCTGAAAGGTATCCCAAAAGTTTTTGCGAACAGCCTCAGGCATATAACCACGAATATAATCGGTTAATAATTTTTTACCGATATAACAGCCGCTTCCTTCGTCACCTAAAATATAAGCACCCGAATCAATATTGCTGGCTACATCTTTTCCATCATAAATACAAGTGTTGGTACCTGTGCCTAAAATAGCGGCAAAACCTTCGGTGTTACCTAATAATGCCCTTGCCGCAGCAAGTAAATCATGGCCCACATTAATTTTTGAATGAGTGAAAACAGCCTGCATTGCATTTTCAACAATCTGGCGCTTATCAGCAGTTGAACAACCAGCGCCGTAATAATTTACTTCGGTTATGGCAGCTAAATCCAGGTCTGTAGGTAAGTTTTCCTTTAGCGATTGGATAATATATTCTTCGTCTGAGAAATATGGGTTATAACCCTCTGTATTAAAATAAACTTTTTTCCCCTCCTCGGTAACTAAACACCAATTTGTTTTAGTTGAGCCACCGTCAGCAATTATGATCATAAATTATGTTTTTAAAAAAATCGGTTAAAAGTATGATTTACTTATTGTAAAAAGAACACTTTGAATTATTAAAATTAAAAATTGAGGCTAAAAAAATATTTGTAATAGCTATTAGCAATAAAATTGTTACTTAAAACAACAATATTGCTATTGAAAACTTGCAAAATCGATTTTCAGATAGCTTACAATTGGTTTTATTAGTACAGGTCAGTTTTTATTAAAATACAATTATATGTATTTGGCTTGATATTTTAAGCCAAAGCAAATGGAAATTGTTTAGTTATGACAAAATATAATATCAGTTGTTTGTCTTGAATGGAATAAATTACTAATTGATTCATTTTTCTTCGAGATGCTTTGATATTTATTTGAGTTTGCTATTGTAGTTGGGTATTTGTGGGGATGGTTAAAAATGGTTTTGGTTATAGAAGTTCTATATTTACTTTCATAAACCATTACCTGTAATTATGTTGTCACCTAAAAAAGTGAGTAGATTATTTATAAGCCTTTGCCTGTTATTGGTTGCTTTTGCAAGCGTTAAGGCACAGAGCAACAAACCGAAGTTTCATGTAATAGCCTTTTATACAGGTAAAAATGATCTGGCGCACATCAGTTTTGTGCATGAAGCAAATAAATGGTTCCCGAAGATGGCGGAGAAATACAATTTCGCTTATGATTCCACCTCAAACTGGAGCAATATGAATGCTGAATTCCTTTCACATTACCAGGCTATAATATTTTTAGATACCCGCCCCGAAGACCCTGCAGCTCGTGCGGCATTCCAAAAATATATGGAAGATGGCGGCGGGTGGATAGGTTTTCACTTCTCGGCATTTGCGCTAACCCCGTCAGATGTTCCTGCCAATTGGGATTGGTATCATAACGTATTTCTAGGCTCTGGGCAGTATGTGAGTAATACATGGCACCCTACATCAGCATTTTTAAGGGTCGAAGATCCGCATCATCCGGTTACAAAGGGCTTGCCAACGCCATGGAAATCACAACCCAACGAATGGTACCGCTGGGAAAAGGACCTGCGCACTAATCCTGATATTACCATACTGCTATCTATTGATTCAACCAGTTTTCCGCTGGGTACAGGCCCAAAACAAAGCGAAATATGGCATAGCGGCTATTACCCGGTTGTGTGGACTAATAAAAACTACAAAATGGTATACATGAATATGGGCCATAACGATATGGACTATGATCACCATACCAATAAAGAGTTATCGCATACTTTGGATAATATCATAGAAGATAAACTAATTATAAATAGTTTATTTTGGGTGGCTACTGGCAAAAAGACGGATAAGTAGTTTATAATCTGTTAATTAACAACCTGCATTTAAAATTTAATTTTTTGCAAGAAATTTGCATCTTTGCAGCTGCAAATTATTGCGGGGTCCCATAGCTCAGCTGGATAGAGCAACTGATTTCTAATCAGTAGGTCTCAGGTTCGAATCCTGATGGGATCACAACAAAAGCCTTTCTATGTAAATAGGGAGGCTTTTTTGTTGGGTTTGATTTCCAAAAGTTACTTCTAAGTAGGTTTAGTTTGTACATAGTTTGTACAGTTTTGCAAGCCACTAACCATAATTCAAACATTATGGTAAACTTAAAAACCATTCTTGACACTAGAAGAGCTAAAGCAGATGGCTCATTCACTATTTTATTCCGGGTTACGAATCATAAAGATGTAAAGTACATTGCTTCTGGATTCTCTGTCTTTGAAAATCAATGGGATGTCAGTGCATCATCATTGAATAAGCATCATCCTAATGCGGTTTCTATAAATTCTTTAATCAGTAAGCGTTTTTATGAAATACAAAAGGTCATAGTTGGTCTTGAGGACAAAGACGAATACACTTACGAGACGTTGAAAGAAATTATAAACCCCAAACCTGTTGAGACTAAAATACAAAAGGCCATCACATTCAAGCAGTTCTCACAGGAAGTAATGGATGAAATGATTATAATAAAACGTACAGGAGGGGCTTTAGTGTACCTAACAGCAGTAAACCGTTTAATAGAATATTCCAACAACCAATTAATGACATTTGAGGATATCAATTATGCGTTCCTTGAAGGATTTAAGAACAAACTATTAAAGGATGGACTTAAAAAGAACTCTGTCGGAAACTATTTTAGGTCTATAACAGCACTGTACAACAAGGCTATCAAATCCAAAGTGGTTAGCAGAGAATTGTATCCCTTTCATGATATTTCAATTAAAACTGAAAAGACAGCTAAGAGAGCGATCTCGGCACGCGAACTGTCAGATATATATAACTTTCCACGTAAAGAATGCTCACGGGAATGGGATAGTGGTAACTACTTCTTTCTAAGTTTCGCATTGCGAGGTGTGTCGTTTACTGATATGGCGTATTTGAAAACTGAGAATATTACTAAAGGGTACATTACCTACCGAAGACGTAAGACTAAGAAACTTTACACTATAAAACTTCATCCTGTGGCTATTCGGATTCTAAGTAACTACAAAAATAATAACAACGGCTACCTGCTACCTATATTTCCCAAGAATATAATTGAGGACAGTGAAAATGCAACTAAGGTCACAAGGCAGTGGATTAAGACCACTAACAAATACCTAAATCGGATAGCGAAGAGTTGCGGATTCGAGATCAACGTTACTACATATGTGATCAGACATACATGGGCTACAACCGCCAACCGGCTTGGATTTTCAAATGAAATGATTGCAGAAGCAATGGGACACGAGTATGGTAATAAGATAACTAATATTTACCTTGATGATTTCGATCAAACCTTGATTGATGAAATGAATGATAAAGTGATTATAAGTATCATACCTTGCTTGAAACATGTAAAGAATAATTTCAAATTCGTTTCACGACCAGCTGTTGACCTTCACAAATATAAGATGTACAAAACAAGTTTAGCTTTGGTTCGAAGTTGAATTTAATTACAAAACCAATCAGCAGGGTAGACAACTATCTTGCTTTTTTTATCTTCGTACCTTTTAAAAAAGAAGGCCCACCTTGAGAGTGAGCCTTCTAAACGTAAATGAAAATTCTCAGCTATATTGGCGCTGTACAGGAATGATGGGCTTATAACCAGTCACCTTTCCTTTTTTCGTTTGATCGTAAACGACTTCCACGAAAAAGACTTTTAAAAAGTCGTCCTCACATTGAGCATTAATGCGTTTGATATAGGGGTCTAGTCCCAAATCAGCACGCTCCTCATTAACCGACCTACTTATCTCATCGAGGCTGTAAATCACACCTGTTTCAAAAGTGTTTGTTAACGCGGTGTAATACTCCGCTTCACTATTACGAGAGCGAGATTTAAAGCAAGATAAGTCACAGGGTTCTTTAGGAATGCACAGCTTTATTATGCCTAACTTTTATTGGGTGCTCTATTGTGAATTCACTTACACCTATGCTGTCGATTTTGCCTTTTACAATTGCCCTTATGAAGTTGAAATCAGAAAGATGCTCAGACCATTCCCACTTGACCGGCAAGCGAAAGAGAAGGAGTTACAACCTAACTTCAAAACATTCTATCAAAATGTGCTAAAGATTCAAGATCCTGCTTTCCTACATTCTTTATAAGCCTACAATGCTTAACAACATTCTTAAACTCATTTCTGAAGCTTGGTCTATGACCAGGCTTCTTTCATTTAAACCATTTACTAACTCACTAAACAAATCATTTATGAAACCACTTAACAATGAAACAGCAGTCTTGGCTTATAATAAGTCAGTAAGCGATTGTTACTTTAAAATTCTAAAGGAGACACGCAAGCAGCTTGCTACACTTGAACGCGAAGAACTTCGCTATTGCCTGGAAAGGGAAGACCGAACAACCACCAAACCTAATACTGTCATTCATGAAATCGTAAATCCATTGATTTATCTACAGCTGGAATGCAAGCCTGATAACAGGTTCGCGATCCATTTCGGATTTGAACAGGTGCTGTCTATTAATCAGTATAGCCAACTGACCACATTCTTTATACGCCTACTATATCGGGTGACTTCTAAAGAGGCAACTGTAGTCAACGTTGAAGATTCAGTGCGCACGGACTGGATAATATCCACCTGTGAGAATATGTATGAATACATTGAGGAGAACAACAAGTACCACCAGTTTAGGCTGATAAAGCATAAGCCAGCAGCAATGAAAAGAAAACAGCTCAAAGCTGTGGCATAGTATCTAAACTCTTATTAACTTTACACACAAAACAAGGAGGAACCCGCAAACATACTCATCACAGACATCAAAATGTATTAAAATATAAGTGTTAACTTATTGTTCTTGTCTTAGGAAACCGCAAATTTAATTAGACAACGAGAGCAGATTAGTTCAACACCCGCGCAATAAGCGTGAGGTGCTGACTTGTCTGTTGTTGTCGGGTTCTTTGCGGTACCTCTAAGACACAGATTAAGTTCAGTCCTTGCGCTTATTGTGTTTTAAACCTACCGATTGAAGGGCTATCGGTGCCTTACATCCATTAACAAATTAATGAAACAAACCTTATCAGTGCTCCTATTGGCAGCAACCATTATCTCTTCATGCTCAAAATCCAGCGTTAACAAATCAACTCCAAGCACTCCATCTGTACTTCTTACTGAGGTTATTGATAACACCACAGGTGATCCAAACATTGGCAAACCACTTTATCAATTCACTTACAACGGTAAGCGATTAACCCAGGCAGTTATCTATCATTATCCAGATGTTGAAACCGACTTATTTAATTACGACAGTCAAGGTCATTTGACAGGAACAACCATTTCTCATACAGTATCAAATACATATGATGATGTTAGTTCAACAGTGACTTACAATGGCAGTAACATTAGTGAGATCCAGTTTTATAGTGCGCCTAACGTATTAGACAAAAACATGGATATTAAACTCACCTACACCAATGGCAAGCTAACCAATTGGTTCAATAGCAACGAGGTGAGTGATACCTATACTTATGACAGCAATGGTAATAACACAAAAGAGGTTGCAACAGAGTATCAAAACGGACAACCTGATGGTTCAATAAGTACTGTTACAAGTTCATCATTTGATGGTAAATCAAATTTGACACAGGCCTTGCCATTGTGGGCATACTTTAGAGTTTATACTGAAGATCAGAGCTTACTATACACGCTCGGTGCCAATAATCCTGTAGCATCCAATGATAATGGAACTGCTTTTACTTATACCTATCAGTATAACAGCTATGGTTTTCCGTCTGCTATAACGTGGACTGACGCTTATCCGCAATCTTATACTTATCAGTATACACAAGTTAACTAAACTTCTTATAAGCCTTACCTATGTGGGTAAGGCTTTAATAACTATTATAACTACATAACCCATTAAAATCACAACCATGTTAAAAAAGATTTTATTCATTACACTGCTCAGTATAGCAGGAATGAACGCTCACGCACAAGGTGGTTATATCCAATATGAGCCTATTCCTTCTCAAGCTCCACCGCCACCACCGGAGCAACAACCTACTTACCAGCCCCAACAACAGCAACCAGTTTATCAACAGCAATATTATCAGCAACCAACATCTGAACCGCAAGGGCAGTTGACTTATGGTTACATCATCAAATCTACTGGTTACCGAAAGGTAAGCTTAAAAGTAATTTATTCGGACAATGCTGTTTACATCACTGCTGTAAAAGAATTATCAGCAACCTATTGGACAAACCTGACTACTAGCGGCGCTAAAGGTCAAAAGTTGATGTATAATGAGGACTACTCTGATAAGTTCGAGTACAAGGTTTACCTACCTGTCTTGGGCGAAGTAGTTTATTTCTAACCAATCACATTGAAACAATGAAATCGATTAAATTAACCATACTACTGCTCTTATTCGTCGTTGTTACGACTACTAGCAATGCTCAAAGCTATGCCACTCTCAGATATTGGGGAAAAGAATACAAACTTGACCGCAATTTCATTGGTATATTAAATGAGAACTGGAGTAACTTTATAGTTGGGGAAGCTCCCCGTTTTCGGTACTATGATCCTAACGATTATCAGGACATCTACACAAAGATTGTCAACAACTTAACTAATCCTTCATTTATAATCATAGTAACAGAGTCCAACCAGTTACAATGGCAAAATGCCATTGGTATACTTCCAGGGACTGATGGTGAAAAGGGTAGAAGCAAGCGTAGTTATAGACGAGCCTCATTGGTGCTGAATAGGGTGGTAATGCCAGCATTAACCCAATTTACCCAATTGAAACAAGCCCAAAGCTGGAGTAAATAGAAGTCTGAACAATGAAAGTAAAATCGAAAGAATCAGAAATGCTTTCATTGAAAGATGTATACACCGCATGGAAATTACATTACACCAATCGTAATCAACTTCTTTATAAGCTTCACATGATTGTGCTTACTGTTTGGCTTGTGGTAAGGTATACTGTCCCTTTACTTATAAGGCAGATGCTTAAACCTGTTGTCAGATATATTAAAGAGTTGGCTACTGAACAAAATGGTAGTATACGATATATGAAGCATCGTAATTAAATTCATTTCAATAGTGCCTACTTCGGTAGGCTCTATTCTTAATTGATAATCATTATCTTTATTTGCATGAAACGAGACATCAACCTTGTAAAGAAGTTACTATGCTATTTTGAAGACAGTGAGACTATCTATACTGAAATTCTGCTTGAACAGTACTCACCATTCCCTGACTATACAGATGATGTTATTTCATATCACATTGAATTGATGATCGAAGGAGGATACTTGCAAGGACATTTTATCGTTCAAAATGATGCGCATATTATGTTACAACTAACATGGGATGGACACGAGTTCTTAAGTTTATTAAAAGATAAAGAAGTCATCAACAAAATAATGTCTGTGAGTAAAGAAGGTTTAAATACGATGTCCTTTGGTGTGCTAAAAGATATTGCAAAGAAACTGATTGAAAGTAAGGCTGAAAGGTTATTGGGGTTATCTTCTAAGTAATTGTACATAAGCATCACTAACCTCACCCGCTCTTGTTGCTTACATCAGGTAAGGTTAGCTCCGCTTATGTCGCGCGCAGAGGCCTTTCACACACAAGGTCCATAGGTATTACGAAACTCTTAAGCTTTACAAACCTGTCGCCAGATTTCGCTACGTTTAAAGAGTGCTAGCGCACACATTAAACTCCACTGCCTTGCCACCGCTCAAGCCAGTACATTTATTTTATAGGCCTTATACGCTAATACCCACTGATAAATAAATGTTCCTGTCTTTATAAGCCCAAGCCTCGCAATCTGTCACCTGGTTTGCTTCAAGCAAAGTCGTTTCTCCATGAAAGCTGCCTCAGCCTAATAATTCAATTACGCTATGCTTCATCCATTTATTAGGCTGTCGCTTTCCATAATTTTACTCACCTACGCCTCGTCGAAGACTTCACAACTGTCATGGCTTTTGATAAGTCCAACACACAGGCAAAGCTGACAAAAGCGACGCCAGTTCTTTGTGTGAAGCATTCTTTGTAGCCGCACTTCGTGCTTTCTCTACAAAGATCTTCTCCTCTGTTCGTAGGCGGTTCGTAGAATTGGGAGCATCAGATATACCCTGTTCATTTTTTATAAGCCTAACCTTTTAAAAAATCAGGCAGCAATGACTTCAATAAATCAATTTCTTAAATCTCTATTTGCTACACTTTATTAACAGGGGGATATAAAACCTCTTTTTGTTTAGAAGTGTAGCAAATATATAAATGTGTATGCAGTTATAGGAGTATATAAGCTATATCAATTTGATTTTTATTGTCTTGCAACGAGAATATTACTTTTTGTGTTGTGGATTAAATATTATTCTCTACTTTAGGACGTATAATTAACACAACCTTATCGACATGCACAATCTACTCCTTAATTGCGGAAAACTCTCTCAAAGACATATTTATTTATCTCAATATTCTAAGTTGATCTAAGCATTTTACAAGCGTTCTATAAAGCCTGTTTACATAAAAACATGGTTGCTGCTGTAGTATGCTCAGCAATTATTACCAATCACAATAAAATTCAATTGTTCCCATGAAAAAAATTTACTTCCTAGTCTTTTCATTTATTTTAATTGCTAATTTTTCCTTTGCTCAATGGACGACCAGCGGTTCTAATATTTATTATACGGCAGGTGCTGTGGGCATTGGCACAACAAGTCCAAATGCTGCATTAACTGTTGTTGGCACCGTCTTATCTTCTGTACCCAATGCAGGAGGAGACAACAATAATCTTATGTTAGGGAATCCCAGTGCGGCCAGTAATACAAACGACTTAAGAGCAGGGATTTGGCTGGACAATAATGGCATGCTTAAATTTCGTTCTGTTACCGGTTATGGCTTTGCTTTTCGGAATACATCTAATACATATGATATTTTAAATGTTACGGACAACGGAATGTCCATAGGAACACAGACCTTACCTCCTGGATATAGCTTGGCTGTTAACGGAAGTGCTATAGCAACCTCATTTACAGTTCAGTCTTATACCAACTGGCCCGATTACGTGTTTAAATCCAGCTACAGATTACCCTCTCTTAACGATGTTAAAATTTATATAGATCAGAACCATCACTTACCTGATGTGCCATCAGCAGAGCAGGTCGCCAAAGACGGGCTTAACCTGGGTGATATGAGCAAAATAACAATGCAGAAAGTGGAAGAGTTGACTTTGTATTTGATTGAGAAAGACAAGCAGTTGCGAGAAGAAGCCGATGCTATAAAACTCTTGCAACAGGAAGTAGACCAACTCAAACAACAACACTGATTTGAACAGTACCAATAAATTATTATCATGAAAACACTCTACTTAACTTTCGTATTCGCATTCGTCGCTTCAGTTAACTGCTTTGGTCAAACCACCTTAACAGAAGACGCCAGTGGAAATTTGAATACCGCTAAAGTAGTTGCCACCACTTCAATTGGTCAATCCTTTTTTATAGGTCACCAGGCGGGTAGTGGCTATGCTAACTCCTTGGCTATATTTAGTGCGCTGACTGACAATCCGACAGGTAATGCCAACTATTTTTATGACGGGCAGACCAATGGCGCAAGAAATTTCTATGTAAGGGCGGACGGGCAAGGGTATTTTGCGGCGGCGCTGGGAGTCGGTACTACAAATTTAGCTGCAGTATTCAATGTTTATGAAGCTACAGGGCTGGGCAGTACTGCACAAAATAGTTCTTTATTAACTACGGTAAGTGGCTCAGCAGGTACGGGAAATAATTTTCAAAATAACATATGGTTAGTAAGAAATGCCTCGGGAAGTGACTGGTATACCACCCGGTTACACGATGGGATTTCGATTGACGGATCGTTTCAAACTCCACAGGTGAACACCTGTACCTGGTGGGAACGCGATCCCAGTCAGAACATTCAATCATGGGGCAATGGAGCATCAACCTATATGTCTATCCATAACGGTAATGTAGGCATTGGTACAGTTGATAATGCAAATTGGCAGCTGGGAACTTCTACTTATAAATTAGCTGTAAATGGAAGCATTGTGGCAACATCCATCACTGTAAAAGCTAATGCCAATTGGCCTGATTATGTGTTTAAACCAACTTATAAACTAACTCCTCTTAGTGAGTTAAAAGAATATGTTAATAAGAACAGCCATTTACCGAATTTTCCTTCCGCGGCTGATATTGCGACAAAAGGCCTCAACTTGGGTGAAACAGATAAGTTATTAATCAAAAAGGTTGAAGAGCTGACTTTGTATCTGATCGAGAAAGATGAGCAGGTTAAATCTCAGCAGTTGCAACTCGATACCCAGCAGCAGATGAACACCCAGCAAGCTCAACAATTACAATCACAGCAAGAACAAATTAATCTATTGATAAAACAGGTCGCCCAATTATCCCAAAAAACAAAATGAAAAAGACATTTTTTATAATTTTATTTATTATACCATTTATAGCAAAAGCACAACAGTATATGGCTTTTGAACTGGGGCCAAGTATTGCTCCGGCTGGTAATTATATTTACCTAGGTAGTTTAAATTTTACGTCAGATAATGCGGCAAATAGTCAAAAATTACAAGTCGACATTATCGGCGGTGACTGGGGCGCTCCGACCAGTGGAATAACTACTTTTTATATTGCAAATCGTGGTGGTCTTTTGGTAAATCAGGTGACTAGTGGTGGCAACGCCCTGGGAGGCAGTAGCCTGGTTATTTATCAAAATGGAGGTAATACAGATTTTTATTTGACAGTTAATAGTTCGGTTAATTATTACTCGCTTGCGGTTCGTTCTTATTTGTTTGGGTATAGTACGACTGCGCAATGGGTGAGTAACACGATGCAGACGGCTGTTCCCACCGGAACTAATATTACCTCGACAGTAACGGTAAACCCATTATTAATTATGGACGGAAGCGGCAATGTTGGAATCAATACAAGCACTTTTCCTGATTATAAGTTTGCAATAAATGGAAGTGCGATAGCAACATCTTTCACCGTAAAGACATACCCTACCTGGTCGGATTATGTGTTCAATCCCGACTATCAACTCCCTGCACTCAATACCATTAAAAACTACATCGATCAAAATCACCACTTGCCTGAAATACCTTCGGCAGCAGAAGTTGCTAAAAACGGAATTAATCTGGGGAAAA
>Ga0206809_1020_pt1 | contig 48249 bp, 40 predicted proteins | sample Alteio_BWOrgCont_55_FD_152903 | JGI IMG/M metagenome (GOLD analysis project Ga0206809, IMG submission 152903) | Enriched cells from forest soil in Barre Woods Harvard Forest LTER site, Petersham, Massachusetts, United States -... | ecosystem: Environmental > Terrestrial > Soil > Temperate forest >... | reverse complement strand
TCTTCCGAACAGCTATTGGTCATGAAATATTTACAATAAAAAAATCCCCGCTTTTGGCGGGGATTCATTCAACCTAATCAACCAGTGTTCAACCTGTAATCCTCTTTAGTATTATTGTACTGTATGTCGTTTATGTAATTTGAGGACTTTTTTATCGATTAGTTTATCACGATTTTACAGATTTAATTAAAAGTTTGCTTTTGCAACGTCCCACCATACTCTGGTTCCGCCATTATCCGGGCCACCTAATAATTGAACTGCGGCTTTTACTGCAGCGCCATTAGAGGTATATTCAGCCTGTGGATAAGCTAACCTGCGAATTTGAATTTGTGAGTCGATTGTGCCATTACTGTTATTAGTAACAACAGGGAACAATTTAGGATAACCGGTACGGCGATATTCTGTCCATGCTTCTTGGCCTTCAGGAAACATGGCAAGCCATTTTTGAGTAATAATACGCTCAAGGTTCTGCTCGTTTGTAGCACCTGCATTCCATGCTATGGTAGCTGTTGATAACGCAGGAGAGCTATTAGCAGAATTTGTTGGATCGGTATAAGCGGCTTGAGTGCTGGTTGCATCTGTAATGTAGTTGCCTGGTGATACACCCCACTGTGCCATGGAGGTTTGTATACCTGTATTGTAATCAGTTTGTGCATTACCCGCGTTTGGCCATCCGCGTAATGCTGCTTCGGCTTTCAAAAACCAAACTTCGGCAGCTGTCATCATAATCATAGGCGATGAGGAGCTAACTGCTGTTGTTGGATTTAAGGTTGAATAGCTATTATAACTTGGTTTAGCAGTTATTAATGAGCCTATGCGAATACCGATATACTGACCGGCATATGTTGCTGGAAGTGCACCTGCTGTTTTGGGGTTAGTAACTACAGGTGAAGCATACACCGGTAAACGTGGGTCATTATAGCCTGTCATGTACGTTTGTAATGGCGCACCTAATGATATGTCTGTCCAGCTGGTTGTAATTACAAATAATGGGTTATGGTATCCACCACCTGAAATTCCTGCATCATCTGATGGTACCGACATTAACCCGCCGTTAGTTGGATCTAATGCTTTCTCAGCCTGTGCCTGTGCGGTTATTGCATCAATTTTGGTTAAGTGCATTGCTAAACGAAGGCGTAACGAGTTAGCGAATTTAAGCCATTTGGTATAATCGCCATTGTAAACCAAATCATACTTTTGGAATGGTGTAGCACCCGGGTTAGCTTTAATGTAGGTATTAAGGCTTGTTACCGCAGTATCCAATTCAAGGAAAAACTGGTTGTAAACACTTTGTTGGCTATCATAAGGAGTAGCGGTAACAGATTTTCCAACCGCGCTATAAGCTATCGGACCGTATTTATCGGTTACCCTGTCCATAGTTTCTACCTTTAATATTAAGGCAATAGCCCAAAAATCAGGTTGTGAGGCTTTGGTGCCAACACCGGCAATATAATTTATATCAAACATTGATATAGTATAGGCATCGCTAAAAACCTGTTGGTTCCATCCGTCAACCAAACTGTAAGTTAAGTTGTTGATGTTGCCTCTGAACGGATCGGGAGACATCATGTATCCTGAATAACAATCAGCATTTAAATTCTGATCAAGCTGATAGTTGCCCTCTTCGCCAAAAAGCGCCGTTTGTATCCCCTGGAATATTAGCGCCGCAGAGAATTGAGAAGGTTGTAAACCTGTATTATCTGTATTATATTTTTCAAAGTTTTTTGTGCAACTGGTAACAGCCAGTAATACACATGCAAGCAAACCCGCAACGCTGAGCCTAAGCTTCATGGTATTGGTTAAATTATAATGTGTTTTCATCATTTTATATTTTAAAAGTGAATGTTTAGAAAGTAGCATTAAGGCTTAATCCATAGTTACGTGTAGCTGGTTGGTTAAATACATCAACCCCCGATAATCCATTGCCTGTTGACATGGTAACCTCAGGATCAAACGGTGCTTTTTTGTAGAAATAGATAAGATTTCTTCCTATTAATGAAAGTCTTAAGCTTTTAATCGCGCCTGATGTAAACGGAACAGTATAACCCAATGATGCTTCGCGTAAACGAACAACTGTAGCGCTGTACATGTAGTTTTCTGAAATACCCGCGCGGCCGCCAACTGTACTGTACCAGGTGTAAGGATCAACACTGGTAACAGGTACACCTGTGGTGGCATTAACACCGTTTATTTTTACACCACCTGCATTTCTGGCAGCGCCTGATGCTTCTGAAACACCGTACTGATCCATAACTGCTTGTGTAAGCGATAATACCTGGCCTCCAAATTTTCCATCAACCAAAAACTCAAAATTGAAGTTTTTATACTTGATGTTGTTTTCCCAACCTAACTGGAATTTAGGATCAGGATTGCCCAAGTAGTTGTATCCGTTATTAGTTTCCGGGGCACCGCCGGCACCTATTAATATTCTGCCTTGTGAGTCACGTTTAAAGGTTACACCATAAATGTCGTTATAAGAACCACCTGTAGCTAATATTGATTCGTAGCTGTTATTGTTATTGGGCGTTAAAACAACTTGTGGAATGCCTGCTTTTGAGTCAACATCTAATACTTTGTTCCTGTTAGCCGACCCATTGAATGATGTATTCCACGAGAAGTTAGTGGTGTGTATTGCCTCATATCCTAATGTGAATTCAACACCCGAGTTTTGTATGTTACCGGCGTTAAGGTATCCTTTAGAGAAAGAAGTTGTAAATGCTGGTAAAATAGCAATAGCCTGATCGGTAGTGTTTGATTTGTAGTAGGTAAAGCTTGCACTTAATTTATCAGCAAAAAAGCGCAGATCGGTACCCAACTCAAATGAGTTAGTTCTTTCAGGCTTTAATAATGGAAATGGTGCTACTGAATTTAATGTTACGCCACCTGTTCCAAAGTGTGTTAATGGATCTGTAGCATAAGGTATAGAAACCGTGTTACCAACCTGCGCATACGTTCCTCTTATTTTTGCATAGCTGATATCGGTAGGTAAAGCAAGCATTTGACTTAATATCAATGACAAACCTGCCGAAGGATAGAAATAAGATTCATTTGGCGTATATGCCAGTTCTGACGACCAGTCGTTTCTGGCTGTAACTGTTAAATAAGCCCAGTTTTTGTAAGATAAGTTGGCGTTTGCAAATAGTGCCTGATCTTGATTGTGAACAGCCTGCAGATTTTGTACTGGTGACCCATCAGCTGCAACATCTAAATTTTGAGGCACGAAAACGTTAGGGATAATTAAACCATTACCATTGTAATTGTTATTTACATCAGGGCCAATGTTTGTTCCATCAACATGGTCATCGGTTATGCTACCACCAAGTATACCATCTAATTTAAAATCTGATTTGCCTGGTACTGAAAACGTGATTAACATATCAGCATATTTATGCTCGTTCAGTTGGTTAGTTAATAAAAACTGTCCGTTCGCTTTTGACAATACGCCAATAGTTCCTGCGTAAAGATCCTGCTGATAGGTATCATAAGTACGATCATCAATTCCCCTGGCTTGTATGCTTAACCAACTGGTTATATCATATTTAGCAGTGGCATTAATTATGGTACGATTACGATTACTGGTGTTAGGGTCACGGTTGGTTATCCACCATGGGTTTTGTTGTACGTCCTCGTTAAAGGGCCAGTTTTGCGTAGGTGCGCCGTTGCCACCTGCTACAGCCGGTAACTCGAACTGAGTTTTGTATGGCGTTATGTTTTGTCCCCTTGGGAATAAATAGAGGCCAGTAAGCGGGTTTAAATAAAAGCCTAAGCCGGGGCTATTGTCAACATTTTGAGCCACGTAGTTAACATTTGCATCAAGCGTTAATTTGTTGTTTAAGAAGTGGCCGGTTTCGCGTAAATTGATGTTGTTACGCGAAAGTTTATTACCCGGCTCAACACCTGCGGCAGTTGTATTTGCGTAGGAGAAATAAGTTTGCGCCATCTCTGATCCCCCGGAAATATTTATCGAGTTAGTAAAATTTGTTCCGGTTTGGAAAAACTGAGATAAATTATCTGGTGCACTGCTGGTTAACTTTGGTCCCCAGCTTTGTGTTGCTGCGGTTGGTGATTGACCATAGGTGTTTTGGAATTGAGGCTGATAAGCAATTTTATCAGCAGTAAATGATGATGAAAAATTAATTACTGCTTTGCCTGCTTTTCCTTTTTTAGTGGTGATTAATATAACACCATTTTGTGCCTGGCTACCATAAAGTGCCGCAGCAGAAGCTCCTTTTAAAACAGTAATGCTTTCGATATCATCAGGGTTTAGATTGGATATACCATCGCCGCCATCCTGGTTTGTGCTGGCAATGCCGCCGCCGCCCTGACCTACAGCTGTACCATAGGTGCTGTTTGGCTGACCATTGGAGTTTGATCCGTTGGAAATTGGAATACCATCAATTACATATAATGGCTGATTGCCACCTGCAACTGATTTATTACCACGCAGGATAACTTTTGCCGAACCACCCACGCCTGATGCGCTAGGAGTGATGGTTACGCCAGAAAGTTTACCATTCAGCGAGTTCATTAAGTTATCAGTTGGTACATCGGTAAGCTCTTTGCCAGATACCTGATCTGTAGAGTAGGTAAGCGATTTCTCTGATTTTTTAATACCTAAGGCCGTTACTACAACTTCATTCAGGCTTTTAGAATCAGATGATAGTACTATGGTAAAGTTGGTTTGGTTAGCTACAATAACTTCTTTTTTAATATAGCCTACATAGCTAAAAACAAGTACATCTCCGGGGTTTGCGTTTAGGCTAAACTTACCGTTTGCATCTGTTTGGGTGCCGGTTGTTGTTCCTTTTATAACTACAGAAACTCCCGGTAAGGTTGTGCCTGTTTCGTCTTTTACAACACCTTTTACTGGAGTTGCATTGGTCACGTTCTGGCTTATGCCAACGGTTGTGAAGCTAGTGCTGCTAATAGGATTATGGTGGTTATTGGCCCCCAAAGCCAGGCATGGCACTAGTAAAATTAGTGGTAATATTTTTTTCATTTTGATTGAATTAGTTTAGTGTTAAGTGTTGTTTTTTTGGTTAGATTTTGTTGTTTTTCTCCATAGTTGCTTGGTTATTGGTGATTGAATGATTTTTATTTTCTTTATCAAAGTTTTCCATAACGAGAACAGCTGTGCCGGTGAGTTCGGCATTAAACCCGAGCTCAGAGATGAGCAGCCCGGTGCTGCTGACGAGCCTTGGGATGCAATATTTATTTAAAGCCTGCTGCATCGGGGCCAGCAGTATTTTACCCACGATAGCGCCCCTGCCGCTCAGGACAATACTTTCGGGGTTCATGATGTGGATGAGAATAGCTAAAGCCTTGCCTATTTTATAGCCGGCATCGGATAAAAGCTCAATAGCGAACTGATCGCCGTTATTGGCTGCCTCCATAATAGCGTTACCCACTAACTTGGACTGGTCCTTATCGGTATGCTTTAAACTGGAGATATGCCCCTTTTTAATTCCCTTGATGGCTTTCTCGGCCACGACCAGCATAGAAGCTTCCGCTTCCAGGCAACCCCGCTTGCCGCAGGTACATAAAGCACCATCCTCAGAAAGGGGGATATGACTAAACTCACCCGCGAAACCATTATGCCCGCGGTAGATCTCGCCATTAATGATCATGCCCAAACCAATACCCCATCCCAGGTTGATAACCATGACATCCTTGTGGTTTTTGGCGATCCCAAACTTCTGCTCGGCCAGAGCGATCAAGCTGGAATCATTTTCGATATAAGCAGGAACACCGGTCTGCGCGGAAATGAGCTGGGTTAAGCTCTGTCCCGCGGAATCGAGATAAGTATAATTGATCCCTTCGGCGGCATCAATAAAACCAGGCATGCCAATACCGATACCGGCGATCTTATCCTTAGGAATACCACAGGCAGCGATATAGTCATTGATATAATCGATCAGGGTAGAAAGAGCATGCGGGTTAGCGAAAAGCTTGAGTTCATTGAGCGCAATCCCGGCTACGGGATTATTGAGCAGGTCAACCATTTGTATACGGGTAGAGAGCTGGTCCATGGCTACGGTAACAATGTACATGGCTGAAGGCAAAAGGGCATACATAAGGGGCCTGCGTCCACCGCTGGAAGGGGCATAACCTTGCTCGATCACAAAACCTTCTTCGATGAGTTCGTTAATGGCTTTAGAAACGGAGGGGATACTTTTATCTAAAATCTCGCTCAGCTCGGCACAGGACAAAGCTTTGTCAAAATAAAGGCGCTTAATAATTATGTTCTTCAATTCGGCGCTTTTAACAACTTTAGTTCTAAGTTCCATTCAAGATTCAGGATTTCATTTGTTTAACAAACTAATCGAAAAAAAATTAAAAATCCTAGTACTTTATAAAATAATTTAATAAGTTAAATAAGTTATAGTGTTATATTGTCATATATTCTCATTTTTATTAGATTTTTAAAAATGTTTATTAAACATTTTTAAAAATCGAAATATGTTGTATCGGGGTTAGAATATGGACATTCATAAAGAATAGCATATATGTGGGGAGGATATAATGTATAAAGACCTCTGCTTAAAATTTATAACAATTAAGTTTTATTTTAAAACAGGATATGTGATGTATTCGCCACTCAGTTTTGGAGATTAGCTCGGCTGTTTAGTGCGCTTGTATGGTATGCTAGCCCTTGTAGCTTTCAGATTGCTTTAAAGCTAATTGTTCATCAAATTGTTATCTTTTACCTGCATCTGATTTTGTGTCAAGTTTTGTTAAATAGTTATAAATTTGCAACACTATCGATCGAAATGTACCCGAACCTAACCACATGAGGAGACTTTTACTTGCTGTAGCTTTTCTTGCATTTTTCCTCTTTTTTATACCGAATATATTTGCACAGTCCAACCAAACTCTTTCTAATGGGCAAAGCACCGCGGCCGTAACATTTCCAGCTGGAGGATGTGTTTATAGTTGGGTTAATGACAATCCATCTATTGGCCTTGCCGCAAGTGGCACTGGCAATATTCCTTCATTTACAGCAATAAATACCGGGAGCAGCCAAGTAACAGCAACTATTACTGGTACCCCAATCAATCTAGGTGTTGCCTATATCGCCAATGGAGGTTTTGGGGTTAATTCAGTTTCAGTAATTGATATTGCAGCGCAAAAGGTTACACCAACTATCTCTGTGGGCGCCAATCCGTGGGGCGTTTCGGTGAACCACACTGGTACTTTCGCATATGTAGGCAACCCTAGCGGTAATCAAAGCATATCAGTAATAAATACGGCAACGAACATGATTTCGGCCACTATTCCTATAAACGGTGAAGCCGGCGATATGTTGATTAGTTCCGATGATAGCAAGTTGTATGTAAACGATTATCCGTACATAACAGTCATCAACACCAGTACCAATACTATAATATCCGATTTTACATTAGGAAATTACATTACGCCAACAGGCATAGCCCTAAGCCCCGACGGAAGCAAACTATACGTAGCAAATGGTACCAATAATGATATTTTAGTTGTTAATACAACCACTCATGGAATAATAGCAGATATTTTAATTGGATATAACCCTTTTGGTATTGCATTAAGCCCTGATGGGAGCCGGTTATATGTACCATACGGTGTGAGAACTATATATCCGGATATTAATAAGAATGATACATTAAAGATTGTTAATACAGCAAATAATACCATATCAGCTGCAATTCCTGTAGGACAAGGGGCGGATATGGTTACACTTAATAATGATGGCAGCCGTGCATATGTAATCAATGGATTTGCCAATTCTGTATCCGTTGTTAATACTACCAGCTACCAAGTTGTGGCTAATATTCCGGTTGGTAATGGGCCTTCAGGCTTATCTGTGACCGCCGATGGAAGCGAGCTACTTGTAGAAAATGATCGTGACAATAACGTTAGTGTTATTAATACTGCAACTAATACAGTAACGGCAACTATCGCAACCGGGGCCGATCCTGATTCATATGGGAATTTTATAACACAAGGCGCTGCCTGTAGCGGCGGCACCATCAGTTTTAAAATAATTGTTAACCCAACCACTGTAGTTACTGTAGGCTTGGTAACAGGTGAAATATCTGCTTGCATTGGTACAGCATCAGCAAGCCCAAATATCCAGCAGTTCACCGTTTCTGGCAGTAATTTAACTGCAGCAGTTACAGCAATAGCTCCATCGGGATTTGAGGTATCGCTTACAGCGGGTAGCGGCTATGGTAGCAGCGTAGTGCTTAATCAAGCATCGGGTAATATAAGTAATACTATTGTTTATATAAGATCAGCAGCAGGTGATGCCGCAGGCCAGATATCGGGAAATGTAGTTTTGAGTTCAACTGGTGTAGCAAATCAAAGTGTATTGGTATCTGGCATTGTAAATGCTTTGCCAACTGTAAATATAGTACCTGATCAAACGGTAACAAACAGCACAGCAACAACGGCAGTTAATTTTACAGGTACAGGAAATACTTTCACCTGGACCAATGACACGCCATCGATCGGACTGGCAAGTAGCGGAAGCGGAAATATCGCCACTTTTACCGCAGTTAATAACACTGGTAGCCCGATAAAAGCTACGATTACTGCAATCCCGGCGCAGGTCAGGCAGTTTGCATATATCCCAAATGAACAAAGTAATTCTGTTTCGGTAGTCGATCTTGTTACCCATGTAGTTACGTCTACAATACCTGTTGGGGGGGGCGCCATATAGTGTGGCGATAAGTCAAAATAAAAATTTGTTATATGTTGGAAATTTGAGTCAAAATATATCTGTAATAAATACTTTAACTAATCAGGTTATTGCCACTATTCCACGTAATGATCACCCTGGTGGATTAGCGATAAGCCCGGACGGCAGCCTGCTGTATGTTACAAATTCATACGGCACCACGGTTTCAGTAATTAATACGGCAACTAATACAGAAGTAAGCACAATAACAGTTGGCGCATACCCTGATGGTTTAACATTAAGCCCTGACGGAAGCCGTTTGTATGTTGTAAATAGTAATTCTAATAACATATCCGTAATTAATACAACATCCAGATCGGTAGTTTCCACTATTGTAGTTGGTCAATTTCCCGAAGAGATCAGTTCAAGCGCAGATGGCAGTAAAGTATATGTAGCAAATTCAGAATCCAATATCGTTACCGTAATTAACAGTGCAACTAATTTAGTGATCGCTACCATTCCGGTTGGCACATTTCCCATGAGTTTGTCAGTAAGCCCCGATAATAGCCGGATATATGTTACAAATATGATAGCCAATACCGTTTCGGTAATTGATGCTGCAACCAATTCGGTTATAAACACAATTCCCGTTGGCAGGTCTCCAATGGGTTTATCTGTGAGCGCTGATAATAGTACAGCGTATGTCACAAATTTTGCTGATAACAACGTTTCAGTGATAAACACAGCTACAAATATGGTTACGGCGACGATTGCGGTAGGTTTAACCCCAACCGGAATAGGCAATTTCATTTCAGGAACTACAGGTTGCACCGGATCATCAACCACCTTTACCATCACCGTAAACCCTACTATAGCCACGCCAACAATATCAGCAAGCACAGTAACAGGCAATATTACTGGCTGCGAGGGAACAGCTTCTTCAGACATTCATCAATTTACAGTTTCGGGTAGTGGACTAACGGCGAACATCACAGCAACGGCTCCTTTAAATTTTGAAATATCTCTTAACGCTACAACTGGCTTTAGCAGCAACCTTACACTAACACAAATCAACGGCGTGGTAAACAGTACTATTGTTTATGTCAGAGCAGCAGCCACAGCCCCTACCGGAAGCATTTCGGGCAACGTTGATCTTACATCAGCGGGTGCTACAAACCAGACAGTTGTTGTAAGCTATACCATAGATGCTATACCAAGCATAGATGCTGTCAACAGCCAAACCCTAACAACTGGTGCGACGACTTCGCCGGTTAATTTTAGCGGGACAGCAGCTACGTATAATTGGGTTAATGATACCCCCGGCATAGGGCTTGCCGCAAGCGGAACAGGCGATATCCCTTCATTTACCGCCGTAAACAATACTGCCAGCTCCATTACCGCTACAATCACGGTAACTCCTTTAAACAACACAAGCTGTAACGGCACGCCCATTATATTTACCATCACGGTAAACCCTACACCTAGGCCGTCTACTTTAACAGCAACGGCTAACCTAAGCCCGCTGGCAACCATCTACGGCACACCTTCACCGGCAGAAAGCTTCACCGTTTCGGGTACAAATATTACCGATGGTATAACAATAAGTATATCCCCTATTTCGAGGTAAGTAATAATGGTTCAACCTACAGCAGTACAACTACAATCAGTGGTAATGGCATCATCACATCTGCGCCGGTATATATCAGGTTGGCTGCAACAACCCCGGTAGGGAGTTACAATGGCGGCATTTTGATAGGTACCAATAATGCTAACAATGTCAATGTGCTGATCCCTCCGAGCCCGGTAAGCCCGGCACCGTTAACAATTACTGCGGATAACATAACCAAGCCTTTTGGCGCGGTCAACCCACCTTTAACAGTAACGTATTCAGGCTTTGTTAATAACGATGGTACTGCGCAGCTTAGCTCAAAACCTGTCGTAACTACAACGGCCTTAACCCAATCGCCGCCCGGGCAGTATCCTATCACGGTTAGCGATGCGGTATCACCTAATTATACTTTTACATACATCCCCGGCATGTTCACAATTGAACCATCCTTATCCTCATTATCTATCCCAAATACACTTACCCCAAATGGGGACGGAATTAACGATACCTGGGAGATAAAATACCTTGACTACTATCCTAAATCAACCGTTAATATATTTGACCGGTGGGGGCAAAAGGTATTATCATCCATAGGATATCCCATTCCATGGGATGGCACCTATAAAGGAACAGTAGTACCCTCAGGCACCTACTATTATATTATTGACCCTAAAAATGGGCAGGCAGTTTTTTCGGGATGGCTTGCTATCATTAGGTAATATTTTTTAGTCTCAATTATCCTAAAATAGCATGAAGGTGACTTAAAAAGACACTAAACGCCCATTTTGTGTCAAAATCTGTGATAAATCGCCAGTCCTAACTTAAATTTTACTAATTAAGTTTTATTTTAAAACAGGATATGATATATTTGCCACCCCACACATGGGGGATTAGCTCAGCTGGCTAGAGCGCTTGCATGGCATGCAAGAGGTCATCGGTTCGACTCCGATATTCTCCACAATAAATAAGCTCATAATCAAGCATTTAGGTGTGTTGGTTATGGGCTTTCTTTTTGGAATATCTTTAGAATCGTTTTAAAACGTACCCCTATATGTACCCTCCGGTGTACCCTTGCTAAGTATCATAGTAAGTTTTTATTGCTTTAACAATCAATAAGTTATGGCAACAGTAGCAATAATTTTAAACACGAAAAAGAAACTCCTTAATGATCTCTATTCAGCCTCATTAAGGGTAACACACAACCAAGTTAGAAGATATTACACCTTAAACAGTTTGTGCGTTGATCAGTCCTTATCTTTTAAATGTAAGTCAGATGAATGGATTCAATCAGAAGACAGGACAACTGGTCAGTTCATAAAATCGGTAAATAGCTTTAAAGCAATGAATCAGGTTTTAATAGATAAGCTTGCCTTGGCAAGAAGAATTCTTAGTGAATATGATATTAATAATATAGAGTTCACCTTTGAACAATTTGAAAAAGACCTTAGAGGCAATCGCAACAAGGCAGGTAAACATTTAAGGTTAAAGCTATCTGATTATTACGGTACAATAATTACAGAACTTGAAAGTCAACAAAAGATTGGACTTGGAATAATTTATACATATACAAGACTTTCCATTAACGAATTTCAACCAGGAGCACTTATTACAGATGTAACGGTAAGGTTTTTAGAAAGCTTTGAGGCTTGGCTTAGAAATGAGAAGAAGCTTAAAGACACATCTATAAGTGTAAAGATTAGAAATCTTCAAAGAGTAGTGAACTTGGCAATTGCTGATAAGCATTATAAACAAGAAAATTATCCTTTCGGGGAGAAGAGGTATTCAGTGAATAAACGTCTAAATCATACGACAAGGAAGAGGTCTGTTTCCGTTGATATCATTTCTAAGGTTAAGAATTTAAATACAATCATAGGATCAAGGTATCATTTAGCACAGAACATATTTATGTTCAGTTATTATACTCGTGGAATGAACTTTATAGATATAGCAGAACTAACTTGGAATAATATTAAAGGTGATGAAATAAGTTATCGAAGAAAGAAAACAGGACAACAGTTTAATATAACGATTAATCAATTTTCTAAAGCAATACTCGAACATTATAAACAGATAGGTAAGTCTAAAGGAGAATACATATTTCCAATTTATGATGATTCTGTTTATGTTACTGCTAAACAAAAGTATGAAAGAAAGAAATCAGTACTTAAACTGGTTAATAACAAATTGAGAGAAATCGCAAAAGAAATCGGTGAAGAAAATCTCAATCTAACTACATATGTAAGCAGACACAGTTACGCTACTAATCTTAAAAAGTCTGGTGTTTCAACTGCTATCATTAGCGAAGCTTTAGGACATACCACTGAGCAACAAACTCAGATCTATTTGGATAGTTTTGAAAAGGGCACAATTGAAGGTTGGGAGAACAAAATGTTTGATTTATAACCGCTAATTTTACAGTTCTACCTTATTAAAAGGTGGGCTGTAATTTATGACACGATACACTGCCGATTTACCTATTAATGTTAATCTAAATGTTGTAGCTAAGTACCATCAGGTCACTAAGCGTAAGGTTGATCGATTGAAAAAGCAGGATATACCTGTAAATAACCATCCTGAAACTCTAACTGTATTTATCATTAAGGATGAAGAGACAAATGAATATCATCCTCTTTTTGATTATTTGAAGTATGCCAAGGATGCAGGTTTAGACGAAATTACAGCGAACAATCTATTGTATTTATTCTATGTTAATTGCATTTATGAATGGGGCGTGTACTCTCAATCGCTAGTTACAGAAACTAGTCAAGACATTGCTTTAGTTCCCAATGCCGATAAGATTACGGAATTAAACCTTGCATTACTGGCTCATGTGGAGTTGATGACTATTAAAAAGTTGTGCTTGATGCTTGAAAGTTATCCGGCTCAAACCGAATTGAAGTTTGACTATATAAGTAATACGAAACGTAATGAAGAATCCAAGCGGGGTAAACATAAAGTTTTTGGTGTCAAAATTACTGATACTCCAATTGTCAAATCAGTATTAAAGAATACAATTGAACAGCTATTTGATAAGGCCCGGTATGGGACTAATGATATTCTCCGTGAAGTTCTCAAAGACAGAACTCCCGATTATAATACTATTGATAGCATAATAAAGCATATACCCTTACCACATAAAGATTTGGGAGATGCCTTAAGTGCATTTCGTAAATATTTGATTGATGTCACTTTGAGGTTTCTAAAGCAGGAAGTCAATTTGATAGTCGATAAAAAAAATCTCGCCCAACCAGTCGCACTATTTATTTATTCTCTATTCTCATTACTACGTCTAATAAATCCTACTAAGATTGAAGATCATACTGATGATACCGACAGAGGTAAATATGTTAGACTAATGGCTTACAATCCAGGTAACATTAAAAAAAAGAAAAGCACAAAAAACAACCAACAGGATAACGAGCCATATTCCTTTAAAGACATAATATTTAAATTATCTACTGAAGAATAATTGACTGATTATCAGTGACACTCAATATAGAATTTTTGAAAGTTGAGTGCAGTTTGGCGTTTACTGACCTTCGGTTCACCGAGCAGTTCAGCTAGGTATAAATTGAAGTATTCTATGGGTATTATTGAAAAACTAGACAAATCAGCTAAAAGCAAAATCGCTGATTTAACGACAGGTCAGTTCTTTACTGACACAAATGTAAATGGATATATAAGTAAAGAGGAATTCCTCTTTCACCTATCCAATTTAGATACTCGCGAAGCCGAAGAACTTGAGCAGTTCTTTAATTATGTCCGGGAGGGTAAGCGGCTGGACACACTACCTGTACCACGAAAAGATCGTGGCGGCAATGCATATGTGTGGGCGAACTTTCAACTGCGTAAAGGTTCACCTGGTGTTAAAGTATTGATCTTCGGCGAAATACTAAATTTTATTAAAGATTATCAGGACGGTTTATTCACCGTAGGATTCACTTTAGTAGACCTTTTCGAAGAAGCCGAGCGCACATCAGATGCTGCTTAATTAGTCTAAGGGGGACGTCCGTCCCCCTTTTTTTTTATTTTTTAGTTAATCATTTAACAATGCTAAGGCATTGAACAACTTTCTATTGCCCAAATTATGCTACTACATAAAATCATAAACGTGTTCATTAAGGCTAAGCAATTCCTTAAGGACATTTTGCCTTTTAAAAACACTGGCATTCCAACCAATACCATCTTATTCAAAACATTAACGGGTTGTGGGGCCACCTCACTTGAAATTGAATGGCCTCGCAACAGTATAATTATCGAGCCTAATGTGCCGGTCATTGCCGGAAAGAAAAAGAAGTATAATAAGACAAACAATCGGGTATTAGGGGTATTTGAAAATGTAACCTCTGATTATATAGCTGAATACATGGAATCAGATGTGCCATTTAAAAAGATAATCGTAACACCTGAATCATTCTATCGTGTGAAAGATGCGATAGGTGACAGCATATACACTGATTATTTCCTTTTGATGGATGAATGTGAACGAACAATCCAGGACGTTAGTTATCGCTCGAATATCATACTCCCAATGTTTGACTTTTTTAAGTTTAAGCACAAGGCGTTCGTATCAGCAACTCCTATAATGCCAAGCGATCCAATGTTCATTAAGCATAAGTTTAAGGTGATGAAACTGACACCTAAATTCAAGCATAAGGAAGCTATTAAACTTATTCATACAAATAATATCATTTTGACATTACAACAGTTTATTGAGACCAACCCCAGGGATAAATATTTCATCTTTTTCAACAGCACCGAAAACATAGCAGAAGTAATAACGAAGCTGAATTTAAAGGCAGAAAGTGCGATCTTTTGCTCTCGTGACAGTCGAAAGAAGCTTAGATTAAATGATTACACCCATGTCCATACCGACCTTAGGGATTTTAAAAAGTTCAATTTCCTAACTTGCCGTTTCTTTTCCGCAGTTGATATTGATTATGAGATGCATAACTGTGATCCAATGGTAATAATGGTTTCAGATTTGATATTTGCACAGCATACAATGATTGACCCTAAAAGCGAAGCTATACAGATAGCAGGTCGGTTTCGTAAGTCTGATAGAGTAGATTTTAAAAAGGAAATAGTACATATAACTAATACGAAGGCAGATTTACAGTCGATGACTAAATCGGAAGTACTTGATTATATAAAGGAGTGCCATATCGTTTACCGGGTAGTCAATAGGTTTTATTTATCAGTTACAAAAATCGCTGCAAAAGAGACCATCAAGCAAATGCTTGATCGCATTGATTATAGTCGTTTCATAAATAAACATGATGGTTCAAGGAATCATTACATGGTGGATAATATGATACACGAAGAAAAAGTAAAGGGATACTACCAATCCATTTCCAATTTAACTAAGGCGTATAAACACAGCAACGCTTTCATCGTCTCAAAAGTTGAAACTGAGCAATACGCTTATTCTGATAGCGACAGGCTTGAAAATCGTGCCAGCGCAACGCTGAAAAGCTTAACTAAGATAGTTGCAGAGACACTAAAAGACCTGCATTCGGGCAAATACCCAGAGTTCCAAATACAACAAGAAATGGCTAATCTGCAATGGGATTTCCCTAATATTATGGCTGACATTAATCGGATAGGTCAAGACGAAGCTGCAAAGCTTAACTATGATTTATATAGCATAAGGGCAAAACTGAATCAAAGGGAACAAGAAAAAGACAACTTCGGTCTTATGACTTTTATTAAAGATAATTTCGACCCTCAAGGGAAATATCAATCTCAATTTATAGAAGATACGTTAGAGCGAGGAATCAAGTCACTAGGTTTAACTGGATTAACCCCAGGTGTTCGGTTGCTTCGCAAGTTTTGTGAGATACCGGAGCATAGAGTGTACATCGGCAAGAGTGCTAACGGCGCAGATATTCGGGGTTATAAGATTATTCGATTCTGGGATAACATTAATTAATAGCGTACAGTTTGGGAGAAAAGGGTAACTTATATACCCCCTTTTTCTAATCTGGTTGCTCAAAAGGCTTGGCTTCATCAGCCAGGCCTTTTATAAATAAAAAAAATATATTATTTCTAACCACCTTATTTTTAATATCGCCCTCCCCTAAATCATTCCGAGTCCTGTCCGGATATAGCCTCTCACACCTCAAACCCCCGACGCATTCATGAGGGGAAACTGTTCGACTGCAATAAACCACTTAATACATAGTGTCCAGCATTTGAAAATGCTTTTCAAATAGCGTGTTCGCTTGCCGTCCAAACAGTTTCCATTTCACCAGCCCATCGGAAAAATCCGAGCCCTACCCACTTCCCGACCTGTAAACATTTGCGTTTCAGGCACCACCATACCGTAAATCATACATCATTATTAACCATTAACAACAATTGAAATGAAAGAACTAACAATGACAGCAGCATCACCAGAGGATGCTTTAAAAGCTAAAAACGAGTGCGTAAAGACAGCGTACTTTTCTATCCTATCAGAAATCAAAACATTGATAACCAGCTACCCATCTGATTACCTACGCACGTTTGTAGAAGTAGATTACAGCGGGATAGGGTTCTCTAATCAACATGGTTTCTACTCCCCATTATTACATTTACGCTTTGAGGAAAACAAAGGCGAATGCACGATCTACTTCGCACGTAACTACAACCTCAAAGACAAGATCGGCTACTACCTTGACAACCTGTTAACACGTTGCGTTTATGCTAAAACAGCAAAAGGCAATTACGAGATTGACATTGAAGATACCTTGAACGTCAGCTACTACCGAATTGATGACTATCGCGAGGCGAAGAACTTGCTTGATAGCGAGTTCAAAGGTTGCAGGAAAGTAACTGTGGAATTCGCTAAGAAAGAGGCAGCATAACGCTTTGATTAACTTATTAGAAATACAACGGGTTCGTCATGCTTGCGTGATGATCCCGTTTTTTCTTTAATAAGTCAGTAACCAGACACCCAAATTATTCACCACTAAATCTTATATATCATGTTTGAACAAATCAGCATCCCACACACGAGGCAAATTCGTAAACTGAACGGGCTGAAGGTTCACACGCCTAGTAACTTAGACATTGAAACTCTAAAGGCATACGAGTGGATAACATCCACTTATAAAGACATGCTTCGTAAGCACATATCTAAATCGAAAGGTGAACACATTCACTGGCAATGGCCCTGGCAGATAAACAAACAAAACCTCATTCAAGAATTCGTGTGTCAGTTTTGTTCGATCCGATTAGTTCGATCCAATGGACAATACAAAATTATCCTATGGATAGGTGTTGACACATTACAGAATGGCACCGGTGTTAATTCCAATGCATTGCTTCGGGTGGCTTTTACGCACACCATGAAAAAGCATACCAATTTGATGATCGAGCAGTGCTTAGAAATCGTGTGGAGTGGCAACCCTTTAGAATACTACGATAAGAAGTTCGAAGAGTACGAGGAGCAGTCAGCGATTTGGTTTGCCAAGCCAGTACCAACGAAGTTATAAGCCCCAGCAATGGGGCTTCTTTATTTAATCACATTTAATAATTAAAAACATGAATCGTACAATAATAGATTTAGTTATAAATACGCCTGCCCAAGAAAGGCAAGTGTTGTTCCCGGTAAATCACACACCATACATTGACCTTCGGCATAAGAACCTTGAAATCCTTAAAATCTACACCTTAATCACACAGGATTTCAGAATCCAGTTATCCAAAATGAATTCAAGGGAACATCGCTCATACATTTTAGAAAGCCATGAACTGACTGAGAAGTACAGCGACAATGTTTTATATGAATTCACTTGTGTAATGTGTTCTTTAAGAGTTAATGTAAAGCACTACGCTTACTACGTGGAGTTTGACACCGATAGCGATATTTCTAAAGTGATCGGTGGTTATAATTATCGTAAGATGTTGCGTGCTGTCTATCGTAACACCATGTGGGAGAATACTAACCATGATTTAGAGGATATCGTTAACATTGAAACGAATATGCAGGATCACTACGCTTACTTTAAAAATAAGCTGAAATGTGCGCCATACGAAGATGCACTTATAGTTGTTGAAGATGCTATTGTGGAATGATTAATAAAATTTGAGCTCCGAGTGGGCTCAATTTTATTAACATTATCGTACTTTCGTGTTAATACGATTAAAACAACAGCATTTGGATAAATAGAAGAGAAAATACTTACTATATAATTAAGATTTAAGCGTTAGCTTAATTTGTCTTGCTTAGAAACCTAGGAAATTTCATTGCATCAAGACAGATGAGGTCAACGTCCGCGCGCAAGCGTAGGACGAAGATTCATTTGTGGTGCACGGCTTCCTAGGGCCTCTAAGCGCAAACTGAGTCCAGTCCTGCGCTTTCGTGCTTTAAACCCGCCTTATTGGACTGTAAGGGCATACAACCTTTACCAAAATGAATACTAAGCCAGTTCAATCTAAAGACCAACGAACTATTCTGATATTCTTACTCAGCATATTTTTAGGAGGGCCTCTTTTAGCTATTATAATTATACTTTTAACCGCACCTGATAAACACTATCAAGCGGTCAATGCTCAAAGCCCTAATAAATCAAAGACTATTGCAACTTACACTCCACCACCAGTTGATACCGATGCTTTGAACGCAAGTGTGGCAACTCCACCGAAACATCTTACCTATATTCCTGATATTGTTTCTATAGACAGCATCACTTCGGACGAAAACTTCAATCATCTAATACAAATAACTATCAAGAACCCCTACGATAAACCCATTTCAAATATTCAAGTTTACATATCAGATACAGGTAATTCATATATCCCGGAAGGGATAAGTGAAGAGGATGCTTATTTACGTAATATGAGAATTGACCCTTTGAAACCGCACACTCAGGGAACTTATACCCTTACAACTAACGATAATGGCGCGAAGGATATAAACTACGCTGTTTCAGCAAGAAGAATAAGGTTTACAGATGGTACAACAGTCGAACCATAATTGATTAAGGGCTTGTTTCGGCATGCCCTTTTGTTCTAATCATCTTTAGTTATATGGCAATCCAACGCAAAGACACGGCTAAAACTTCATGGTTTTATAAGCTATGGGTTCTGATACAAATACCACCGTTATTTATTTATTATACCATACTTAAACCTATTGGTTTCTATTTTAAAGATTTGATAGCTGAACAGAGTAGTAATATCAAATATGAGAAAACTCAACGGGTGAACTCTCAAACTTCTCATATTAAAAAAGCTTTTGTTGTTCAATCTGTCATTATCATATCAAAGACAATTATTAGATATTTAATTCATTATTGGTGGGTAGCAGCAATACTAGTTGTTATATGGCTAATTATCAATATAGGCTTGTTACCCGCCATCGAATCCCTCGGTGGATGGATATTCCTATGGATAATTTACAAGGTCTTAAAAGGCTTAATTAAAGGAATTTACCAATGACTAAAAAGTTCATTATTCTAATAATATTTTCAACTTTAGGTTTAAAATTATCTGCACAACAAGTTAGTAAAACTGATAGCCCATCAGCATTTACAGGAAATTTCAATACGAACAAAGTGGTGTTAGAGGTTTACAAGATCGACTCTGCACAGGTAAATGGGATTGATCTATCTCAACGCTATCGAAATGCATCAGCAGCAATAATCTTTTACACACAAAGCAATTATCGCGATACGGTAATGACGGTTATTATGCCTGGGGAAGATTCGGAGAGTTGGGGCGAAATTCAAAGAATGAATAGAATAAAACTGTCAAAGCCTAATTCATCTGAAAGGTTAATAAAAACACAATTAAATTGGAATTTTACAAACACTATTGACGGGTTATCAGGAGATGCCTTAGTTACCATCACAGAAACGTTTAAATCAAACGAATTAATTGAATTTAAAATACAAGGTAATAATGGAATTAACTGTCATTTTAAAGGTTTCCAGCTTAATAATCCATAAAAATCAACAATTAATAAATCCAAGATTAATATCTATATTAGCTCATGACCTTAACCGAAACGATTGCCCGAATGAAGGACCTAGACTTGTCTACATATCCATTAGATGATATTAGTAGAGGTTTTAAAGGATTCGGAAATATTCCATATAAGGAAGTGACTCTACATCCAGGCAAGAAAATTATTAGAGCAAGTGCGAACGAAGAAAATGAAACTTTCATAAGCTCAAAACGATTATCATATAAACCTCAAGCTTTGAACAAAACATATCAAAGGGCTAGTACTCCAAATGAAACTAGATTTTATGGATCTATTACACCCGAAGGACTTTCGGATGAAGAGCTTCATCATGAAAGATTAGTTGTTTCAAAAGAGGTTTCTAAATGGTTAAGAAATAATGATACTTGTGGATTACGTAAAATTACATACAGTAGATGGGATGCAATTCAAGATGTAAAGTTGATTGCAATAGTTGATCGAAGTCAATTCTACGATTCAAGTTCTTATATCAGAAAACTAGTTAAATCATTTGAACAAGACCTTAAAAGACACCCTGAACATACTGAAAATGCTATGCTAGTATCTGACTATTTAGCAGGTGAATTTGCAAAGGAAGAATGTGATCCTGATTATCATTATTTAGTTTCAGCAATGTTTTCTGATTTAGTTGTTAAACATGGATTTGATGGAGTACTATATCCAAGTGTGCGTACTAGTGGTGGTTTTAATATCGCAATTACAGCCAAAGCTGCTGATGAGAAATTAAAGTTTATTGGTGCGGGGGAATGCCTAATGTACAAGAACTTTAAAAATACGATTATAGATAATTCCACAGTATCAAGCAAGATTGATGCAAATGGAAATTTCAATTACATACCTATAGATTCAAAATATCAATGGGGGGAGCAAGAAGTTTTAAAGCGAATGGGATTAAAATCATTGGATGAACTATGCGAAAGATAAATGGATAGTAGAGCGTATTTACAAACACTTCAAGGAAATCTATTAAGACCAGACAACTTTAAAAGCTTAGAACTAACTAGAGAATGGGCTAAACGCTTTCCTAACAAGCCAGCAGTTTATGCATTTAAGCATTTCAATGATTTAGTTTACGTAGGTGAAACTGGAAATTTAAGAGGAAGAATGCTTGACTTATTAGATAGTCGGCATCACACCATTCGACGAACTCTCGGAATTAAGAACTTTTCTCGACTAGAAGGCTTTATAAAAGCTACTAATAGAATCAAGTTTCCAGATAATATCGAAGAATTATTAAACGCTCATATCATCCGTGAATTTAAAATTGCATTCTTAGAGGTGTCACTTGGAAGAAAAGAGTTAGAAGAGCTCATAGAACATCAAATTGACAAAGACCTTAAACTGAATAAACGAGGAAGAAGAAAGAACTAACAAACTGGAAATAAGGTGTTCTTCATTCTTAAGCTACACAAACAATCACGCCAGTTTGCGTTCGGTTCAAATAGCTTTCAGCACATTGAACGCTCACCAGCATAGCCGAACTGTCATGCTTGTTGTGGTAGCAAAGTCATTCATCACATTCGCTTTCTCTGCCTTTACAAACATTTCGTTTATACTTCGCTTTTACTTGGTTTACCAACCAGGTAAAGCTTGCAACACTCAATATTTATAAAGTCAATCGCTCATTACAATTTTAGCTCACCAGCTAATCACTCAGGCTGCGCAAGCTTCAAATTTGTTTGATTTTAGCAGTTAGGTGGTTTGATGCTTGCTTGTGTGATACATACTTCATATCGCTCTTCGAGCTTCTCTATGAAGACCTTCGTTCAATTCGCTTGGTGGTGAGCAATAAAAAGAGCAAGTAAACTACAAATATATTGCTGAAGCAAATTATACTTATACATTTGTAATACCCTATTCCTTAGCGATGGAAAACGAAGCCTTATTAAAATTACTTCAAGATTGGACTAATCGGATACCTCTAATTATTCTTGGTAGCGGAGCTTCAGTTCCGTTTAACTTACCATCAATGTGGGTCTTAGGAGAGCATATTAAAAAAACCGCTTCATTCTCTGATTCGAAAGATATTGAACAATTTGAAGAGTTTAAAGAAGAATTCGATAGATGTGGGGACTTAGAAAAGACTTTATTGAGCATTAATGTGCGCCCAAATGTTCTAAATTCTATTGTAAGAACAACATGGGAACTTATTAGTAAACATGATCTAGAGGCATATACTACTATTATTAATAAAATTTATGATTTCCCTTTAGCGGATCTGATTAGGTACTTCTTAAAAGCATCTACCAAAAAAGTATCGATCGTAACCACTAATTATGATAGAATAGGCGAATACGCTGCGAGCATTGCAGGAGGACTAATTTGCACGGGATTTGCTCAGAACTACGTTGGGCACTTTTCGAATGCAATGCAATCGAACAACCAATTTAACCTATTCGGGTATCCCGGTCAAGTCAATATATGGAAAGTTCATGGTTCTTTAGATTGGTTCAAAAGCCCTATCGGCGATGAGCGACAATTACCATTGAGAGAGAAAATTCCGACAGACTATATTCCATCTATAGTTACTCCAGGATTAAGTAAATACTTTGAAACTCATTACGAGCCGTATAGAACTATTTTCACGCAAGCTGATAACGAGATAGAGTTTGCTAATGGTTATTTATGCATTGGTTACGGCTTTAATGACGAACATGTACAACCAAAGCTTATTAATCAAATTAAAGTAGGCAAGTCAATAATCGTTATTACTAAGACTTTATCGGCTAAGACGAAACAATTAATAATTGATAATAAATGTAAAAACTACATACTTATTGAAGAGGGAAGCAAAGCTGGTACTACAAACGTGTATACATCACTACTAGGTGATTTTGTATTGGACGATACGTCCTTCTGGCAACTTAATGAATATATAAAACTAATAATTTAACTCATCCTATATGCCAATTTTTGAATTCACCGACGGCGATGCTATTGGAACAGTTTTCAGTGTCGATACATCCACTCTTATAATAAAAGTTGAAGAACTGGAGAAGCTAAGACGACTACAAGTAAATCACCTAGTAGCAGTCAGAAGCGCGAAAGCCGGTCAGCATTTAATAGGTATTATTAATCGTATCACTCGGAAATCATCTGATGAGGAACAACATTTGACTGACGGATTGGGGGGATTCGTTATAACTGAGAATATTCTTAAAGTTAACTTAATAGGAACACTTTTAGATAAGCATGGAACAAAAGAGAACGTTTTTAAAAGAAGCCTAGATACAATTCCTGAAATTGATGCCTACTGCTTTCCAATTGGCGGTGAAGATATAACCAAATTCATGCAAACAATCTCGGCTAATACCTATAAAACTCCATTAACCATTGGAAAATACTCTATTAGTGAACATGCACAAGCTTATCTGGATGGCGATAAGTTATTTCAAAGACATGCAGTAATCGTTGGTAGTACCGGTTCAGGCAAATCGTGGTGTGTCGCAAAACTTGTTGAACAAATTGCAACGCTACCGATGGCAAATTGCCTTCTCTTTGATATACATGGTGAATATAGTGGATCAGGTTTTAAAGCAAGTGGTATTCAGCATTTAACAATTGCAAAACCATCTGATTTGGGAAATACGGGTAACATTGAAAAAAATACATTAATGCTTCCATATTGGCTATTAACTTACGAGGAAATGCTAGCATTGTTACTTGATAGAAGTGACAGTAACGCTCCAAATCAAGCAATGCTATTTTCTAAGTTAGTTTACGAGGAAAAACTTAAACTATTAACTGATTCTGGTGATACAACATACAAAAATCTTATAACCATAGATAGCCCTATCCCTTATAGTTTGGAAAATGTGTTAAACAAACTAAAGCATTTAGATGAGGAAATGGTTGCAGGTGCCAAAACAGGTACAGAAAAACAAGGTCCATTCAACGGCAAATTAACTAGATTTATCCAACGGCTAGAAGCAAAAACTTATGATAAACGATTGGGCTTTCTATTCCAAATTTCAAACGATGAACTTGAAATCGACTGGATGAACAAACTCTGTTTAAAACTGATGTCATGCTCTTTAGAAGATGGTAAAAAAGCAGGTGTCAAAGTTATTGATTTTTCAGAGGTACCATCGGATGTGTTACCATTAGTTATAAGTTTAGTAGCAAGGATTGTATTTTCTGTTCAACAATGGACAAGCAGAGCTAATCAGCATCCAATATGCTTAATGTGTGATGAAGCACATTTATATATTCCTGAAAGAACTAATCAAGATACTGTTTCTGAGTTAGGTTTAAAGAGCTTTGAAAGAATTGCTAAAGAAGGGCGGAAGTATGGTGTAAGCTTAATGGTCATTAGTCAAAGACCATCGGAAGTTAATAGAACTGTTTTAAGCCAGTGCAACAACTTTATTTCACTGAGATTATCAAATGCAGAAGACCAAGCAGTTATCAAAAAACTTTTACCAGACAACCTAGCAGGAATAACAGACATTTTACCGGTATTGGACATTGGAGAAGCTTTAGTAGTCGGAGATTCGTCTCTACTTCCAACAAGAATTTTAATTGATGAACCCTCCATCAAACCAGAAAGCGCAACGGTGAAGTTTTGGGAAGAATGGTGTAAAGATACGGCTAAACAAGATATAAAAGCGGCAGTAGCAGGCCTAAGACAGCAATCGAAAATATAATCATATCATGGCAAGAGTAAAAATCGAAGAGATAATCGATCATATTGATAGTGATATGAGAAAAGCGTTAGCAGAAACGGTAAGAACTCACTTTCCCGATGCTGAATTTGATGATCGAGCAATGTTTAGAACATTTAAAAGAATGGTAGGCAGGAAATGCAATACTTGGGAAACAGTTCCAGATCAATATGTTGAGAAGAATTAATAGATTCTCACACCAATCGCAATAAGTAAAGACATGCTGGGTAACCTAATGAATATTTTCATCACTTCGAGTGATGAATTTCTTTCGCAACAATTTGAATTAATATCCTCCGGGGTAAGTGAAAGATGCCTCTGTGGCGCCTTTATGTTAATTCTAAATAAGTATATTCAAGAATCTCCCTATAATCAATATTATACAGATATCGAATATAACAGGAACGGATCAAAGTTAAAAACGATCATTGACGATAGCTTAATTGTTATTCCTATAACTTGCGATATTATTGTTCATAGTAGGGGAACCATACAACTTCAGGATAATCTTATAGCGATAGAAATGAAAAGAAGTGATCATCCCCCTTCAGAAAAAGCAAAGGATAAAGCTCGTTTAAAAGCTTTAACCAAATCTGATAATGAATCGACGCTTTTCTCATTAAACGGACGCATGTTTCCGAAATATGTTTGCGGATATGTGCTTGGTGTTTATTATGAGATAAATACCTTACTAAAAGTTATCAATATAGAGTATTATGTAGATGGCGATATAAAACAAACATATATTAGGCATTACTAATAATAGATAGTTGAATTAGTTATTACTTCAAATTCTTTAATATCATCAGCTGATTCAGCTGGTCAGCGTGTAAAATATCTTTATTTAAATCTTAATAATGAATCGACTTATCCTTATTGGCAATGGCTTTGACCTATCTCATGGGTTAAAAACTAGCTACAATGACTTCATATTTTGGTATATGAAGAAAGCGTTAACAGAGTCATACGATAACGTTGTTCATAATGACCCTTTAATAAATATAAGCAGAGATCCCAAATATGTAGGTAGCCCCATAACCGATATAAATGACTGGATTGATAAGGCTTATAAAAGAGGATTCGAAAATGTCATGGCTACAACGTCAATGGGAATATGGACTAATGCTAACAATGTCAATAATGATAGGCCATTTAAAGTAGAACCTAAATCAAAGTTCATTATCGCTCTCTTAAGTAATTGCTCTTACATTAAGTGGGTTGATATAGAAGCAGAATATTATAGCCAATTGAAAACTATATTAAATGGGAAGTTTCCTAATGCAACAAAGGAAATAGAGTTACGAGATTTAAATGTAGCCTTAACTGAGTTAATCTCTCAGCTCGAAATCTATTTGACCTCATTAACAAAACCAGAATATGATGATCGTTATATGGACATTTTAACGTCACCAATATTAAAAAAAGACGTTCATGGTATAACCATAGAAAAAGAAGAAGAACCTGCGACAACTTACCTATTAAATTTCAATTATACAGATACAATCAAATTATACGCTCAACGGTTTCAACATAACTCATCTCAACCTATACCTATAATTAACTACATACACGGGAAATTAGGAGACGAAGAGAATCGACTAATCTTTGGTTTTGGCGACGAAATTGATTCTGCTTATTTGCAAATGGAGCAAGAAACCGCGAAGGGATATTTTGATTATATTAAATCATTCTGGTACTTAAGAACATCTAATTATCGAGAGTTAGTAAGTATGGTTGATGCCGAGCCTTTTCAAGTCTACATATTAGGTCATAGTTGTGGATTGTCAGATCGAACAATGCTTCATATGATATTTGAACACCCTAATTGTAAATCAATCAAGATATACTACCATGGAGACAAGAAGAAGAACAATTATACAAATATCACTTATGATATTGCCCGTCATTTTAAAGATAAGGCTGAAATGCGAAATAAGATAGTTGCATGGGATCGATCAGAGAACATGCAACAATATTAGTTAAAGCAATCGTAGTTATTCCATCAAGCTATCTTCTATAAAAGACAACAATTCATTATTAGCTTTATCATAACTTGAATACAAGCACGACCTTGCGGTTTTATAACCCCATAGATTCGATTTAGTAGTTATTCGCTAATTTCTTTTGAAACCTTCTTTTTGTTGTCTCCTCTGTTATCAAATATTTGAACAAAGTAACTTACAAGCCCATTCCATTGATAAGGTTTAGGCATCCATACAGCGAGCGTTAGGATGCCTTATTTTTTCTATGTAAGGTGAAATTACTCCATCACAGGATTTCTTCAAATAGGCAGCTTCTCAAAACTAATAACCTCAATGCTGGGAAATCCAAGATCAGGATCTATACTTTAATAGTGTTCAAAATAAAACCTATATGGTGAATATCCGAATATTTTATTACTTTCATGCCGTTAGCTTATAGAATACTTGTACAACCTGACTTTTAAACAATTTCTAACCTTTCTTTTTCTAACTATATCTTTTACAGATATAGTAGTAGCGCAGACACCTGTTATAACACCGAAGAATAATGTGGTACTTAAGCTGGACCCGGTAACTGGTCAGCGGACGGTAAGTCCAAGCGATGTAGCTACTGTAAGCGCACCAGCAGATGCTACCATTACTGTCAGTCCTACGCAGTTTGATTGTTCGACGACTGGCCCTCAAAATGTCACGGTAACCGTAGTGACCCCATCTCAGGTAAAATTCAATGACCCGACTGGCCTCGTTAACGATTCGCACGGCGATTTTTTTATTTCAGATGTCGGTAACCGCCAAATAAAAAAGATAGCTGCGGATGGCACCGTTACTACCATTGCCGGCAGCGGCAGCGACGGAAATGCGGATGGGCTGGGTGCAGCTGCTAGTTTCGGTAAACCAACCTGGCTGGCAATCGACGGGAATGGCGTATTATATGTGCTGGATTATGAATATAATACAATCCGTAAGATAATGCCTGATGGCACTGTAACGACTTTTATAAATAACCTGCACTATATAATGACTAGTATCGCAGTTGATGCGAATAATAATCTGTATGTCGCTATGGCTTACGAGATCCTGAAATACGCACCGGACGGAACATCTGTTGTATTTGCTGGAGGTTCGTTGAACGGGTCGATGGACGGCCTGGGGACAGCTGCTACATTTAGCTTTGTAGCGGGCCTTTCCTTTGATCATAACGGCAATCTATGGGTTTGTGATTATGGTAACAACCTGATCCGCAAAGTGACACCCGGTGGATTAGTCTCAACTGTGCCCTTTGGTTTTAACTTTGTGGCTTACGGTTGTTCGGTACTTGATGCTCAGGGCAATTTCTTTCTTTCGAATATAGTAGATAATATGATTGACGAAGTACCGGCTGGTCAGGCTAACGGTATTGTTTTTGCTGGTAATTACTCTACCGTAGGCTTTCAAAACGGAACAGGCAAAACCGCGTCATTCAGCGGTGTTGGTCAGATTGCCATCGACCTAGCAGGCAACCTCTATGTTACGGATCAAAATAATAATGCCATTCGCAAGATTACACCGGGCGCCAAGGTAACCACGTTTGCCGGAGGTACAGAGGGTAACCAAAATGGAAACATCAACGCTGGGATTGACACTGTTATGCAAACCATACCGGTAACTGTAGAAAGTTCCCTTCAGATCAATTCTAACCTGACAGACGTTACATTGCATGTAAATAGCGCTTGCCCCACCACACTACCAGACTACACGCTAGGACTTACAGTAACTGATAATTGCAGCAACAATATTCACTATACCCAGTCCCCAGCACCAGGCACGCAGGTAAGCGGCAGCGCGCCGATAAGTGTTACCATCACCGCCAATGATGACCATTATGGTAGCGCAACCGTATCATTTACGGTTACACCTGACAGTTCACCTCTACCTCCACCAACTGTGGTTATCTCAACCCCACAAAATATCGTTTGTGCTAATAGTGAGGTTGAGTTTACAGCGCAGGCAGCTGATACCGGTACGCAATTAACTTATCAATGGTTACTTAATGGAAATCCTGTAGGTGGAAACTTGCCAACTTATTCTTCAACCAGTTTCAAAAATAATGACAATATCTCCTGTAGCCTAACGATACTTAATGGCTGTAGTCAAACCGTGCAGTCAAATACGGTTACGCTAAGTGTCAGTAACAACTTAACACCATCTGTCGCGATAGAAACAGCTGCGGATACAGTTTGCCAGGGCACGTCAGTAAAATTTGTTGCCGATACTACAAACGCAGGTAAAAACCCGTCATATCAATGGCATGTAAATGGGGTTAATACAGGAAGCAACTTAAACACATTTGTCAGTGCAGCATTAAATAATGGTAATCATATCAATTGCACGCTAACTAATAATGATCCTTCCTGCCTGACTTTTATCAGCGCAACATCACAGGATCTCATTATACACGTAACTACTTTGCAAAATCCGTCAGTTGCCATAACAAGCAGTTCTATAGGGCCTACCTGTCAAGGCTCAACAGTTAACTTTACAGCATCGGTCAATAATACAATTAACCCTGATTATCAATGGATGGTTAATGGCTTGGACGTCGGATCAAATCAAAATAAGTTCTCTACTACAGGTTTAGCTAATGGAGATCAAATAAGCTGTGTAATTACCGGTGGAAGCAAATGCCTTACGAACCCCACCGCTACTTCCAATATAATAATAGCTAATATAACAGCACTTTTAAATACTCCTGTTGCAACCATAACTGCAAGTAATATTCAGGCATGTGCGGGTACACCCATTACTTTTTCAGCATCTATAAATGCAAATATTTCACCCCTAAATTATCAATGGCAAATTAACGGGTCTAACACCGGAAGTACCGGCCCTGATTTTACAAGTCTTACATTAAACAATGGTGATCTGGTATCTTGCATTATCAGCAGTGATAGCAATTGTCTTGCGCCTGTAACAAGTAACAGTTTACCTTTGAGTATTTACCCTATACCCATTATCTCATTTAACAGCCCACTAGTTATTAAACAAGGGGAATCAATACAATTAAATCCGATTGTGACCGGCAATATCGCATCATATCAATGGTATCCTGCTAATAGTCTAAGTTATCCTAATGTGGTAAACCCTATAGCAAAACCTGCCAATACTACAACCTATTATCTCGTAGCCACATCTATTAACGGCTGTCAGGATACAGCTTCTGTGGTTGTAACCGTATTGACAACCGTTGTAATTCCAAACACCTTTACCCCTAACGGTGATGGCATAAATGATCTGTGGGAAATACCATCTTTAATTTATTATCCAAAATGTCAGGTTAGTGTTTTTAATCGCTATGGACAGCAAATATTTCATTCCAACGGATATACTAAGGCATGGGATGGGACTTACAACGGCAAACAAATTCCTAGCGGGACTTACTATTATTTGATAAACCTCGAAAATGGTTCGTCACCATATTCTGGTTATGTTGAAGTAATTAGGTGATGAACCTAAAATCGATAGATATGGTACTGTTGCATCATTAGGCGACTTCAGGAGCTGTTATTATTCCATTACAGGATTTCCTACTATTGGCAACTTATCAAACTTGATTAATTCATACTGGAAAATCAAAATCTTCCATAACATTACCCATGATTAAATAACAACCCACCCGCCTGAAAGGATATGAAGGTATTGAACATATGTTCTGCCCCAGTTTAGTATGAACTGTTTCTCACACATATACTGACTTACCACATTAAGTAATGACTTTTATAAAGGGTAAAAAACTGATATAAGATTGATAAATGGTTTCCACATGCCTTACCACATTGAGTTTACTCAACCTGAATTGAGTTACATTTGGTTAAGACCCTTAAAGCAAACAAACGAAGCCTACGTTTAACACTCCGTTTGAACCGGTAAAAGATAAGAAGTTCACCAATGGTATTCAGGGTAGTTTGTTTTGATTGCGAATGTCCTTACACTTGCATACCTTTATTTGAAACTTATCCTTATAAAATGCCAACAATTCAACTCTCTCACAAAATAGTAATTTCAAACTCAGAAGAAGCTAAACAATATCAACTCGAAAACTCATATGACAAATACTTCAAAGAGTTAGACTATCAACTTGAAACAAGAGGTATTGATCAAGATCGAGCGATACCTATTAATGTACAATTTGAAATCAATGAAGTTCTTAATATAACCTATGCAAACGAATTTAAAGCTATCATCGATAGAGTTAAACCATTCACCGATTTACGCGATATTGCATTGGAATTGGAATCAATCCGTCTGGTCTGTAGAACGTTTACTAAAAAAGCATCTAGGCAAGTACTCTTTATATTTCTTGAAAGTAAACCGATGGTTGTTGCTGATTCTTACGGTTCTACTAAGGTTTTAAAGAACCCAAATACTGCGGATGGCAATCCATTGTTAACAGTTGAATTAGATAAATCAACTGTAATTGTTTCGATCAAAGAATAAACATGCTCAAATCGTTTAAATCCTTAATTATTCTTTTGATTCTCACAATACTTCTTTCAGCTTGTGATTGGGGCAGAACTCCTAGCAACATAAGATTTGCTAAGAATTGTAATGTAAAGTTTCCATCTGATGTGCAAGTTATAAAAGATGAATATGAAGGCATGGGCAATGACTGGGCAATTTACTATACTATCAAACTAACTAGGCCGGAAATGGTAAACTTTATAAGCAAGGTTAAACGATTGAACATATATTATTCGCAGGTTTGGCGAGCAATGAAAATGAAAGCAGTAATGAGCTACTCATCAAACAGTACCGGGAAGGAGCATGGTATAGGAAATATCATAGTTACGAATTCTATAAGGATAGCGGTGGCATCACATTAAACGCTAATGTGGACACGGTGAATTTAATTGCTGAGTTCCAGGAATTTGGTAGGTAGATAATGTTAGAACATGCTTGGCTTAGTCAGCATAACGTAGTTATGTATTATTAATAATAAATACAATCTTAGACATATTTATAAATGGACTGGCGATACAATACAATTTGGTTTGAACAACTCCAATCAGACACTTTCCTAAATCAAGATTTTAAAACAAGCACGAAAATAGATACCCAGTTTACGAGTGTTGAATACGCGATACTTTGGTATCTTAAACATGGTGAGACTGCTTTTGATAAGCTACCTAATTCTAATAAGCTATTATATCTTGAACTCAATTGGGCTAATATTAATGACTTCCAAGGAATCGATAAATTTGAAACATTGAGAAGACTTGAAGTTCACTATTGTACAAAGTTGGAAAGGGATGTGGGTATATCTAAATTACGTAATAACCTGCAATACCTCCACATCAACCAATCAAAGAAGTTTACTTTCACCGACGAATTACTAAGTTTAAAAGAATTAAGGGTATTATGCCTAAATGCCTGCGCACCAATTGAAAACCTTTCATTTTTGAAACACTTTCCTCATCTGATAGATTTTAGATTTGTTGACACGAATATTCTTGATGGGGATTTGACACCAATTATTGAGCACCCTACAATCAGAACAGTTGGATTTTTAAATAAGCGGCACTATAATCTTAAAGATGATCAATTGGATAACGAACTACTTTTAAAATCTAATAAGGAATATCGCCATCCCGCATATAAGGAACAATATAAGACAGAGAGATATGACTATTTATGAATTAGAACTACATCAAATAAGTTAATCACCGTTAGTTATAAATTGAGACACTTTTATATTCCGGTTATAAGGTATTATTATTAAAATTCTGTCTCACCTACTTGGGACATTTTTCAGACTTCTCCTATATAAATCAATTCGATGTCCTTGATAAGATGGATTGAGAAAAAGAAATAAATTACACAATAGGTAAGTATTCATAATCATTTTTTTGATTAAATACATTAATATGAGATATCTAGTGTTATTATTTCTAATAACTGCATATTCCGTAAGCGAGGGACAAAACACTGTGTCTCCAATAATAGATTACAAAAATGTGCCTAAGGTACCAATAGTAGATACAGCTATAGTTTATCAGGCAGTACAGCAACCTCCACAGTTTCGCAAGGACTTTACAGCGTGGAATAAGTATCTTCAAGTTAATCTTAAATATCCTGATAAAGCAAAACGAGACCTGATTCAAGGTAAGGTGTTTTTGTCTTTTGTTGTTGAAAGAGACGGGAGATTAGATGATATTAAAGTAGTTCGTTCACTTACCCCTGAATGTGATGCAGAAGCAATTCGTTTAATTAAGTCTTCACCTAAATGGAGGCCAGGAAGAATGGATGGAAAACGAGTCAAAGTACAGTATTGTTGTCCGGTTAAGTTTATACTTGATAAACGATTAACAGAGGGAACAAATTGATTTTGGGGGTTTGTGTGTCATATAATTAGCACGCAAAGGTAGGGCTGTTGCTTCTGAAGCGCATGAAAGACTACGGCATAAACGCGCAGGCCTTGCAATGGCTATTTATTCCGTTTCCTTTCTTGCTTGATCGCAACAAACCTGGGTGGGGCTCATAATTAATACACACAGAATAGCGCTTTAAAGCGTATATTAGTGTTGGTTAACTGCTATGTACCCTTTGGTGATGCTCAAAGGCGTATAGAAGTGTAATTAAACCTGATAATCAACTAAATAAGTAACAAATGGCGGTAAACGCTTATAGATGGCATGCAAGAGGTCATCGGTTCGACTCCGATATTCTCCACAGGTCTTTTCGTGAAATCCGTCAGTTTAGTAAAGCTGACGGATTTTTGTTTTTAGATATGTTTACAGAGTATCAATAACCTGTAGTTATTGAACATCCTGAGATGTGATAAAAATCGCATAAAATATTGATTGATATTTGACGTGCAAAACAAATAGTTATGTATAGTCAAAATCAACAATTAACCCATAAAGCCAGCGGGCCGTTACTTAATGTAAATGAAGGCACTCGTAAAGCTGTATTTATAATTTGTATAGTCTTATGCCTTACGCCGTTTATCAGCCCTGCAATTGCGTTATTAATGGGCCTGGTAATTGCCCAATTCACCGGGCATCCATATTTACATCTGAATCATAAAGCCACACATTTATTGCTGCAATTTTCAGTAATAGGGCTTGGTTTCGGGATGAATGTGCACACCGCTATGCTGGCGGGTAAAGAAGGGGTACTGTTTACAATAGCGTCTATAACCGGCACGTTGGTATTTGGTTACCTGATGGGCAAATGGTTAAATATCGAGAAGAAAACATCTTACCTAATCTCTGCCGGTACAGCAATTTGTGGGGGGAGTGCCATAGCGGCTATTTCACCCGTAATTAAGGCCGAAGAGAAGCAGATTTCTGTGGCCTTGGGTTGTGTATTCATCCTTAATTCTATCGCCTTGTTTATTTTCCCGGTGATCGGGCATCATTTTAATCTTTCTCAAACTCAATTTGGGTTATGGTGTGCAATTGCGATACACGATACCAGCTCAGTAGTAGGCGCTGCCAGTAAATATGGTACTCATGCTTTAGAGGTTGCCACAACCGTAAAGCTTGCACGTGCATTATGGATTGTGCCGGTATCATTTATGTCGACCTTTATTTTTAAGAACAAATCAAAAAAAATAAGTATACCATACTTTATAGGCTTGTTTATTTTAGCCATGGTAGCAAATACTTATTTGCCGGTTGTAAAAGTGATCGGTCCGTATATGGTTACCATTGCAAAAATGGGCTTAACGTTAACCTTGTTTTTGATAGGCGCGGGTCTGTCTCGTAAAATATTGGTATCGGTAGGGTTTAAGCCCTTGTTGCAGGGAGTTGCTTTGTGGGCTGCAATTTCTATAACTGCTTTGTATGCGGTTATGCATCTGGCATAATATATTTAGCACAATCCCGGTAAAAATAGCCGGGATTTATGCTCTTATCATATCAATATGCGGGATGCCATCCTCATCATAAATCTCCCCAATTGCTTTAAACCCTAAAGAACCATAAAACTTCAACAAATAAGCCTGAGCGCCAATTTGTATACTGCCTTCGCCAAAAAGTTGATGGCATTGTGCAATAGCGGTGTTCATTAATATCCTGCCTGCTCCTGTACCCCGTGCCTTTGCGCTGGTAATCACCCTGCCAATAGACATTTGAGGGAATGATAGTCCCGGAGGCACCAACCTTGCATAGGCCACCAGCTCATCATCTTTTAAAAGCATTAAATGATAACATTTCGGGTCTTTGTTATCGGCATCCTGGTAAGGGCAATTTTGTTCAACAACAAAAACTTCGTTGCGCAGTCTTAATATCTTATAAAGTTCAGCTGGAGATAATTCTTCAAATGATTTTACGACAGTAATAAATTCCATAACTATTGTTTTGATGGGAATATGTTTTTTTTATACCATTTGAATGAAGTAACGGGATATAATATAATTCTATGAACAGGTATTTTTGGATAAGCAGCTGTAATCTCAAAATATTCTTTTCCCTTGGTGATATCAGTACTAAAAAGCAAACAAAATGCTATTTTTCCGTATAACTTTCCAAGTTCTACGCAGTGTTTATTTAAAATATTGCCGGATACCTCTGTACCCATAACTCCTAAACCTGCTAAAATAAATACTGGAATTTTTGTATTTTTAACATAAGTCTTCTGAATGATTCCTGCATCATTTGAATTCTGGCAACCTAATTTAATTGAATTTCCTAAGATTTGTAATTCAGAATTGACAGGATAATTAAAATAAATATGGCTGCAATCTTTAATCAAATCGTGTGTTTTAGGATTAAATCCAATCGTAAATTTAGGGTTTAAATGCTTATCCCAGTCTTTAGAGGTATCCGCTATTCTAAATTTGCTATTTCCCGCTCGACCTAAGAGATTAAGAATTTCAGCAGAACAAACACCGTCACTTTCAGACCAAATAGGGTCTATATTTTGAAAATGCCTAGTAGCTACATTTAGTCGGTTTGTAGGGAGAGGATTGGGAAATTGAGCAATATATTTAGGTGATGAAACTTTGTTAAAATTATCATCAGCAACAGATAATTGAGATAAATAAATCAATACTTCTAATTCTGATTTTTTTATTCCTTTTAGTAAAAGAGATAATGGTCTAGTATTATTGAACCATTTTTTTAATTTTTCAAATAAGAGGAACACCATTGGTAGTACTAAGGAATCTAAAACTAATTCCTGCCAAACATGTTCAGGAGCTGAACTGAAAAAAATAAAAATGGAATTCATGATGTATTTTAAGGCTAAGGTTATTTATTTTATTATAATATCTCTCAGGTAATTATTGAAAACAATTCTAGAAACATTGTATTCAATAATTAACTAAACGATCAGTGAATATATAAATAATGGCTGTTCTTTAAAAAATAAAATCTGACTCCATTTGGATTTATATAAGTACTTATATAAATTGCATCATGAATTTATATCAAAACCTGGGCTACTTAGTTTTGGGGAGCAGATTGAGGCGTTTGAGCGAGGCATTTCTATCAGAAATTAATCGTGCCTATCAAAATAAGGGTATTGATTTTGATGCGAGTTGGTTCCCGGTGTTTTATTTATTATCGAAGAATGAATCACTTTCGATTAAAGAGCTTAGCGAGCAGATTGAGGTGTCGCATCCGGCTGCAAGTCAACTAATAACCGGACTGAAAAATAAGAAATTGGTAACCAGCGCCGCTTGCGCCGTGGACGGCCGGAAACAACTGGTGCAGTTAACCGATAGTGGCAAACAATTACTTACGCAAGTAATGCCGGTTTGGGAAGCAGTAAGCGCGGCGATGGAACAATTGGTTGCCAGCGAACCCGGTTGCAGTGAATTGCTATCATCTATAACCGCGCTCGAAAATACTTTTAAACGCACCAACCTTGCCGGATTGATCACTGATAAATTAAAAACAGATTACAATGAGCAGCAAATTTAATTACGGAACCGATCATTTAACCATTGGTATTTGCCTGGATATTGCAGCCGGAAAAACCAAGGGTGTTATTGGCGATGAAGCTGCCGCCCGCGTACAAGCGTCATACAAAGAAGTTAAAAAAATAGTACACGCGCAGTTACCTGTTTATGGTATCAACACCGGTTTCGGGCCACTTTGCGATACCCATATTAACGAAGAAGATACCAGCACCCTGCAAAGCAACTTGCTGAAAAGCCATAGCGTGGGTATTGGAAAACCCATCCCGCAGGAAATTGCTAAATTGATGCTGATTAGCAAAGTGCATGCCTTGGCGCAAGGTTATTCGGGCATTAACCCGGCAACTTTGAATAGGATCATCTGGCATATTGATCATGATGTTATCCCGGTAGTTCCCGAAAAGGGATCGGTTGGGGCATCAGGTGATTTAGCGCCACTATCACACTTGTTTTTGCCATTAATTGGTTTGGGCGAGGTATTTGTAAAAGGTGAAAAATCCCCGGCAGGGAAAGTATTAAAGGATCATAATTTAGAGCCGCTAATACTAGGCCCTAAAGAGGGTTTGGCTTTGATAAACGGAACACAATTTATTCTTGCATTCGCTATAAAAGCCGTGCAACGATTGAATGATGCACTAAACTTAGCTGATCTGATTGGCGCTATGTCGTTAGAGGGTTTGATGGGATCAGCCCGGCCTTTTGATGCGAGGATACATGCTATCCGGCCGTTTAAGGGAACTAAGTTGGTTGCCGTCCGTTTGTTTACTTTATTGAGTGAGTCCGAGATCTGCAATTCGCATGTAAATTGTGATAGGGTGCAGGATCCTTATTCATTACGTTGTATGCCCCAGGTTCATGGGGCATCACGAAACGCCTGGCTGCATTTAAAGGAACTGACAGAGATAGAGCTTAATTCCGTAACCGATAACCCAATAATTTTTGATGCGAATGATACTATAAGCGGTGGTAATTTTCACGGACAGCCATTGGCGTTACCTTTGGATTACGCTACTATAGCTGCCGCTGAGCTTGGCAACATCGCCGACCGCCGTTGTTATTTAATGAGTGAGGGTAGATATGGCCTGCCAAAAGTGTTAACCAATGATCCCGGATTAAATTCTGGTTTGATGATCCCGCAGTACACCACCGCGGCTTTGGTTACCGAAAATAAAACCCTGTGTTTCCCGGCAAGTGCCGATAGTGTACCCACATCATTAGGGCAGGAGGATCACGTTTCCATGGGTTCCATCAGTGGGCGGAAGCTACATCAGGTGATAGATAATTTAGAATATATACAAGCTATTGAATTGCTATATGCCACTCAGGCAATGGATTTCAGGCGACCATTAAAATCAACGCCGGTTATTGAGGCTTGTCATAGCTACATCCGCCAATATGTGTCTTTTATTCATGAGGACCGCATTTTTGCTACGGATATTAACCAGATACACCAGCTAATTACCAACGGATCGTTATTGGCAATAGCCAATGATACCGCATTAAACAATAATATTAATCTCAACCATGATGACGAGTTCGGAATTTATTGAAAAATACGCCAAGCACCCGGTGTACAAAGCGCCGCGTGGTATGCAATTGCACGCCAAAAGCTGGCAAACCGAAGCACCATTGCGCATGTTGCTCAACAATCTTGACGGGCAAGTTGCCGAAAACCCAGATGAATTGGTGGTTTACGGTGGCATCGGTCAGGCTGCCCGCAACCCGGAAGCCTTGCGCAAGATCATTGAGCTATTGTTAGAGTTGGATGAAGAGCATTCGTTATTAGTACAATCGGGAAAACCGGTGGGTATTATCCGCAGTCACCCGCAAGCGCCAAGGGTATTGATCGCTAATAGTAACCTTGTACCTGCCTGGGCAACCTGGGAGCATTTTAATGAATTACGTGCAAAAGGTTTAATGATGTACGGGCAAATGACAGCAGGTAGCTGGATATATATCGGCACACAAGGTATTTTGCAGGGCACTTACGAAACGTTTGTTGAATGTGGCCGTCAGCATTTTAATAATGCTTTAACCGGTAAGCTGATAGTAAGCGCAGGTATCGGCGGTATGGGTGGTGCGCAACCATTGGCCGCTACCATGGCTGGTGGTGTGTTTTTAGGTGCTGATATTGATGCTACACGTATTCAAAAACGAGTTGACACCCAATACATTGATAAAATAACACATAGTTATGATGAGGCGATCGCATGGGTAAAAGATGCCATGCAAAAAGGTGAAACGTTATCGGTTGGTTTAGTAAGCGATGCGGGCGATATGCTGGAAAGGTTATTGAAAGATAATTTTATACCTGATATATTAACCGACCAAACATCGGCACATGATCCTTTGAATGGATATATCCCAAATGGTTTGTCGTTAATTGAGGCTGCTGAATTACGTAAGAGTTATGCAGAGAAATATAAAGAGCTATCCCTGAAAAGCATGGCTCGCCATGTTGGTTTTATGCTGGATCTGAAAAAGAAAGGAGCCATTACATTTGATTATGGCAACAACCTGCGCGAGTTTGCCAAACAAGGCGGAGAGCAGAACGCATATGATTTTCCGGGATTTACTCCGGCTTATATTCGTCCGTTGTTTTGTGAGGGTAAGGGGCCGTTCAGGTGGGTAGCATTATCCGGTGATCCTGAAGATATTTATGTTACCGACCGCGCTTTAATGGAAGCTTTCCCCGAAAATAAGCCTTTGATAAACTGGTTGGAAAAAGCGCAGCAAAAAATATCGTTCCAGGGTTTACCGGCGAGGATTTGCTGGTTAGGTATGGGCGAACGAGAAAAGGCAGGCTTAATATTTAACGAACTGGTAGCAAGCGGAAAAGTAAAAGGCCCGATTGTAATTGGTCGTGATCATTTAGATTGCGGATCAGTAGCATCGCCAAACAGGGAAACAGAATCAATGAAAGATGGTTCAGATGCGGTGTCAGATTGGCCATTATTGAACTTGATGTCGAATACTGCTGGCGGAGCAACCTGGGTTTCGTTCCATCACGGAGGAGGTGTAGGTATGGGTTATTCGCAGCATGCGGGCATGGTTGTTTTGGCTGATGGTACCGAGCGTGCAGCTGCTTGCCTAAAACGTGTATTGCATAACGACCCGGCAATGGGCATCTTCCGTCATGCTGATGCAGGTTATGATAAGGCTGAGGAATGGGCAGATAGGTTTGGCTTAAAGGTTTGGTAGGCGTTAGGCCAATGCGTATAAATGTTTAATTTAGTTTAAAAGTTAAAAAATGAAATTACAACTAACCCTTGCTTTACTGTTGTTCACGGCAGTTTCAGCCAGCGCGCAGGTAGGCACACGTAATTACCTTGACCAAACAGGTTTTAACGGAATACATCCAGGTGATACCATAACAAAAATACCAAAGGAGCAGTTTACGATAATTAACGTAGGTACCGGAAAGGGGGATGGGCTGTACACTTATAATAACAGTGACGCCTTTAAACTAACCGATAAGATTACCTTGCAAAAAGTAGAAATCTATTATTTCCATAATAAGGTTATGACTATCAACCTGTACTTTAATGAAGCCGATTTGCAGGCTGTTAACGAGTATTATGATAAAATATATGGTAAGGGCGAAACAGCTGAAAGATGTATTAGCCAGTACACGGCCAACCATTCGGAACTGGTGTTGCAGGGAAAAACCAAAGACGGCGCATGCAAGGCATATATAAGTTGGCCCGATGAATAAATTTAATACATAAGAACAATCTCCAGGTGTCATTGCGAGGAACGAAGCAATGACGGTTTAATTAAAACAGAATGAAAAAACTAATTGGTCCGTTTACACAAATATTAACCCTTGCCGGCCTCAGTTTGAAGGGTGCTTTGAGCGATGATGATCTGCAAATCATCCCGCAAGGCGGCGTATTAGTTGAAAACGGACTGATCATAGCTGTTAATGATTTTGAAGTTTTACGAAAAGCAAATCCATCAGCATCAATACAAGAAATTACAGGCGATCATGTGCTGCTACCGGGCTTTGTTGATTGCCATACGCACATTTGCTTTGCGGGCAGCAGGGCAAAGGATTATGCTATGCGGATACAGGGTAAAACCTATCTGGAAATTGCTAAAGCAGGCGGCGGTATCTGGGATTCGGTAACACAAACCCGCGCTGCAGATGAGGATCTGCTTGAAAAATTATTGTTGCAAAGAATTGAGCGGCATTTATCCGAAGGGGTAACCACCATCGAAATAAAAAGTGGTTATGGTTTGGAAACGCAATCAGAACTGAAACAATTAAGGGCGATTGCGAAAGCATCAACCCAAACAAAAGCGAGTTTGGTTTCTACCTGCCTTGCGGCGCATATGGTGCCGAAGGATTTTAGCGGTGGACAATCAGAATATTTGAATTATGTTTTCCATGATCTGTTGCCTGTCATTAAAAATGAAAATCTGAGTAACCGGGTTGATATATTTATTGAAGAAAGTGCTTTTGATGCAAAAAATGCATTAACCTATCTTAATCGTGCTAAACAAATGGGTTTCGATATTACCGTTCATGCCGATCAGTTTACTACTGACGGTAGCGCGGTTGCAATTAAATCGGGTGCGGTGTCGGCGGATCATTTGGAGGCAAGTAAGGATACGGAGATAAAGCTATTGGCAAACTCTGATACGGTTGCGGTGGTTTTGCCGGGCGCTTCGTTGGGATTAGGCATGCAATATGCCCCTGCGCGTAAATTGCTGGATGCCGGGGCTTGCCTGGCTATTGCCAGCGATTGGAACCCTGGCTCTGCACCAATGGGTGACCTGCTGATGCAGGCCGCAGTAATGAGCGCTGCTGAAAAACTGAATACAGTTGAAGTTTTCGCGGGTTTAAGTTTCCGTGCGGCTAAGGCTTTGCGATTAAACGATCGCGGTATATTAGCGCCGGGAATGCGGGCGGATATGCAGGCTTATCCGACGAATGATTACAGGGAGATTTTGTATCAACAGGGGAAACTTAAACCGCTGATTATATATTGATTTTTATGATTGCGCTGATTTTTTGATTTGACTTTTAAGTGATGATAAGTTTCACTTATCTATATAAAAATAATATTAATAACCGTTGACCAATGACTAAACTAATTGAATGTGTACCCAATTTTAGCGAGGGTATAAACCTGGATATTATTAAACAGATAACTGACGAGGTCGAATCTGTTGAGGGTGTAAGGCTGCTGAATGTTGATCCCGGTAAGGCAACTAATCGAACGGTGGTAACATTTGTGGGCGAACCTGAAGCGGTTATTCAGGCTGCATTTTTAGCTATTAAAAAAGCAGGTGAATTGATTGATATGAGCAAGCATAAGGGCGAGCATCCACGGATGGGGGCTACGGATGTTTGTCCGCTGATACCGATCAGTAATATCAGTATGGAAGAAATTGCGGTTTATGCGCAAAAGCTGGCAAAGCGTGTTGGTGAAGAATTAAATATCCCTATTTATTTGTACGAGGGTGCTCAGCCTGATAAAAAGCGTAGTAATTTATCGGTGATAAGGGCAGGAGAGTATGAAGGCTTTTTTAAGAAGATAAAACTACCGGAATGGAAGCCAGATTTTGGTCCGGCGGAGTTTGATGCTAAGCGGGGCGCTACGGTTATTGGTGCGAGGGATTTCTTGATCGCTTATAATGTCAATTTAAATACCACTTCGACCAGAAGAGCAAACTCAATAGCTTTTGATGTGCGTGAGGCCGGGCGTGTTTTGCGCGAAGGCGACCCGATAAATGGTAAGATTATTACCGATGAAAATGGTAAGCCTAAATCGGTTCCCGGTTCATTAAAATTTGTGAAAGCTATTGGCTGGTATATAGAGGAGTATGGCATCGCCCAAATCTCGATGAACTTAACCAACATTGAAGTTACGCCCGTGCATATTGCCTTTGATGAGGTTTGTACCAAAGCTGCCGAACGTGGTATACGGGTAACAGGCAGCGAATTGGTTGGACTGATACCGCTAAAAGCGATGCTGGATGCCGGTAAGTATTTTCTGTTGAAACAACAGCGTTCGGTAGGGGTGAGCGAGAAGGAACTGATAAAGATCGCCATTAAATCAATGGGTTTGGATGAGCTAGGGCCTTTTATTCCTGAAGAACGTATTATTGAATATTTATTGAAAGATAAATCAGCAAGTAAATTAATCAGCATGACGCTGACTGATTTTGCTGATGAAACTGCAAGTGAAAGTCCGGCGCCCGGAGGTGGCTCTATTTCTGCTTATGCGGGTGTATTGGGAGCATCATTGGCTACGATGGTAGCAAATTTGTCTTCACATAAAAAAGGTTGGGATAACCGTTGGGAAGAGTTTAGCGACTGGGCTGAGAAAGGGCAGTATTATAAAAATGAATTGTTGAAGTTGGTTGATTTGGATACTGTTGCTTTTAATAAAATAATGGAAGGGTTTAGTCTGCCAAAATCAACTGATGAGGAAAAAGCAACACGTGATAGAACCATACAGGATGCGACCAAATATGCTATTGAAATACCATTCAAGGTAATGCAAATGGCGCATGGCAGTTTGGAAGTTATTAAAGCGATGGCTGAGATCGGCAACCCAAATTCGGTAACCGATGCAGGTGTTGCGGCGTTGTGTGCCCGTACTGCTGTGCTAGGCGCTTTTATGAATGTGAAAATAAATGCTTCGGGGTATAAAGACAAAGCCTATACTACTGATATTATTAAACAGGGTGAAGAGTTGGAAAGACAAGCGATTGCTATTGAGGCGGAGGTTATTGGGTTGGTGAATGAGAAGATTACCCCCTAACCCCCTGAAGGGGGAATAAATATGTAAAATAGAAAAGGTCCTGATATTTTGTCAGGACCTTTTCTATTTAGGCTAATCAAAAGCTCCCCCTTCAGGGGGCTGGGGGGTTAAAACTTAAACCTCACAAACGCTTCCATAGCGGCGTATTCGGCTAAACCAAGCTGATCATAGCAGCGGGCGGTTTCCCGGTTGCGGTCTTCGGCACGAACCCAGAATTCACGTACGTCATCACCCGGGAAAACAGGCGTATCTTTTTGTGATTGGTGTTTGAAGATCGCGGCGCGTTTACGTAAAACTTCTTCGGGCGATAAAGGTACCGCCATCTCAATTTCGTAGGTGGCAAACTCGTGCCATGCACCGCGGTACATCCATACCCAGCAATCTTTTACCCAATCTTCGGTTTTTTGCAGGCGTCTTAAGGCTTCAATCACAATATTAAAACAAACTACGTGCGTACCATGTGGATCGGCAAAATCACCGGCAACAAATACTTGTTGTGGTTTTACTTTTTGCAGCAGGTCAATGGTTAATTGTATATCTTCCTCGCCAACGGTGTTTTTTTTGGTTTTGCCTGTTTCGTAAAAAGGTAACGCCATAAAATGGATATGATCATCCTTCAAACCCGCATAACGAGCACCTGATATCGCTTCGGTTTTACGGATAAAGCCTTTTACATCGCGGATCTCCAGGGTATCAATCTGGTTAGGGTGTTTTTGGGCGATAAACGCCCGCATATCATTGTAAAGATTCTTCAGGTGGGTATTGTCTTCTCCGATACTCGCGTTAAAATCAATAGCGAATTCCATATAGCGCAATACATCATCATCCCAAACCGCGGTATTGCCCGAGGTTTGGTAGGCTACATGCACATCATGCCCCTGGTCAACCAAACGGATAAAGGTGCCACCCATGGAGATCACATCATCATCCGGATGCGGAGAGAAAATAATGGAACGTTTCTTCGCGGGTACCGCTCTTTCCGGGCGCTGGCTGTCATCCGCATTTGGCTTACCACCCGGCCAGCCGGTAATGGTATGCTGTACCTGGTTAAATATGTCGATATTGATATTGTAAACCGGGCCTTGCTCAACAGCAAGCTGCGCCATGCCGTGGTTATTATAATCTTCTTCGGTTAATTTCAGGATAGGTTTATTAACGATACCGGCTAACCAGATCACCGCTTTCTTTTTCTGGGTATTATCCCATATCCAATCTTTTACCAGCCATGGAGTATCAAAACGCGTAAGCTCTGATGCGGCTGCTTCATCCAAAACAAAATCAACATGATCGGATAGTTGCAGGTAGGTAGCTGGCACATCGCCTGAGATTTCGCCTTCAACAGCTTTCTTGATGATCGGCGCTTTTTTACCGCTCCAGGCCATCAGGATTATTTCCCTTGCCTTAAATATGGTGCCGATACCCATGGTGATGGCTTTGGTAGGCACATTCTTTTTACCCCCAAAATCACGTGAGGCATCACTGCGGGTAAGGTCATCCAAAGTAACTAAACGTGTACCTGAGTTTGGCGCTGATCCCGGTTCGTTAAAACCGATGTGACCGGTGCGGCCAATACCTAATATCTGCAGGTCGAGGCCACCCAGTTCGGTGATCTGTTTTTCATAGTTTAAACAAAAGTCTGCTACTTCATCCTGTGGTAAAGTGCCGTTTGGTATATGTATGTTTTTCTTGTCGATATCCACATGATTGAAAAGATTTTCATTCATGAAGGTTACATAGCTTTGTGCAGCGGTTGGCTGCATCGGGAAGTATTCGTCCAGGTTAAAAGTGATCACGTTGGCAAAGCTCAGACCTTCTTCTTTGTGCAGGCGTACCAGCTCGGCATATACGTTAATGGGGGTTACACCGGTGGCTAAACCCAGTACCGCTTTCTCGCCCTTAGCGCTTTTTTTGCGGATCAGGTTTGCTATGCGCTGTGCTACCGCCAGGGATGCTACCTTCTGGTTGGGATATACGGTTACTGGTAGTTTTTCATACCTGGTTTCTTCCAATAAATTTAAACGAGCCATGTTGTGAAATGTATTTGTGTATAAATATATAATTAAATGAAAAGATAGTCCAAAAAAAATCCCCGCATACGCGAGGATTTCAATCAACCTAAATTAACCCTATTAACTTACGATACCGGATACCCTATGTTAATAATATGTTGTATAAAATATCCGCACTTTAATGCTGCTTTAACAGATAGCTATTGTTGTAATTATTATATACCTGTTAATCTTTTTGTTACAATGAATTTGGTGATAATTGCCTTATGCATTGTTGTATAAAGTAGCTATAACAAACTTAACTAAATATTTTTAGAACTCAAAGTACTTTTTAATATTTTTTAATAAGTTAAGGTTGATGTTAAGATTGTGTTAAAAAGAAACCCTGTTAATGAGGTAAAAAAGTCCCCGCCCAGGCGGGGACCTCAATCAACTTAAATTTACCCTATTATTGTACATCCCACCATACATGGCCTGTCATAGTGTCTCCACCAGGGACAGCATTATGAGCGGCAGTGTAGTTTACAGGATTGTTAGTCGCTTCAACCAAAGGGTATGGAAAGCGGCGTGGAATAGTGCCGCCGGTTGCATTACCAGGATAATTAATCGGTGTAAGTGCAGGATAACCTGTTCTTCTCCAGTTTGACCATGACTCGTAAAAATCCATCATGGTGTTGGTTAATATCCAGTATTGGGTATTTATCATACTTAGCCCGGTGTTGCCGGCTACATATGGATGAGCGGTAAGATAAGCAGTGATTGATGCTCCGGGTACAGCTGTTGCCCCAGATCCATATTCACTTAAATATGTCATCGCAGCAGTAACACCATTGGTGTAATGTGAAGCAGCGCTGCCTCCAATGCCAAATCTTTCAGCGGCATCTGCCCATAAAAGTTCGGTCTCACCATAGGTAAGTATAAATGTTGGAGTACCCATCTGTGTCATTGAGAACGGTACTGAAGAGTAATCACCAACGGTTGTAAAACCAGGTGCGTTACCCAATGTAGTAGCACCGCCATTAAGGTCATAACCATTTGGCTGGCCTTTTTGATCAGCAGGAGTAGTATCGCCGCTGGCAGGAGTGCCTATTGTGTAGTTAGTAACCGATATGATTGGTAACCGAGGATCCGGAACAGCTTCAATAGGGTCAGTTAATTTTGTTTTGCCTTGCAGTAAAAAGATAAAAGTCTGGCTCCATTTCACGTACTGGTTTTCCGGGCCACCTTGCAGTACCTGGCTAACACGGTTAACCGTAGGGCGGCCACCATTTGCATCATGTACAAAAAAAGCGTCATCGGCATTGCTTGCAAAAGTTTTGCCAACTAATGATGTTATAACTGTTTTAGCAGTAGCCGGATCAACTTTACTTAAACGCATAGCAACGCGTAGTAATAAGCTGTTACCGAATTTTTGCCATTCAGCTATGTTTCCATGGTAAAAAGCATCGCCAGTAGGTATATCACCCGAAGGGTTTAATTTTGATGTAGCATCCTGCAATTCAGAAATTAAATTGGTGTATATGGCCTGTTGTTTATCATATACCGGGAATAATATTTTATCGTAATATCCTACGCCTGCTTGTGAGTAAGGAACATCACCATAAAGGTCGGTTATACGTTCAAATATCAGGGCTTTCATGATACGGCCAATTTGGTGCAAGTTGTTATACTGCGGCTCAGTTGCTGTAGTAGTAACCATATCAACAATTGGCTTTACCTGCTCAGAGTAGGCACCATCGGCACCGTTATCACTTTGCCAATAAGCAGCAAGATATTCGGGGTTTGATTGATATTTATCACCGGCCCAGTAACCAATAGCTGTTGCAAAGCCTTGCATAAAGGTTGAGCAATAGATTAAATCGGCACGCCATGTATCATAGCTAAAATCCTGACTGCCTGTATAATCAAGCTGGGCAGTGGTTAGCAGGTAATTAGGATCAAAGTTAGTGGCGCTAAACGCAGTAGGATCCGTATTTAACTTTTCAAAATTTTTGGTACAGCTTGTTGACAGGAATAAACCTGTGGCTAGCAGTGTACTATATATAATTAATTTCTTTTTCATCTTATTAAGATTAATCGTTAATATCATTAAAATTTAACATTCAGGTTTAATCCATAAGTCCTGGTAGTTGGTACACCACCCAATTCTAAACCTTGCGAATATGTGCCGTAGCTTGCTTCTGGGTCAATATCAGTTGTTCTCTTCATGATATAGAATAAGTTACGTGCAACAAAACTTAAATTAGCACTTTGTATAACTTTACTCAATCCTAAGGCAACTGTTGGAATATTATAGCCTAATGTTATCTGGCGGAATTTGATAAAGCTTGCGTTTTGAACAAATAAGCCTGAAACGTTATTGCCTAAAGTAGTGTAATAGTTTTCAGCTGTTGTAGGAGTTGAAGTGCCATTTGGAAAGCCTGTTTCGCGGCCAGGTAAAGTTGATTTGGTTAAACCATCTTCGTAAGCATAATATTCGTCGCCGGCGAATACGTGGCCACCGAATTTACCATCAATAAGGAATGAAAATGTAACGTGACCAAAAGTAAAATCGTTACTAAAACCAGCGCCCCATGGGCCATAAGCAGATCCGTATTGTTTTAAAGCGCCTTGCATTGGTACTCCGTTTGCATCAAGCTTTAATGATCCATCAGCATTGCGGGCATAATCAAAGGCCTGAAT
>Ga0206809_1019_pt1 | contig 49210 bp, 37 predicted proteins | sample Alteio_BWOrgCont_55_FD_152903 | JGI IMG/M metagenome (GOLD analysis project Ga0206809, IMG submission 152903) | Enriched cells from forest soil in Barre Woods Harvard Forest LTER site, Petersham, Massachusetts, United States -... | ecosystem: Environmental > Terrestrial > Soil > Temperate forest >... | reverse complement strand
AGAAACATTAAGATCGGCTACCATTTGTATATAGTTTTTAGTTTTGATAGAATCAAAATTGAAATCTTCCAAAACAACTACATTGTTATCTTTTGCTTTATATGATAAGGCTGATTTACGTGCCAGCGCTTTAAGTTTCTTGTTTAATTTGAAACTGTAATCGCGTGGCTGCGGACCGAATACACGGCCACCACCGTTAAACAATGGTGATTTTACGCTACCTGCACGGGCACCGCCGGTACCTTTTTGCTTATATAATTTGCGGGTTGAACCTGCAATCTCGTTACGCTGTTTTGACTTGTGCGTACCTTGACGTTGATTAGCTAAAAACTGCTTAACATCAAGATAGATAGCGTGATCGTTAGGTTCGATACCGAATACGGACTCAGGAAGTTGCACTTTGGCACCTGTTTCTTTACCTGATACATTTAATACTTTAACTTCCATCTTATTTATCCACTATTACGAATGAACCCTTAGCTCCAGGTATGGAACCTTTAACTACTAATAGGTTTTGCTCAGGATAAACCTTCAAAACTTCTAAGTTTTGAACCTTAACGCGCTCATTACCCATTTGACCAGCCATACGCATACCTTTGAATACACGAGAAGGCCATGATGACGCTCCTAATGAACCCGGTGCACGTAAACGATTATGCTGACCGTGAGTTTGCATACCCACACCACCAAAACCGTGACGCTTTACAACACCCTGAAATCCTTTACCTTTTGAAGTACCTACCACGTCAACAAAATCTCCGCTGGCGAAAATATCTACAGTGACAGTGTCACCTAAGTTTTTTTCGTCTTCGAAAGTTTTGAATTCAACAAGCTTACGCTTTGGAGCAGTACCGGCTTTTTGGAAGTGGCCTTTTAAAGGGCCTGAGGTGTTTTTTTCTTTCTTGTCGCCATATGCTAACTGAACAGCAGCATATCCGTCTGTATCCACAGATCTAACTTGTGTTACAACGCAAGGGCCAGCTTCGATTACTGTACAAGGAATGTTTTTCCCTGTTTCATCGAAAATGCTGGTCATTCCTACCTTTTTACCAATAATTCCTGACATTTTCTTTTAATTTATTTGTGCCCATCGAAGCAGTAGGGCTTCGTTCAAGGCAATTCTTCCCCGTTAAGGGACGGCAAAGATAGGAACTTTCCATTAAATATCAAATAGTTACTACGTTATTTTTTCATAAATATTTAGCAAAGACTTTTTAGTGATAAGGAACTCATTAAAAGCAATATCCTGTTGATTTGACGGACACCTTTTTTTGGTTAATCAATACTTATTTCTTAAATTCAGCTCATCTATTAACTGATCTTATTATTGACCATATGAAGAATCTCGCCAGAACTGGTTTTGTATTGGCTATTGCCATTCTATTTTTCGGCTGTAAGCAACCTGTAAGCACAACAACAACCGTTACTTCAACAATCGTAGCCTCTACTCATGACCGCTTAGGAAATGCAACCCGCGAGGATAAAAACGGTTGGATCTATGTGCATTTAGCCGGCTCGCCATCGGACATTGGATTTCAGCATGGTTACCTATTAGCAAAGGAGATAGATACCTTGATTAAAGTGATGCAGTTTTATTTGCCGCATACCAGTAAAAGGGATTGGGCCTTTTATCGCGCAGCCTCAAAAAGATTCATGTGGAATAAGATAGACCCTGAATATCAGGCTGAATTAAAAGGTATCGCCGAGGGCTTAAACGCTAAGGGTTATAAATATGACAGCCTTGACCTTGTAGCATTGAATGCCAATATTGAGCTTTCACAATATTATGTGCCGGGATTAGATAATAAAATTAAACCGGGCAGTGGCAATAATAAAGCACCCGGCAATTGCAGCGCTTTCATCGCCACCGGCAAATACACTAAAGACGGCAAAATAGTAATCGGCCATAATAACTGGACTGATTACATTGAAGGTGAACGCTGGAATGTGATTGCAGATATCACCCCACAAAAGGGCAACCATATATTAATGGACTGCGCCCCCGGTTTTATACACAGCGGCGATGATTTTGTGGTAACCAATAGTGGTATATTAATTACCGAAACTACCATAACCGGTTTCTTAGGTTTTGATACCACACGTACACCTGAATTTGTTCGCGCCCGCAAAGCCGCGCAATACAGTAAAAGTATTGATGACGTAATTCGTATTATGACTACGGATAATAATGGCGGTTATGCCAACGATTGGCTGATCGGGGATATTAAAACCAACGAGGTTGCCAAACTGGAACTTGGCTTGAAAGATTATAAAGTTTGGCGATCAAAAGATACCGCTATGATAGGCTCTAATTTCCCAAGTGATCCTAAGCTGATAAAAGAAGAAACTACGTTTAATGTAAATGATCCTACCAACTCCCCTAACGCTCGCAAATTACGGATGCAGCAATTAGTAGCTGTTGATTATAAAGGCAAACTGAATGATGCAACCGGTAAAATTATTGAAGGTGATACCTATGATGCTTTAAACAAGAAACACGCACTTGATCGTTGTGTAATTGATGGCCACGTAGACCAAGACCCTAAGGGCGTACCAGAATGGAGCGAAGGGCCATACTATCCAATGGGCGCTGTGCAAGGAAAAGTTACCACCAGCGCCCTAGCTAGCAACATGCAGCTTTGGGCGCATATGGGTCATCCTGGCGGTACCGATTTTTTAGCGGGCCCATTCTTTAAAAAACATCCCGAATATGGTTATCAAAGCAAATACCTCCGCAATATGAAGGCTTACCCCTGGACTTTGTTTTCAGCTAAATAATATCGACGATTATGTTATTGACTTGATGATTGCCCTTCGACTGGTGTAGTTGCACTCGACGAATTATTGTTAAACAAACTAATACCAAAGCCTATACCTAACCAAGGCTTGCCGTTATATATCCAACCTGCTTCGGGATTTGTTGGGGTGGGTATATTGGTTGTTTTGCTGATAAAATCAAACCCACCGCCGACCAGAAAGCTGATATTTTTATACGTTATTAAATAATGTAAAGAAGGTGTAAACGCAGGCCTTGTTGTACTGGTTAATAAAGGCGAAGTACTGCTTGTTGATTTGGTAGCATCAGTAGTACCATCGGGATAAACATTAGTTGAAGATGCATCAAGAGAAACTGACGATAATGAAAGGCCAACTACAAAACCCCAGGTGAATGCACTGTTAGCATTAAATTTCTTTTGAAAATATACCGCGCCGCCAACACTTAGGTTATTGGTAAATGAAAATTTATCAAACCGAAGTTTAAAGGGTGTACTCAATATGCCAAAAGAGATGTCCCAACTAGGTACACTTACATAGGGTGAACAATATTTGTCAAAATCACTTTTTGTGAGGACAAAGAATAACCTATTATCATTTAAGGCATGAATACTTGATGGTGCGTATGGCTGATCGGCATCCTTTTTAAAATTAAATGTCTTACGCTCCATTATCCGATCCTGTTGTTCGTAGTATTTCTTATTTTCTTCATATGAAGAGCCCGAAACCTTTGAAGTGAGTTCTTCTGTTTGCTGGCCGCTTTTAATACCCCATATCCAAAACGAGATTACCAGGTCGCCACCGGATGTTACAGACATTACCGTAAACCTGGATCCCTTTAGCACAATTGGGCCAGTACTTGACACGCTGTCTCCTACTGAGTTTGCACATGATTTAACACGGAGACTCTGATTGAAAATAAAAGTTTTACCTCCGTAAGGATTATTGGTTGCCGTGTCAGCAGATTTCTTTGCAGTGTCTCTTAGTGAAAATTTTGCATTTAATGTTTTACCAAATGCATTTGCCAGTATTATACAAAAAGATAATACCAAGCCAGTTTTAAAGGCTATTTTTTTCATGACAAGGATAGGTTAAGGCATAAAGATTATCTTACTGCCTGATTTACAGCTAATTTAAAAACAAAAAATTAATTTATCAAGAGGTAATATTCTTTTTTCAAGACTTTATTTATCGAGAATAGTTTATATTCTTGCTGGGTGATGATAGATTACAGTTTAAAGATATGTAGTGTATAACATTAACTGTATTTTTGCATTTTATTAATACTATGAATTTTTATACACGTAAATGGGTAAAACCAGAAGACCTCAATGCACATGGTACATTATTCGGCGGCAGGTTATTGAGTTGGATTGATGAGGAAGCCGCTATCTACACTATTGTGCAATTAGGCACAAACGGCTGCGTTACCAAGTACATGTCGGAAATCAATTTTATCAACTCCGCGCGCCAGGGTGATATTATTGAATTGGGCATTAAAGCTATCCACTTTGGCCACACCTCTATTACCCTAACTTGCGAGGTACGCAATAAGATCAGCCAAAAAACCATACTTACTATTGATAAGATTGTGTTTGTAAGCGTTGATGAAAATGGCAAACCTGTTCGCCACGGCAAAACGGAAATTACATATACTGATGAAAGGTTGAGAGAGGAAGATTAATTATTCCATCATCAACCGTCTGATCAGTTCAGCACTTTGGGCTTTGCCTTCATCCAAACGGTGACTAAAGAAATTCTGCACCTCGTTAAAGTGCTTTTTGTAGCCTTCCATATCGCCGTAGCCTATAATAGCCGACCATTCGCGCACCGCGGAGTGAAATTCCAAATCGTCACCACGGATGGTTTTATCATATAGCGCGGTTTCTATCGATTCTTCCAATAGCGCCTCATTTTTAAACAGATATTCAGCAATGCCCAAACGCAAGCGGAAAGGCGGCGTTTGGCAAATGAGGTTATCATAAGGGTTTACACCTAAATGATACCAGGCATCAACCATACTTAATATACTTAGGTGCGAGTTTGGCTTTTGAAGTTCGGGCTGAGAGGATAGGGAAAATTCCTTCATTACTGTATCGCTTAGCATTATCGGCTTGCGGCTTTCATGGAAAACAAAATCCCGGGCACGGTAAAGGCGGGTTCGGAACGCTTCTTCCTCCTCCTTGATCATCAGCTTAAATAATTCTGATTCTGATTCGGCATAAGCTTTCACTTGTTGTCGTGCATACGGGTTCAATATAGCTAACCCAGCATATACGTGTGCTTTGTAGCTGAAGATGCGCAGGGTGGTTAATATCTTCACATTATCAATACCGCCAACGTAGGAGCCATTCTCCCATGGGAAAAAGCCTGCAGATTTCCAGGCCGTTCCCATGCTTTCAAAACCAACGTGGGTTACGGCTTGGGTATCTGCAACTATTTTATCGTGCTCATGATAATCGGCCATTTCCACAATATCAGTCTCAATGGATGTGAACAGATCAAGCATTCGTTTATAAGCCTCTTTATCCGTGCGATGTGGGATCAGGATCAGCTTCTGCCCTTTTGGCTCAAAGCCCGGACCATGCATAGCGTGAAAAGTGATTATTTTAGCATCAGCCGGCAGGTATTTTTCAAAAATGTTTACCTCCGGCGTTTTAACTGAAGTTTGTCCGGCTACGATAGCTCCGAACTTAGTTGCCGGGCCGCATTCAGCAGCAACTTGCTCCAGTTTTTCGGCCTCTACAGAATAAATGATCAGGTCGTTAGTTCGGGCAACATCTTTGCCGTTATTTAATACTTTTATACCAAAAGGTGAGAGTTCCTGTTTAAGTGAATTAATATTTTCGGGCAAATCACAACCGCATACGGTGTAACCTGCTTTTGCAAAGGCCTTTGCATAAAGCTTGCCCATGTCGCCCAAACCAATCATGCCAATATTCATTCCGCTAATATAACTATGAGCGGCAAATTTCCGTATGAAAGGAAAAAAACATCACCTTTAAATCCAGTTTAACAAACAATAAAGCAAAATTGTGCTTGTTTTATTAGCATTGTTATATGTAATTTCACAATATGAAGAAGCCGCTTATCCTTCAACTCGTTATTGTATTAATTTGCTTTACTGCAACATCGCTTTATGCTCAGGATTCTGTAAAAAAGGTGCCTGTTACAAAACCGGCTGTTCCCAATACGTATTCAAAGTATAAAACTTACAAACCCGCCGCCGGGACTTATGCCTCGAAAGTAGCCGATACCACAAAAGCTGCCACCGCAACCGCGAAACCTGTTACACCAACAGATAACAGCCTGAACGGTCAATATCAATATTTGCTAACCAAGGTTTACTTTTATCAGCAACCATTATTAAATGCTTTTCACAAAAGTATTACCGATACCCTTAGCCAGGTGCGCAAGGGCTTAAAGGCCTCGCAAAACAGCGTGGCTGTTGCCAATAAAACTATTGATAGCTTGCAGGCCAGCATCAAAGCAAATACACAATCACTAAACGAATCCAACCAAAAGGTTGATGAAGTAAGCCTGATCGGCGTACCGGTTACTAAGGCAACTTATAACCTAATTATGTGGGGACTGGTTATTGTATTTGGCGCTGTTGCAGGTATTGTACTTGCCAGGTCAGGATCTAATATCCGCGAAGCTAAATATCGCGTTCAGCTGTATAATGAGCTGGAAGAAGAATACCGCGTGTACAAAATAAAAGCCAACGAAAAGGAAAAGAAAATGGCCCGCGAACTGCAAACCGAACGCAACAAGCTCGACGAGCTTTTAGGCAGGGGGTAATCCATCTATGAAGGCTTACCTATTCGGATGGAACCCTGTTAAATTTAAATGGGATGATCTGGATGATGATATAGCCAAACTACAAGCAGGCCATAAACTGGAGGAAGACTGGAGCGTAGCCAGCCACAAAACCATACAATCCGGCGACAGGGCGTACATTGTTCGTGTGGGCATGGAGCCTAAAGGCATATTCGCCTCGGGGGTTATATCATCCGAGCCATTCCTCGCTTTACGCAAGGGTCGCACTTACCACCGAATAGTCATTGAGTTTGATGTGCTGCTCAATCCTGATAAACAGCCAATACTTACCCTGGATATTTTAAAGACCGGCAACCTCGCTGCCCAAACCTGGACACCGCAAGCATCGGGCATCTCCATCCGGCCGGAGTTGGTTGATGAGCTGGAAGGTGTTTGGCAGGATTTCCTAAACCCGGAATAACTGTACTGTTTCACGAAACAATTGGTACACTTTTCAGGCCCAAAAAATGCCTTTTCATGGGTAAAAACAGCTATATTATATGCTAAAATCGACCAAAAAATAGTGGTTTTAAGCGATTTTTGGTCTCAAAAAGCATTTAAAACATCAATTTTGAGCCTAAAACATTAAAAATAACGCTATTTACAAGTTTCAGAATTCCATTTTGTTTCAATTTGGAACAGTCATGCTATCAATAGACTATCGAACTTTTGTGCATAGTGGCATAGCCAATAATATCTGCTTCAAATAAAAATCGCTTATAAAGTTTTTGATTGAAAGGTGCAATAAGAGCATCGGGTTTCCCATCTCCTTTTTGCATTCTATAATGTATTCCTATAGTATATTCTTTTGAATGCAATTCTAATATACCGGGGAACTTTCTTATTGATAACAAAACGGCTGAATCACATTCTGCACTAAGACCTTTCACGATCCTAATCTCACCGATCTTTTTATCTTTTCCAACTTTAAAGCAGATCGCCATATCGCCCTCCGTGTCATTTTCCCTGGCAACTGCGGGATATCTTGTCTTTTTAAGTAAATAATCTTTAAAAGCATTAATTGTTGAATCCTTCTTTGATGCTGAGGACTGTGAGTATCCCGTCATACAAAAAAGCAAAATTGCGATAATTAGGTATAGGCTTTTCATAAAGTAATTTACACTAAATTCTACAATAACAAAAAATCCCTGTACAGCACAGACATTGCTTCCTTCCAATGACAATAGGAGAAAAACCCAAATAAAACAAAAGCACAACCCCACCGTTAACCGCAAAAAATTGGCATCAGGGCTGATCTGGCAACCACAGGCTCAGCCAAAGCACTACCGCTCATAGGATCAGAACGCAGCCGAGAGTTTTCTTTTGGTTACTTTTCTTTTGCGGAAAAAGAAAAGTAACGCTTAGCGCAGAGATACCAAAGAAAAATAAACGTTAATGCAATGCCGTAGAAATACACGCCGCAGAAGATTCTTCACTACGTTCAGAATGACAAAGGGAATAAAAACAAAAAAGCCATTCGTAATACGAATGGCTTTTTATTATCTTGAATCTTGATTCTTATATCTTAATTCTCGCGTCCGTACCTTCCGGTACTATCACACTTTGATCTCAACTTCAACTCCACTTGGCAATTCAAGTTTCATTAAAGCGTCTACAGTTTTTGAGTTTGAACTGTAGATATCCAATAATCTCTTGTAAGAGCATAATTGGAATTGCTCACGTGCTTTTTTGTTTACGTGCGGTGAACGCAATACTGTAAAGATTTTCTTTTCAGTTGGTAAAGGTAGCGGTCCGCTTACTACAGCGCCGGTAGGCTTTACAGTCTTAACGATCTTCTCAGCTGACTTATCAACCAGGTTGTAATCGTAAGATTTTAGTTTGATTCTGATTCTTTGGCTCATTTTGTTTTTGTTTTATACCAACCCTAAGAGCTATTTATTAGGGTTGATGGATTTGTTATTATGTGCAGATGTGCTTATATGCAAATGTGCGGATGCTTTTGATTTCTCATTTGCATATCTGCACATCTGCATATTTTCACATCAATTTATTTACGCGTTTGCTGCTGCTTTTTTACCTTTTACTTTAGCAACTACTTCTTCCTGTACGTTACGTGGTGCTTCAGCATAGTGATCAAACTCCATGGTTGAAGTAGCACGGCCTGAAGTAATGGTACGTAACTGAGTTACATAACCAAACATTTCCGACAATGGTACAGTTGCTTTAATTACCTGTGCACCTGCGCGTGAATCCATGCCTAACAGCTGGCCACGACGACGGTTCATGTCACCGATAACATCACCCATGTTTTCTTCAGGGGTCAATATTTCGATTTTCATGATCGGCTCTAACAACATTGGTTTACATTTTGGCAATGCCTCACGGTAAGCCATCTTAGCTGCTAACTCGAAAGATAGCGCGTCTGAATCGACCGCGTGGAATGAACCATCAATCAACCTAACTTTTAAGTTAGTTAAAGGGAAACCTGCTAACACACCATTTGCCATTGAAGCCGCGAAGCCTTTTTCAACAGATGGGATAAACTCACGAGGGATTGAACCACCGCTAATTTCGTTAACAAATTGTAATCCTTCTTTACCTTCGTCGTTTGGTGATAATATAACTTGTATATCAGCAAATTTACCACGACCACCAGTTTGTTTCTTATAAGTTTCACGGTGCTGGATAGAACCTGTGATCGACTCTTTGTAAGCAACTTGTGGCGCGCCTTGGTTAACCTCTACTTTAAATTCACGTTTCAAACGATCCATGATGATATCCAAGTGAAGCTCGCCCATACCTGAAATTACAGTTTGGCCGGTTTCTTCGTCAGTATTCACACGGAATGTTGGATCTTCCTCAGATAATTTACCTAAAGCCATACCTAATTTATCAACGTCAGCCTGAGTTTTAGGCTCAATAGCCAAACCAATAACCGGCTCAGGGAAATTCATCGATTCAAGAATGATCGGGTGTTTTTCGTCGCAAAGGGTATCACCTGTTTTAATATCTTTAAAGCCTACTACCGCGGCAATATCACCTGCACCTACGTTAGGTATAGGGTTTTGCTTGTTAGCATGCATTTGGAATATACGTGATATACGCTCTTTATTGCTTGAACGCATGTTGTACACATATGAACCAGCCTCTAAGTTACCAGAGTATACGCGGATAAAGCACAAACGACCTACGAAAGGATCCGTCGCGATTTTAAACGCTAATGCAGCAAATGGTTCTTTTTCTGATGGCTGACGAATAATTTCTTCGCCTGTATCAGGGTTAGTACCAACAATACCATCAACATCAAGTGGCGAAGGTAATAGCTCCATCACGTAATCAAGCATGGTTTGTACACCTTTGTTTTTGAAAGATGAACCACATACCATAGGAACAATTTTAGCATCTAAAACTGCCTTACGTAAAGCGTCAAGCACTTCGCGCTCAGTGATAGTTTCAGGAGCGTCAAAGAATTTCTCCATCAGACTCTCATCGTAATCAGCAACTGATTCCAATAATTTCTCTCTCCACTCAGTAGCTTCCTCGATCATATCATCAGGGATAGGCACTTCAGTAAAGGTCATACCTTTATCATGCTCATTCCAAACAATACCTCTCCAGTTAATTAAGTCAATAACACCTTTAAAGTTCTCTTCCGCGCCAATTGGCAACTGAAGCGGAACAGCGTTACTGCCTAACATGCTTTTCACTTGTTTTACAACATTTAAAAAGTCGGCACCTGAACGGTCCATTTTATTAACGAAACCTATACGGGCAACGTTGTAGTTGTTAGCAAGCCTCCAGTTAGTTTCTGATTGTGGCTCAACACCATCAACAGCACTAAATAAGAACACTAAACCATCTAATACACGTAACGAGCGGTTTACTTCTACAGTAAAATCCACGTGTCCCGGAGTATCGATAATGTTAATGTGGTAGTTATGGCCACGGTATTTCCAGCCAACAGTAGTAGCTGCAGAGGTAATGGTGATACCACGTTCCTGCTCCTGCGCCATCCAGTCCATTGTAGCTGCACCTTCGTGTACTTCACCAATCTTGTGGCTAACGCCCGAGTAGTAAAGGATACGCTCTGTTGTAGTGGTTTTACCGGCATCAATGTGAGCGGCAATACCTATGTTTCTTGTATATTTAAGATCTCTTGACATCTATGTTTTTTTATTGAGTGAATGAGTGATTTGGCGAATGACCGATTTTAATATGTACAAATCGTTAACAATTCACTAAATCACTCAATCACTAATTCGCTAATTAGAAACGGAAATGTGAGAACGCTTTGTTGGCCTCAGCCATTTTATGCGTATCTTCTTTCTTCTTCACTGCTGCACCTTCACCTTTAGCTGCCGACATGATCTCGCCTGCTAATTTCTCCATCATGGTTTTTTCACCACGACGACGTGCATAGCTGATCAGCCATTTCATACCCAAAGCAATCTTACGCTCCGGACGAACCTCTGTAGGTACCTGGAAGTTAGCGCCACCAACACGGCGGCTTTTTACTTCAACAGCAGGCATTACGTTATTTAAAGCTTTTTTCCAGGTTTCTAACCCGTTTTCGCTTGTTTTCTTTTCAACTATTTCAACTGCATTGTAAAATATGGTGTAAGCGGTAGATTTTTTACCATCATACATCATGTTATTTACAAACCTGGTTACCAAAATATCATTGAATTTTGGATCAGGAAGAAGGATTCTCTTTTTCGGTTTTGACTTTCTCATTTTTACTATCCTCCTTTAATTATTTCTTTTTACCTTTTGTTGGAGCCGCAGCTACTTGACCTGGTTTAGGGCGTTTAGTACCGTATTTTGAACGGCGCTGATTACGACCCGCAACACCTGATGTATCTAACGCGCCACGGATGATGTGGTAACGTACACCTGGTAAATCTTTAACACGACCACCACGGATTAATACAATTGAGTGTTCCTGCAAGTTGTGTCCTTCACCAGGGATATAAGCGTTAACTTCTTTTCCGTTGGTTAAGCGCACACGTGCAACTTTACGCATTGCTGAGTTTGGTTTTTTAGGGGTAGTGGTATACACACGGGTGCATACTCCTCTTCGCTGTGGACAGCTGTCCAACGCTGGTGACTTACTCTTGTCAACCAGAGCTACTCTACCTTTTCTAACTAATTGCTGAATAGTAGGCATTTTTTCCTTTTTGTATTTACAGTTTTATCCCTGCCGGCCAACATAGGACGGCTCACCCGCGGTCAGGCGGGCTTATTTTAAGGACTGCAAAGGTAGGGACAATATTTCTGATTTTCAATAGGGTAGGCTAATTATTTTTCACTATCACTTTCTCCGCCACGTCATTGCGAATGTCTGAACCTCAATTTATTGAATTAAAGAATGACCGGAATTCCAAAAATTCACTAAATTCCAAAAATTCGAGTTCAGACAAATGCAAAAGCACAACCCTCCGTTCACCGTCCCAAATCGGCATCGTCTGGTTCGGCAACTACACCAGAAGTTCAAGCACAACCATTAAAAGAAGCAGGTGCAGCCGAGAGTTTTCTTTGGTTACTTTCTTTTGCGGAAAAAGAAAGTGACAACTTAGCGTTAGCGATACCAAAGACAAGTAAAAGACTATTAGAAAAACCAAAGCCTGTGCTACTATTAAAGCCACTCCCGCTTTCAACTCATACGCGCACAAGCCTTAAGCGCAAGGCCGGTATCCGCTCCAATCAGGTTTAGGGAACGAGGTTAGCTATTTGGTGGTCGTCGTAATTCCACTTTTATATTACTCGGTTCAGCCCCATAGTATTTATTACCACGCAGATAAATAGATGGCAAATGGATCAAATCCAACTCACCCGAAAAAATTGCATTATAAACAGTTGTATCGAAAGGCTCACTATAAGGTAATTGCAAATCTTTAATATTAAAACAACAAAGGTAAAATGGAACAAACCTGTAATCAATAAATTCTTTTTCAATCGCTTGTTGCAAATAGTTAAAGCCTTTTTCAAATTCCTTGTAGGGCGAAGCGGTTATTACATTAATCGCACGGTAAAATAATTCACGTCCATCTTTCTCATCTTTAATAATAGTTTCGTCTGTACCATATACGGTATAAAAATCTCCAAGCCAGCTAACATTAAAAACTATCTTTTTTACTCTTATTAATGATTTATCCTCATACTTTTCTAATATCAACTCACCTCCGTACGATGTATTATGCGGTAATCCAGAGTTATAAATCTTTCCTTTAAATCCTATAGGTAAATTTTTAAGAAAATTTTTCCATGGCTTCATATAAGAATTATAATCTTCCATGTGTTCACTTATGCTTTCTTTTAATTTAACTATTCCAGGATATTTATCATAATCTTCTTCGTAAACTTTTAATCCGATAGGATAGTATTCCTTAATAGTATTAGCAATCTCAGTTGCGAGTTTATTATGAGGCTTGTCTAATGAAAGATAATATTTCATTTTGTGGTGATAGGTTTAGCTAAAGTAATTAATATTATCGAAAGCAATGTAGTACTTCCAGCTTGTGGTCGGTGTTTTCACCGCACCAACACCGCACCAACAAAAAAAAGAGCCCTGATAACTCAGGGCTCTTTTATAATTTTCTATTTTTTAATAACCACCGTGGTAATAATGGTGATGATACGGCCTGCCGCCATAACCCACATAGCAACCTGATGTTACCGATACTACCGCTGCTCCTATTATCAATGCCAAAGCAAAAAATCTCTTTTTCATAATCGTATCTTTTAATGTCGACAACCAAATTGCGGTTGTTTAATTATTGGATACAATTAAATGCAAAAGGATTAATCCGGCTATTAAATTTCTTGTTATTATTGTTTAGTACCTATAACAGATACGTTAAATTTGCCATTGCTAAGCGTCTGAGTAGTTGTGTTGTCCTGGTTTGATACCAATACGCCGCTAAATGTACCTTGTACATTAGTGCTGCTAATTGATGTAATATTAACAGTTCCGGCTACCTGACTTGAAAAACTCACAGGGGTGCTAACTGATGGGTTTTCCACATAAGTTATATCGGTAAATGAACTCGTATCGGTTACTGAATAGGTGCCTTTTACAATAGGTTTATCAGATTCGATAGCTATAGATACACCTTGCGCGCTGCTCCCTGTACCGTTAGAGCCTATAATTTGAATTGAATATATACCGTTACTACTTATAACCTGCGCAACTGCCGCTGTACTAAAGTTGAAATTAGAGCTTCCAATAGTTGCTGTAATAGTGTTTGATGTTTCTGTTTTAGAAGAGTCTTTTTTACAAGATGCAAAAGCAAGCATTACGCATGCCGAGAAAAATAAAAGTTTTTTCATTTAATTATGATATAAAGTTTAAGATGGTCAAAGGTAACATTTTTCTAATGCTATTCTAATGTTATGGCAATATCCTTGCTACTTTCAACCTAAAACAGGTTAGAATTTAAACAACTCACAATTAAACGTCTGGTGACCAATACCAGATAACTGTTATTTGCTTTTAATAATCAATCACCTACAAGCATATATTTATTATTACGATCGTTTCTCCACCCTATCATAAAATCCACCAAACGAATTCATCCTAACCGCTTCCTCCCTAAAAAAGTCGCCCGGGAAACCAAGTGATATGGCGCTAACCTCATCCAGCCTTCTCAGCTGATCATCGCTAAGCGTAATATCCATTGTTTTCAAATTATCATTCAGTTGGTCAACCTTAGTTGCGCCGATGATAGGGATACACGAGAAACCCTGCTGCCTTGTCCACTGTAAAGCCACATTCCCCGGCGATACGCCCAATTCATCCGCGATAGCGATAACTACTTTGGTTATTTTCTCACTGTGTTCGCTCAAACGATTGCTTTCCGGTTTGATGCGGCCTTTCTCGCCGCGCAAATATTTACCGGTTAATGCCCCGCCTGCCAATGGCGCCCAGGGTGTAACCGTCATCCCGAAATGCTTGGCCATCGGTATCAATTCCCGCTCCAGCGTGCGTTGCAATAAACTATATTCCACCTGCAAAGCAATAAACTGGCTCCAACCCATTAACTCGGCAAGGGTATTGCCTTTGGCTACCACCCAGGCTGGTGTATCGCTTATAGCGGCATAGTTAATTTTACCTTGCTTTATCAGGTCATCCATACCGCGCAATACCTCATCAATTGGCGTAATATTATCCCAAATATGCAGGTACAGCACATCAATAAAATCAGTTTTCAAGCGTTTCAGACTTTCCTCCACGCTGCGCATCATATTTTTGCGGTTATTACCTGATGCATTAGGGTTGGTGATATTATCCTTCAAAGTATACTTAGTCGCCAGCGCGAAATAATCCCTATCGTGGTTACTTAAATAATCCCCGATGATCTTTTCGCTGGTGCCAAGCTTGTAAACATTGGCGGTATCAATAAAATTGCCGCCGGCATTGGCAAAGGCATCCATTATATCAAAGCTAATGGTAGCATCGGCGCCCCAGCCGCCTTCGGTACCAAAACCCATGGTACCCAAACAAAATTCCGAAACTTTAAGACCTGAACGACCCAGTAATTTGTATTTCATGACGATAGTTTTAATACAAACAATATTAATACACTTTTGGTTGTAAAGTTATATATAAAGTCAATTTTACATGAAAACGATAACCCTGCACAAGTCGCTTAAAATAGACGCCATATACAATCATCTGTCCCAAAACTTAAATCCGTTGTTTAATAAGCATAAGCCTACTGTACTTAAATATAATGTAGATAATACAGGGAACGCTATTGAAATAACCCAGCCCGAACTTTACGAGGGAGTACTATACCACATCGAATTAGATAACGACAAACTCAACATAACCCGCTCAGAGCATTATGTAGATGACGTAAACTCGTTAACCCTGGAAAGTGTAATGAATGAATTATTTGATGACCTATCCGGCAATCGCGGCACAGATCTGGTGCAGGAGGGGTGAGGGAACAGGGATTTAACGAATTTTAGCGATTTACAGGATGCTTGTATCCTCTAAATCACTAAAATCGGTTTAATCTAGGTTCTCTAGCCATTAATCCACGTAAATTTATACTCCAACATTGGATTTTTCATACGCTCAGCAACGCGTAGTAAACGGTTTGGAAGGCCTACTATATAATCGCGTGCTTTTTCGCCGGCTTCGTTAAGGTCGGGCATACTTTCAATGTGCCAGTCTTCAATAAGTTCCTTTAAAATATCCACGTAGTCAATCGCGGTGTAAATACCCAGGCGTTGCGCGGCATCGGTAAAGTGACCAAAGGTTTGGCCTATCTTCAATCCAACTTCGCGTAAAAAGTGCGCAGGCATAACAATTTTCTTGCGCATCATATCTTCAAAAGCAAGCATTGCCCCGTTAGGGTCAACCTCGAATATTTTTTCGATAAAATGTTTATAAGCCTTAGCATGGCGGGCCTCGTCAGACGCGATTACACCACACATTTTTGATAACAAAGTATCACCGTCCTTTTTAGCCTGTGAAGCCACACGACGGTGAGAAATATTAGTAGCCAGTTCCTGAAATGAGGTGTAAATAAAATTACGGTAAGGATCATGCCCTGTACCAATGTCAAAACCATCAGCAATCAGGTATTGGGTTGATACCTCCATCATGCGCATATTAACACGGCCCGATAGGTATAGGTATTTATTCAGCAAATCACCGTGGCGGTTTTCTTCAGCGGTCCAGTGGCGGTTCCATTTCATCCAGCCACCTTCTTCATCGTCAGATACACCCTGAACCATCGCCAACCATGATTCATAGCTTGGCAAAGCTTCTTCGGTAATGGTATCACCAATCAGTACAGCAACCAGGTCATATGATAAACCTTTGGCGCTTTCCTGCATCTCTTTAATTTCACTAAAAAATGTATCTCTCGAAGCATCTGGTAAAAAGTCGGATGGCTGCCATATGGTATCAATCGGCTTCAAATATTCACCCATTTTTTCGAGCATAAATTTCTCGATATGTACCATTACTTCCCGTCTCTTATCTTCAAAGAATTTCATAAAATGTATCAGTAAAGCGCAAATGTACTTATTTTAATATAAATAAAAATATATCATTTTGTAGCGGTATAGCCTATGGCATCTTTCATACACGCGGGTAAATTTTCAACAGAGGGTGGCCCTGTAAAAATAGAGAATCCATCATTATACTCCCACAACATACCAGGTATATTTAATCCCTTTAATGCGCTTCGCATTGCTTTAATATAACGGCAACGGCTATCCAAATCGGCATATTTGTTATAAACGCCGTATTCGCCGCAAAGTATGGGCACATCATATTTATTGCTCCAGTTTTTAGCTATTTGTAATTTATCCCTGAGCGATTGCTCGTTCCCATCCCGCGGGTATTGTTTGTAATTAGCTTCGCCCCAGGTACCTGCCGTCTCCGGGTTAAGTTTTGGGAAATTTTCCCCATTGTATGGAAATGATACCCCAGTTGTAGCAGCTGCGGGGCCAACCCATTCCGCACCCTGATGAGTAAAAAGAAAAGGTTCATAAAAATGGAAAGTGTATATAATATTTTCATCTGCCAGCCTTACAAACCGGCTTAACTCATAAATACTATTATAGTTTGATGCCCCAACAATCAGGGTACGTTGCTTATCAATTTGGCGTATGGCGGTAACAATATTATATGCGGCATCCTTCCATATTTGCGGGTTCATGTGCGGCGGTTCATTGTACAACTCAAAAAATAGGTTGTTTGGGTTTTGGTTGATGTAACGTTTTGCTAAAAACGACCATAACTTAATGATTTTGGGTGTTTCCGCTAAGTAATTACTATCATTCAAATTGCCGCCATGGTAATCTATTATCAATTTAAACCCAGACAGGTTGCACTCTTTTATTACATAATCAACACGTGCCAAAACTTTATCAATCGGTATTTGATGCGATTCGTAATAAGCGAAAGCTACCGGTAGGCGGATACTTTTAAATCCAAGCTTTTTAAGCAACCTTAAATCGGCAGGATTAATTTCACTGGTATCTAACGCGTTTTTATTCCAAACCTGCTCCAGCCACGAAACACTGATGCCTTTGTTTAAACTTTGCGCCCTGGTAAATATCAGCGCCCTATCAGGCAGTATTTTTGGTTTGCTTTTTGCACTGAAGCACAGTATAGCGATTCCGAGTAACAATATGTGCCTGAATGCGATTGAAATAGTATTGCAATTTTCATTAGCCATATTTTTAGTTTATTTTTAATCGCGTATTATATTATATAACACAAACCTGATTGCATACTTAATCATAATTTAAGAAAAACGAATAATGTTTATTCAGATTAATAAAGAGGAACTTACCCGGGACTTGTTAAAAAAGGCTTGGTATCAAACCAATAATATCATATTTAGTATTATACTGTTATACCCCTTATTTAGCATAGTTGATTTTATTTGCGCGGGCGCCGTATGGTTGCAGTTTTTTATAGTGCGTATTATAATAAGCGTTGTTATATATGCTTTGTATACCTTTTTTCAACACAAAAAATACAATTACCGCGTATTACTGCATATATCTTTCCTGCTTTTATCGGTAACATCAGCACTACTGTGTACACTGGTAAATATCGAACAATTAAATATATACTTTTTATTATACTCGGTTGTTATACTATTCTTCAACCTGCAGGTTTTTTGGGAGCCTGTTAACTCGGTAATACAAACGTTAATGGCATTTTTATTACTGGCATTGTTTTTCAATATTTTTGGTGAGTACACCTTAGATTCTTTCATCAGCAATGGTGGCGTATTCTTTTTTATAACGGCTGTAATATCATGCCTTATCCCTACAGCCCGCTACAAGGTTATTGAACGTGATGTACGCTCTCAGATCATGATCGAAAAATCAAATGAGCAGCTTAAAGATCAAAACCGCGACATCAACGAGAAAAATAAAATCATCGATATGCAATATGAGCAGTTGCGCAAGCTTGATGAGCATAAAAACAGCTTTATAAATATTGCAGGGCACGACTTGAAGAACCTGATCGGTTCTATTGTGATGAGTAATAACATGCTGAAAGAAGAAAGTTACAGGTTAAGTGCAGATCAAAAGGATTTTGTGGGCTATATAGCTGATTCAGCTGAAAAAATGCAATACATGTTAAACAAATTGATGGATGTGAAAGAAATTGAATCGCCGGAAATGAGCTTCAACATGGAAGTGTTTGATATAAACGCCGAAGTATTGCACGTATTTAAAGGCCTTGTTGAAACCGCGCAGATGAAGAACATTCACCTGGTTGATAATATTTTGAAACTACCCTTACAGGTAAGGCTTGATAAAGTATTTGTGGGCCAGGTATTTCAAAACCTGCTGTCAAACACTATTAAGTTTTCACAAACCAATAACAACATAAAAGTAATTACCAGTCTTCAGCGCCAAAAGTTTGTATTTGAAATTATTGACGAAGGTATAGCCATAGGGCAGGATGAGTTGGATATGATGTTCAACAAACTAAAAACCCTTAATGACGCAACCGGATCAAAAGAAAGCAGGCTTGGTTTAGGCCTTTCAATAGCCAAATTAATGACCAAAGAAATGGGCGGCGAATTAGTTTACCGCAGCGACGAGAACGGCAACTATTTTAGAGTAGAATTTTACGTAATAAATTAACACCATCAACCAAAAATGAACAAATTTTTAAGCTTTTTAGCACTTGCGCTACTATTAAGTACAGCATCAATTGCCCAGCAACAGGCTATAATATCTTTTAAAGCTATGGGGCATGATGATGAACCTATATTTGGAATGATTGGTTCTACATCTTATTTTTTTAAGCTCGATCCGCAATATGAGGTAACGGGCAGTAAGCTGGTTTTATTTTTCGAGCCATCACAGGCTTTACTGAAAGATAAATCATTCATCAACATACTTATTGATGATAAACCGGCATATAGCAACAGGCTTACAGGCGATTCTATACAAAGAATAGTTTTAAACCTGAGCCGAAATGATATATCACCCGGCGGGTTTTTAAAAATACAGGTTAAAACCCTGGCCACGATAAGTGATGACAAGTGCCGCGATTTGGATAACCCCGGCATGTGGATCAAAGTAAAAAACTATTCTTACCTGTCACTAACCAAAAGCGATAAAAACTTTTTCAGTAACGTGAATATCAGCAATTGCTTCGATTCAAAAAAAGCAATTGTTTATCCGGCAAACCCTACCCTGCACGATTTAAAAGCAGTAGCCTGGGCATATTCAAGATTAAAGAAAACAGGCATAGCCAATATTGGTGTTTACGAGGCTGATAAAAAACCCGATAGCGTTAGAAATTACGTAATGGTTGGTAACATGAGCTCAATACCCGATGGCGTAAAAGGCCTGGTAAAAGTTACACCGCAAGATGGCGAAGGTTTGTTTTATTTACATAAAGCCATCACCCTTGCTACCGATACCGTAACACAAATTGTTAATGTTAGAAACACACTGCTGCCTATAAAAACCGTAGTTACCTTAAAAGTACCTACCGAGATATTATTTGTTACCGGTGGTGATGATGCCGGTTATGAGAAAACAATTACCGCGCTGGGTAATATGAATATCTTAAACTCAACCTTCGGCGATTATTTGTTGATAGGTACTGCCGAAAACACTTTCTTTAAAACGGTTGATGAAAACCGCTCAAAACTTACCTTAAAACAAATTGGCGGTGCAACCAATTTCATGTCGGGTATCGGTTCATTAAAAAGTGAGTATAACTTTAAAAACAGCGATTTTAGCTTCACCCCTAAAGAAGTTGAAATACACTTCCAGGGTATATACAGCAGTTTAGCCCCCGGCGATCGCGGTTTCTTCAACATCTACCTGAACGGCTCATTAATCAGCAGCGAAAAGCTGGATGTTTCGGGTAAATTGAATACATCAATAACCATCAACCGTTACCAGCACCATAAATACAATACATTGGAGGCTGAGTTCAGGTTCTATCCAAATAGCGGCAACTGTAATAACAGCTTTACCAATTTCTTCTCAGAAATTGATGTAGATCAGTCGTACCTGGAATCAAAAGATCCATTCATCACCAACGATCTGAGCTTTTACCAGTATCCCGAAGCGTTCAATAGCGGTACTACCCGCATTGTAGTAACCAGGAGCTATGCTAAATACGCGGCAGCAGCCATGGGCGAAATTATTTATGAGTTGAACAATAATATCAACGCCAATAACTTCCCTGAGTTTGTATACTCCGATCAGGTTCAGCCAGGCGATTTAAAGAAATATAATATTGTAGCGCTGTTATCTAAAGATGACAAGTTAATGGATGACTTCCCGGATGCACCTATCAAATTCAATCAAAAATTCAGGATCTATAACAGCGATAACAATAAGACTGTTTACCGCCTATCAGATAGTGTATCAAATGGCCTGGCACAAATATTCTATGGCCGAAGCAATAACGCTACCCTGGTTTTAACCGCCACAGGCACGCAATTGGCAGATGCATTTTTAGCCGCCTCTAAGTCAATTACCGAGCAGCTTTCCACATTATCAAGCAACGTTTGTATCTCTGATGTAAACTCTAATAAATACCTGTTTAACATTAATAAATCAAGCGAAAACCTGGAATACATAGATACCAAAAGCGCCCTTACACGCTTCTGGGAATCATATAACCTGTATATTTTGTTAGGTATACTAATATTAATATTGTTATCATTCCTGTACGTACGTTCAAGAATACAACGCTCACAAGAGTTATTTAATGATTAATTGCTTTTAAGCATTATTAAATCTTATAACCAACCTGCTTTGGCGGCCTTTACCGCTGCCAAAGCGGGTTAAATTCATAAAACAATTTGTTAACAGCAGTAGATATGTCGATTCCGGAACTTTTGGTAAGTGATGGTTTTATTACATCGGATGATAAGCTAAAGATTGAAGATCTATCAGCCCAAACAAATACCTCGTTTATGAAAGTAGCGCTTACCTATGGCTACATCTCGCGTAAAAATTATGAGCGCATACTCCTCAATGCTAACTACAAAATTGAGCAAATAAGAGATCAGCCTTTTGATGTTGAAGTTTTAAAGAAAATAGAATTAAGGTTTGCCGATGACCGCCTGGCACTACCCTTACGCATCGAAAATAACAAAGTGGTAACCATAATGGCCGACCCAAGCGACGAGCTTTTCCTTGATTTTATACGCTTTACTTATAACCTGGAGCCACAGGTGATTGTAGCATCTGACCTCGACATATTATGGCTCTCGCATAAACTCATCGGCGAAAAGTATGTAAAATCTGCCGTATATGAACTTCTAAATACCGATGCCGAAAGCTCGGCCATTGTTACGTTTACATCGCCACAGCTTATTTCAATGTTTATGCTTATCGCTGTCATTGCTATCGGTTTGGTGGTCAATTTTAAAAACACATCCATACTGATCAACGTGCTGCTAAGTTCGTTTTTCCTGGTTGCTATTATATTCAAATTGTTCCTGGCCTTAGTAGGCTCCCGGTTCGAGTTGCATCAGGCCGTCACTAAAGAAGAATTAGCTTTGGTTAATGAAGATGAGCTGCCTATCTATACCATACTGCTCCCGGTTTATAAAGAGGATAAACTGATCAAAAAGCTAATCTGGAACCTGCAAAGCCTCGACTATCCGCGCGAAAAACTCGACATAAAATTAGTTATCGAAGAGGATGACGATAAAACATTAAACGCTGTTCGAAATCTTGATTTCCCCGCCATATTCGAGGTAATTGTTGTGCCGTTCCACATGCCTAAAACCAAACCAAAGGCTTGTAATTATGCGCTGCACTTTGCCCGCGGTAAATATCTGACCATATATGATGCCGAGGATATCCCCGATACCGATCAGCTTAAAAAAGTAGTCGCCCTTTTCAATAAACTACCCGAAAATTATATCTGTATTCAAAGTGCACTCAACTACTTCAACCGTAACGAGAACTTTTTAACAAGAATGTTCACCCTGGAGTATTCCTACTGGTTTGATTATATGCTGCCAGGTTTGGATACTTTGGATATTCCCATCCCACTAGGTGGTACCAGTAACCACTTCAAAATGGATAATTTGATAGAGCTTGGTGCCTGGGATCCATTCAACGTAACCGAAGATGCCGACTTAGGAGTACGCGCTTATGCTAAAGGTTATAAAGTAGCCATCGTAAACTCCACAACTTACGAAGAAGCCAATAACGAACCCTTCAACTGGATCCGCCAGCGTTCACGTTGGATAAAAGGCTACATGCAAACTTACCTGGTACACATGCGTAACCCATTTAAACTAATAAAAAAATTAGGTTGGAAAGGCTTTCTCGGCTTTAGCTTTTTTGTTGGAGCAACGCCGCTTACGTTTTTGGTATACCCGCTTTTGCTTGCCATATTTATCGCTTATCTAATATTTGACTTTTCAGGCATTCACACCCTATTCCCCGACTGGGTGCTATTCATATCCATCTTCAACCTCATTGTAGGTAACATATTGATGATATATGTAAACATGATGGCCGTATTTAAAAGGCGCTATTACGAGTTGATACTATTTGCCATGGCTAACCCCATTTATTGGTTAATGCACTCCATTGCTGCCTATATGGGCTTATACGAATTAATTGTTAAGCCTTTTTACTGGCAAAAAACCAACCACGGTATAAGTAAAGTTAATAACCCGGTAAACGTAGTTAAATGAGATTTTCCAAATCATTCTTCTTAGTATTAATTACGCTGTTTTTAGCGATATATTACCTGGTTTGCGGCGCCTATCTCAACAAATTAGGCTATACCAATGCGGAGTCTCTTTTTTATATCGAAAAAGCCCGCATAGTATTTGACGGCGTAGGTAACAGAATTAAAGTAATGGGCTTAACCTCACCTATCTTTCCATTCTACGCCACATTCATATTTTTTATAACCTGCAGCAAAATGCTCGCGCCGGTTATCGCATCAGCTATAGGTACCGCCATACTATTTAACATCATGGCCGGCACTTTAGTAAAAAGATTTAACGATGATTTTTACCTGCTAATATTGCTGATACTATTTATGCTTCACCCCGGCATACTCTATGCGGCATGCTCGGGCAAAAGCATTTATTTAGTACTTATCTTCTTTTATCTTTTCTTCCTTAATATACTCAAGTTCTACAAATCAAACACAACATTCCATATCTCCATAGCCAGTATATGCCTGGTAGTATTGGTATTTTGCGATTATAAATTTATCTGGCTTACCCTATTCTTCATCCCGCTGGTGTTATCAATAGCCATACAAAGCCTAAATCTAAGCGAAAAAGAATCCATATTCCGGCTGTTTCTAAGCTTCAACAGCCCATCATTACGGCGTAAGCTCATCAGCAAAACATTTGCCTTATACATCATCATTTTCATACTACCTATTGCGTCAGTAATCGTTTTCAAATTGCTCAACTTAACTCACGCTAACGATTTAAATTACTTTTTAGAGAGCCCTTACGCAACATGGAATGTTTTGAGTGAAAGAGTAAACTTCGACCAGATCACCAGCACCCGGGCAAGTACGATCATCCCACAGGAAATATCACTGTTGATTAGTTTAAAAGCCTTAGTATTTTGTCCGATGATAATATTGGCCATTTATCTGTTCAGGCGCAGCACCTACCAAATACTTACACTATTAACCCCCTTTGGGCTTATCGAATTTCTACATATAAAATACGATAAAGTATTTTTGTCCTATGAGTATTACCTCATTTTCCTGGTACTGGCTCTATTATGTATCACCTTTAAAGCTCAACTAATACATCGGCAAAAAATATTAAAGCTTGCACTCATAATATTAGTGCCGATACAAATTTTTACGGGTTACTTATTTTTGGCGAAATCTAATTTACCCGAAGAAAGAAACTTTATAACAACGCTATTAATCCGCAAGCCATCCAGCATTGATAACCAGGACAGCAATCGCGACATTTCCTACTACTTAAATGGACTTCCAAGTAATTCCAATGTTTTGGTTGATGATGCCATTGCCTACCCGGTAATTGCTTATGTAAACAATGTTAAGCAGCTCACCATGCCTTACCAGGACGAATTCTCCAGCGCTATCGAGTCCCCTCAAAAATACGACGACTATATATTGGTGGCGACAGCGAAAAATATAGTTACCGGTTATACACAGCTTAATAATAAATATATAGCCATTATAAAGCTGGCAAACTCAGCACTAAATCTGCGTACAGTTTACCAGAGCGACGATTGGATACTTTATCGTATTGAGAAATAAGTACCGGTTTAATCCGCGATATATAGATCCACCGCCGGACTTATATCAATTTGCTTACCCGAAATTTCCAGTAAAGTATTCCTGATCATATCACTCATCCCATTTAAAGCCAGATCGTTTGGTTCTACACCGAAAGGTTCTTCAATTTCATCAGCAATAGCCTCCAAAGCAACAAAGGTATAGGCAATAAATAATACGATTATCGGAGTCATCCAACCAATACTATCCACAAACCCAAAAGGTAATAACAGGCAATAAAAATAAACCGTCCGGTGGAGCATAATCTTATAAGTAAAAGGGATTGGCGTAGATGATATTCTTTCGCAACCACCAACAATATTTGAAAGCTCATTAAAGTTCTCATCAAAAGCAGTAAGTATTATGGAATCCATATTACCTTTTTCCTTCGCATCCCTTGCCCATTTCGCAGCCTCCGAAAGAATGATCATCGGTTTATATTTAACACTACTTAGTTTCTGTGCTAGCTCATCGGGTAACCACTTTTTCATATCACTGCTGGCATCCGTACCCCTTAATTGATTTTTCAGGGCATAAGTAAAAGCGATCAGATAATTAATAAAAGTATCAGTCTCTATAGATGGGCTTTTATACCCACTCAAAGTAATACATTGCCTCGCTAATGATCTCGTCGTATTCAACAAAGATCCCCATAACTTACGTCCTTCCCAAAACCGATCATAACTCGCGCTGTTTCTAAAACCTAAAAATAAGGCAAGTGCTATACCGAATAAAGTAAACGGAGCCGGGTTTAACGAGATTTTATGATTGAATAATGTACCCTTAAAATAAACAACAGCAATACTCAATACAAATAACACTATTAATCGTGGAAGCAGTCTTGGTAGAACAGATCCTTTCCATACAAACAACAGTTTAAACCAATGCAAATTCCTTTTTTGTATCATGCGTATCATAAAATAATGGATGCAAATATCGGAATAAGAAGCTTATTCTTTGGTGGAAAAACAAAGCCACAGCTTTCTATAAATAGTAGTCCCGTTATACGCTCATACTGCACAGAGCCTTAGCCACGGAGGCTGGTATCCGCTTCTATCGGGTTTAGGAAAATGAGTGTAAGCACCGTCAACCGCCTCCTAATTGGCCGGACATATCAAATCATTGAAAAGTTACCCTTAGAAAAAAATGAGAGACGTAGGCCTACTAAAAGCAAATATAAAAACAGAAGGTTTTTTATTAGAAGATGAAACGTCTTTCAGTCAAAGCGGTAATAAATTATTTCGTTTAATAAGCTATTATTTTTAATTAAATTTAAATTTTAAGAACTTAAATCTAAAATTTCTCTAAATGAAATCTAAACGTATTTATCCAGACAAAAAATTCAAGTTTGAGAAGTATTTAGAGATTGGTTCCCCAGACGCTGAAACAGATAGAATTTTAGAAAAAGCTTTTATAGAAAATGATGCATTTTCAGCAATTGTTGATATGAATAATCAGCGATCCATATTAATTGGAAGGACTGGAAGCGGCAAATCAGCAATACTAAAGCATATAGAATCTACCCAAGAAAAAGTTGTTAGAATAAATCCTGAAGCAATGTCTTTACGGTTTCTATCTAATTCCACAATCCTCCAATATTTTAAAGAGCTTGAAGTTAATTTAAATTTCTTTTATAAGATTCTTTGGAAACATGTGTTTTTAATAGAACTGATCAGACTTCATTTTGGTTATGACGTTCATAAAAAGAATAACTGGTATTTAGGAATTAAGGAAAAACTCACTCGACTTAATAACCCTAAAAGAAATAAGGCTCTCGAATATTTTGACAAGTGGAGTAATGAATTTTGGATTGATGCTGAAGTTCGAATTAAAGAAATAGAAAGAACTGTGCAGCAAAAGTTTGAGAGTGAGGTGGGTGCAGATGTCAAGGTATTAAAAGCTAAAATGAATTCAACTGACTCGGATAAATTTATAACTAAAACTGAAATAAAAACTAAAGCTGAACATATTATAAACGAAGTCCTAGCCCATGATATTCACGAAATAATAAATATTCTTAAAGAAGAAATTTTCGTTGATTCACAACAAAAACACTTTATCATTATTGATGATTTAGATAAGGAATGGATTTCCACAAGTATGCGTTATGATTTAATCGGAGCTATGATTGAGGTTATTAAAGAATTTCACTTCTTTAAGGGCCTAAAGATAGTTATTTGCCTTCGAGATAACCTCTATCAATTGTTGTTTTCGGGAGCCAAGAATAATGGGGGACAGCGAGAAAAATTTAAACCATTATATGCTGAAATCACGTGGACTCCTTTAGAGTTGCAAGAGTTGTTGAATATTCGTCTACAACTTGTTTCTGGAAACGTATTAGATACAAAAAATGCTTTCGAAAAGGTTTACAAGACAGGTAAAAGTGGATTCGAATATATGTTAGAAAGAACTTTCAACAGACCACGTGATGTTATATCATTTGTCAATCACGCAATCGAAAACTCAAAAAACAAAACCTCATTCTCTATGGATATATTAAAAAAAGCCGAGGTTGATTATTCGGTTGAACGATTGCAAGCTATTGAAGATGAATGGGGAGAAAATTATGGAGATATAAATCGGTTATCTAAATTTCTTTATGCAAAGCACAATGGATTTAGATTGAGAAACATTAAGGAAGATGACTTCGACACCACTTACTTAGAAGAAAACCCTCAGTATGTATTTAAAGGTGATTTGAGTAATATTGTTGTGAGATGGCAGAATAACCATATTAAATTTATATCCTTTTTAAAGGAAGTAATTTTTATATTCTACAACGCTGGAATTTTAGGAATTAAAAAAGGGCCAACTCACCCGGTTCAATTCTTCTATGACAAGAATCCCATTTTAACTATCAATGATCTTAATAATGATTGTAAGATTTATGTTCATAAAGCATTTTATTCTGTTTTTAAGATAAACGTAAAAGAACAGGAAACTGAAATTTATTAATACATAAAACTCGCTGTACGTAGTCTCTGACTACGTACCACTCAAGACTGTAGTCTGCGACTACAGTATCCCCTACTTTTCTGTTTCCATCTCATTCTCTCTAAAGGCAAAAAGCCCGTGTTGGTTAAGCACGGGCAATTCTGTTATGTTCTTGTTTGTTGTTGTTTAGCAAAAGGTTATAAAGCAGAAAACCCCTCAATCTATTCGATTGAAGGGTTCTGATTAACAGCCGTTTGGCTGATAAGATTTGGCACCGACCTACTCTCCCACATTTTACTGCAGTACCATCGGCTCTGGCGGGCTTAACTTCTCTGTTCGGAATGGGAAGAGGTGGACACCGCCGATATAGGCACCTGAATATTTTTAATGTTTTTAGTTTTGGAGCGAGGTGCCAGAGCGAGGAATTCCTCGTCACTACACACCGGCAACCGGCAACTAATAAACAATGACATATTATTGAAAGAAGTGATTGAATAAGAGAAAACAACAGTTTAGTCTGTTGGTGATTAGAGTCTTGAGGTTAGCGATTAGTCGCCTAATCTCCAATTATCTTATCTCTAATCACTTTAAATACCTGCTATGAGAAAGCTTCGGGCAATTAGTATTACTCGGCTATGATGTCACCACCTTTATACCTGTAACCTATCAACGTAGTAGTCTGCTACGACCCTCAATGGAAGTCTCATCTTGTGGCTAGTTTCGCACTTAGATGCTTTCAGCGCTTATCTATTCCCAACGTAGCTACTCTGCAATACAGCTGGCGCCATAACAGATTCACCAGAGGTTAGTCCAACCCGGTCCTCTCGTACTAAGGTCAGCCCCACTCAAACTTCCAACGCCCACAACAGATAGGGACCGAACTGTCTCGCGACGTTCTGAACCCAGCTCGCGTGCCACTTTAATGAGCGAACAGCTCAACCCTTGGGACCTTCTCCAGCCCCAGGATGTGACGAGCCGACATCGAGGTGCCAAACCTCCCCGTCGATATGAGCTCTTGGGGGAGATCAGCCTGTTATCCCCAGCGTACCTTTTATCCTTTGAGCGATGGCCCTTCCATGCATAACCACCGGATCACTATATCCGTCTTTCGACCCTGATCGACTTGTCTGTCTCACAGTCAAGCAAGCTTATGCTATTGCACTCCTCATACGGTTACCAAGCGTATTGAGCTTACCTTTGAAAGCCTCCGTTACCTTTTTGGAGGCGACCACCCCAGTCAAACTACCCGCCAAACAATGTCCCCGACATAGCCGGGTTAGACACCAAATACAGAAAGGGTGGTATTTCAACGTTGACTAACCGACTCCTAGCGAAGCCGGATCACAGTCTCCCACCTATCCTACACATCCTGTATCCGATATCAATGTTAAGTTGTAGTGAAGGTGCATGGGGTCTTTCCGTCCCGTTGCGGGTAACCGGCGTCTTCACCGATACCACAATTTCACCGAGCTCATGGCTGAGACAGCGCCCAGATCGTTACACCATTCGTGCAGGTCGGAACTTACCCGACAAGGAATTTCGCTACCTTAGGACCGTTATAGTTACGGCCGCCGTTTACCGGGGCTTCGATTCAATGCTTCGGTTTAACCCTAACATCCCCTCTTAACCTTCCGGCACCGGGCAGGTGTCAGGCCATATACGTCATCTTTCGATTTTGCATAGCCATGTGTTTTTGTTAAACAGTCGCCTGGGCCTTTTCACTGCGGCTGACATTGCTGTCAGCGCCCCTTCTCCCGAAGTTACAGGGCCATTTTGCCGAGTTCCTTAGCCATGATTCACTCGAGCACCTTAGGATTCTCTCCTCGACTACCTGTGTCGGTTTACGGTACGGGTTTTTATAACCTGAAGCTTAGCGGGTTTTCTTGGAAGTCTGATTACCTGAACTATCCTCTTACCCGAAGGCTCAAGGTACTATCAGCTTTCAGCATGGTCTGCGTACTTAACTACAGTCCATATACCTACGGCCTTTAACGAACTATTCCGTCAGTTCGCGTCAGTGTCACTACTCCGTCACCGCATCGCAGTTATAAAAAGTACTGGAATATTAACCAGTTGTCCATCGGCTACGCCCTTCGGCTTCACCTTAGGCCCCGACTAACCCTGATCCGATTAGCGTTGATCAGGAAACCTTAGTCTTTCGGTGGGCGGGTTTCTCTCCCGCCTTATCGTTACTTATGCCTACATTTGCTTTTCTAATACCTCCACGGTAACTTACGTATCCGCTTCGCCGGCAATTAGAATGCTCCCCTACCAGTATATACAATGTATATAATCCATAGCTTCGGTATAACGCTTAATGCCCGTTTATTATCCATGCCCGATCGCTCGACTAGTGAGCTGTTACGCACTCTTTAAATGAATGGCTGCTTCCAAGCCAACATCCTAGCTGTCTGTGCAATCGGACCTCGTTAGTTCAACTTAGCGTTAATTTGGGGACCTTAGCTGATGGTCTGGGTTCTTTCCCTCTCGGCCCTGGACCTTAGCACCCAGAGCCTCACTCCAGCGTATATTAATAAGCATTCGGAGTTTATCTGGATTTGGTAGGATTTGACTCCCCCGCACCCAATTAGTAGCTCTACCTCTTATTAACTCAACCGCCAGGCTGTTCCTAAAAACATTTCGGGGAGTACGAGCTATTTCCCAGTTTGATTAGCCTTTCACCCCTACCCACAGATCATCCGGAAACTTTTCAACGTTTATCGGTTCGGTCCTCCAGTACCTGTTACGGCACCTTCAACCTGTCCATGGGTAGATCACAAGGTTTCGCGTCTACCCCCTCTGACTATACGCCCTTTTCAGACTCGCTTTCGCTTCGGCTGCGTGGCTGAACCACTTAACCTTGCCAGAGAGGAGTAACTCGTAGGCTCATTATGCAAAAGGCACGCCGTCACGGAACAAGTCCGCTCCGACCGCTTGTAAGTACACGGTTTCAGGTTCTATTTCACTCCCCTGTTCGGGGTTCTTTTCACCTTTCCCTCACGGTACTGGTTCACTATCGGTCTCTCAGGAGTATTTAGCCTTACCGGATGGTGCCGGCAAATTCCCACAAGGCGTCTCCGACCTCGCGGTACTCAGGATACCACTATCCTATTATTACTTACCCGTACGCAGCTCTCATGCTCTATGGCCGGGTTTCCCACCCCGTTCCGGTTCATTTTAATATTCATATTGTGGTCCTATAACCCCAATTATGCCGTAACATAATTGGTTTGGGCTGTTTCCATTTCGCTCGCCACTACTCTGGAAATCACTGTTGTTTTCTCTTCCTCTGCTTACTTAGATGTTTCAGTTCAGCAGGTTCGCGCATTTATGCAATTAGTCTTCAACTAATTAGGTTTCCCCATTCGGAAATCCGCGGATCAATTCATATTTGCTGATCCCCGCGGCTTATCGCAGCTTATCACGTCCTTCATCGCCTCTGAGAGCCAAGGCATCCCCCGTGTACCCTTTCTTACTTTCTTCTACTATACCGCCTTTTGCTCGGTATGTATGCTTTTTAGTTAGATTGTCGTTTAGATTCAAGAGCCAAGAATCAAGAGTCAAGACCGAAGCCTATCACTTTTTCCTTTTTTCAAGAAGCCAAAGCCAACAACCGTCCCTACTGTTGTTTTCTCTTTCAATTACTTCTTCCAATATGTCAAAGAACGTTATCTAAGTCTTCAGTATTGAGTTCCATGTCGTGTGTCTCTTGCGGGACTTTCGACTTTCGACTTTTTACTTTTGACTTAAAGCGTGGAGAATAACGGATTCGAACCGTTGACCCCCTGCGTGCAAGGCAGGTGCTCTAGCCAGCTGAGCTAATCCCCCGTAAGATTCCAGTCTTCAGTTTTCAGTTGCCAGTTAACAGTACTTTGAAATACTTTTGACTTTCGACTTTTACTTTTGACTTCACCCTGTAGTCCCGAGCAGATTTGAACTGCTGACCCCTACATTATCAGTGTAGTGCTCTAACCAAACTGAGCTACGGGACTTTATTCATTTAGTATTCAGTATCAAGTATCGAGTATCAAGATAACTCCTGCTCTCCTCCGTTTACTGCCTACCAGTTTGTCCTGTACCCTTAGTCAGGTTACAACCACTGATGGCTTCATCTTTTGGGTTTTCCTTTTGTGTGTTTTTAATTAGTGATGGACTGAATGAGCGATTTAGTGAATGTTTAACCATTCTCCTAATCAACTTATCAGGGCCATTCAACCAATCTTAAGAAATAACCATGTAACGAGCAGTTTTGAATATGCTCATGGTGAGAGGGAGCGAATCTGCTCCAGAAAGGAGGTATTCCAGCCACACCTTCCGGTACGGCTACCTTGTTACGACTTAGCCCCAGTTACCGACTTTACCCTAGGACGCTCCTTGCGGTTACGCACTTCAGGCACTTCCAGCTTCCATGGCTTGACGGGCGGTGTGTACAAGGCCCGGGAACGTATTCACCGCAGCATTGCTGATCTGCGATTACTAGCGAATCCAACTTCACGGGGTCGAGTTGCAGACCCCGATCCGAACTGTGAACAGCTTTTTGAGATTGGCATCCTGTTGCCAGGTAGCTGCCCTCTGTACTGCCCATTGTAGCACGTGTGTAGCCCCGGACGTAAGGGCCATGATGACTTGACGTCGTCCCCTCCTTCCTCTCTATTTGCATAGGCAGTCTGTTTAGAGTCCCCACCATTACGTGCTGGCAACTAAACATAGGGGTTGCGCTCGTTGCGGGACTTAACCCAACACCTCACGGCACGAGCTGACGACAGCCATGCAGCACCTAGTTTCGTGTCCCGAAGGACTGATACGTCTCTGTATCATTCACTAACTTTCAAGCCCGGGTAAGGTTCCTCGCGTATCATCGAATTAAACCACATGCTCCTCCGCTTGTGCGGGCCCCCGTCAATTCCTTTGAGTTTCACCCTTGCGGGCGTACTCCCCAGGTGGAATACTTAACGCTTTCGCTTAGACGCTGACCGTATATCGCCAACATCGAGTATTCATCGTTTAGGGCGTGGACTACCAGGGTATCTAATCCTGTTTGATCCCCACGCTTTCGTGCCTCAGTGTCAATAAAACCATAGTAAGCTGCCTTCGCAATTGGTGTTCTGTGACATATCTATGCATTTCACCGCTACTTGTCACATTCCGCCTACCTCTAGTTCATTCAAGCCCATCAGTATCAAGGGCACTGCGATAGTTAAGCTACCGTCTTTCACCCCTGACTTAACAGGCCACCTACGCACCCTTTAAACCCAATAAATCCGGATAACGCTTGGATCCTCCGTATTACCGCGGCTGCTGGCACGGAGTTAGCCGATCCTTATTCTTACAGTACATTCAGCTTGATACACGTATCAAGGTTTATTCCCGTATAAAAGCAGTTTACAACCCGTAGGGCCGTCTTCCTGCACGCGGCATGGCTGGTTCAGGCTTCCGCCCATTGACCAATATTCCTTACTGCTGCCTCCCGTAGGAGTCTGGTCCGTGTCTCAGTACCAGTGTGGGGGGTCATCCTCTCAGATCCCCTAAACATCGTAGCCTTGGTAAGCCGTTACCTTACCAACTAGCTAATGTTCCGCATGCCCATCTTCACCCTATAAATATTTGATTATTAAATAATGCTATTCAATAATATTATGCGGTCTTAATCTCTCTTTCGAGAGGCTATCCCCCTGGTGAAGGTAGGTTACATACGTGTTACGCACCCGTGCGCCACTCTCATGGAAAGCAAGCTCTCCAATCCCGTCCGACTTGCATGTATTAGGCCTGCCGCTAGCGTTCATCCTGAGCCAGGATCAAACTCTCCATTGTAAAATGTTTTGTTTGTTCACTGACCCTATTATCAATTAATAGAATCTGTGTATTATTATATATCTTTTCACAGATCCACTCTTTTCTCTCTTCTTTTCGTATTTCAAACTATCTCCCCAGTTTCCTGTTTTGATAGCCTGCTACGCTACATGATTTTCTATTTCTTAAAAGAACTTTGTCGGTGAATCCATCCCGGACACCTATATGTTTTACCTTATCGCAAGGCTAACTTTTCACTTTTTGTTTACCAGAAATCGCTCCTGATCTTCTTGCCTTTCAGCCTTTTGTTTTCTGCCTTCCGGCGACCCCCTCTTTTGGGACTGCAAAGGTATAAACCTTTTTCTTATTCCAAAACTTTATTTCTAAAATTTCTTTACCCAACTCAACCTCTCTATCTTTCTCCTCATTTGCGGGCTGCAAAGGTATAAACCTTTTTGTATTTCGCAGCTTTTATTTCAACTTTTTTTCACCTGCTAAATGCAACATCGCGTTACCTTCTTTTGCGGGGTGCAAAGGTAACCACATTTTCATATTTTGCAATGCCTTGACTAATAATTATTCAATAAAACTTGTAAAGCTTTGCAAATCAGCAGGAAAAAATAGCAAAGAATACTAGTGTGTATCAGTTACACACAAAAAATGGATAAGATGTGTTAGGGATGGCAGCGGATACCGGCCAATCGTCGTTTAGTGCAGGGCCAAGCCTAATGCCAGCAGCCGTATGAGCGAACAGCCCGGCCCACATTATATAGTATATATGCAGCCATATATACTGTACATATAAACCAGGTAAGCAAATAACCATAATCGTAAAAAACATACTATAATATACAAGTGTATAAGACGGTAGTTGAACAGATCCGTTTTTCCCTATATATACTATATAGTAATAATCCCCATTTACTTGCCTGTATAAAGGTTAAAAGATGTTAAATACTATATATATATAACACGTGTACAAAAAAGTGGCTATATATTAGCTGCTTATAAATAAAATAATTGACTGAATTACATTATTCAACTATCTTTGCACGATGTTTAAAAAACAATACTATTTATTAGGGGCTATTTTAATTGTATTACTACTTGCGTTTGGCAGCTGCAAAAGCAAGTTTGAGAAGTTAAAAGCAAGTAACGATTACGCCAAAAAATATAAAGAGGCTATAAGGCTTTATAATAAAAAGAACTACAGCAAGGCTTTAGAGCTATTTGATGTGTTGGTTGCCCGCTACCGTGGACAGGAGCAAGCGGAAGATTTATACTACTACTACGCTTATACCAACTATAGGTTGCATGATTATACATCGGCAAGATATCACTTTAAATCTTTTGCCGACACTTACCCTAACAGCACAAGATCTGAGGAGTGCCGGTTTATGGCTGCTTATTGCTATTACCTGGATTCACCGATCTTCTCGCTTGATCAGTCGAATACTTTAAGCGCTATTGATGCATTGCAGTTGTTCATCAACTTATACCCAAAAAGCGAACGTGTTGCTGAAGCAGGTAAACTGATACAAAACTTACGCGACAAGCTGGAAGAAAAATCATACGCTAACTCTAAGCTATATTTAATTATTGGCGATTACCAGGCAGCGGTTATATCATTCGGTAACTCATTACGTGATTACCCTGATACTAAGTATGCAGAGGAAATGGAGTATTTAACAATTAAAGCTCAATACTTATATTCAAAGAAAAGTGCTGAGTTTTATCAGGAAGACCGTTTTACCTTGGCTATTACCGATGCCGACCAGTTTAGAGACAAATACCCAAACAGTAAATATTTAAGTGATGTTGCTGTTTTGAAAAAGGATAGCGAACGTGGTATAACACAAGCCAAAAATATATTAGCTGAGGCAGTTAACGACCAAAGACTTGCACGTAAAATTGCTAAAAGAGACACGGTAAAATCCCAGCCGACATCAGAAAAAGGGAATAATGATCAGAAAATACCAAATTAAAAGATATGAGTACTACAAACATTAACAAGCCTGCTGTTGCAAGCAGCACAGTGACACGCGATTTACGTGAGTTGGATACCGAAACAGGCAACATTTATGAGTCGATTGTAATTATGTCGAAAAGAGCTAACCAGCTTTCAAATAATATCAAAGAAGAATTACACGCGAAACTTTCTGAATTTGCTTCATCTAACGATAATCTGGAAGAGATATTTGAAAACCGCGAGCAGATTGAAATATCTAAATACTACGAAAAATTACCTAAATCTACTTTAGTAGCTGTTCAGGAATTTTTAGATGGTAAGGTATATCACCGTAACCCTGCTAAAGAGCAACAATAATACTTTATCTGCTTTAGGCGGATAACACAAAAAAATATTTTGGAACTCCCCATTGGGGAGTTTTTTTGTTTAATTTTAAATTTATTACCATTGCACCGGCAAAAAACGGTTATTATATGTTTGAGGGTAAAAAAATCATTTTAGGAGTTTGTGGAAGTATAGCCGCATACAAATCGGCTTTATTAGTACGGTTGCTGGTTAAGGCTGGTGCCGATGTACAGGTAATTATGACTAAAGATGCTACCAGCTTTATTACACCTTTAACCCTTGCTACCCTATCAAAAAAACCGGTGCTAGTTGATTATTTTACAACCGAAACCGGCGAATGGAATAACCATGTGGAATTAGGTTTATGGGCAGATGCTTTGATTATAGCCCCAGTCACAGCTAATACCCTTGCCAAAATGGCTAATGGTTTTTGCGATAACTTGCTTTTGGCAGTTTATCTTTCGGCTAAATGCCCGGTGTACTTCGCTCCTGCTATGGATCTGGATATGTGGAAACACCCGACAACTACGCAAAACGTTGCAAAGCTTCAATCGTACGGAAACATTATGATCAATCCCGGTACGGGCGAACTTGCCAGCGGCCTGCACGGTGAAGGAAGAATGGCAGAACCGGAAGAGATTATTGCGTTTCTATCCGCGCAACCCAAAAAAAAACTCCCGTTAAGCGGTAAAAAAATATTGGTTACCGCCGGCCCTACTTATGAAGCTATTGATCCGGTAAGGTTTATTGGCAACCATTCATCGGGTAAAATGGGCTTTGCTATTGCTGATGAATTTGCTATGATGGGTGCCGATGTTACGCTTATTACCGGCCCAACTGCCCAGGCCAGCAAACAGCGTGTAAACCGCATTGATGTTATTACTGCCGCCGAAATGCTGCAGGCTTGCGAAGCAAATTATATTAATGCTGATGTTTGCGTAATGAGCGCCGCCGTTGCCGATTATAAGCCCGTTGATCCATCACCCCAAAAAATAAAGAAACAAAACAGCACCCTTAATATAGAGCTGAAGAGCACAATTGATATATTAAAAACACTGGGCGAGAAAAAACGGGATGGCCAGTTATTAGTTGGCTTTGCGCTTGAAACTAATGATGAGGAGCAAAACGCCATTTTAAAACTAAAAAAGAAGAATCTTGATTTTATTGTATTAAATTCGCTTAACGATGCAGGTGCCGGTTTTAAAGGCAACACCAATAAAATAACCATTATTGACCATAACCTTAACAAAACAACTTTCGATTTAAAAACTAAAGATGAAGTTGCCCGGGATATTTGCCAAAAAGTTGCTGAACTAATAAAGTAATGAAAAAAATTAGCCTTTACCTTTTGTTTATTTGTTTAAGCTTCACCGCTTTCGGTCAGGATTTAAATGCAAGGGTATCGGTTTTATCCCCCAAAATACAGACTACCAACAAACGCATATTTACCGAGCTGGAAACAGCTATGAAGACCTTTTTAAACGGCCACAAATGGTGCGCCGATCAGATTGAGTCGCAGGAAAGATTTGATTGTACATTTGTACTGAATGTAACCAGTTGGGATGGCAGCAGCAGTTTTAGCGGCGAATTACAGGTACAATCGTCACGTCCGGTTTTTAACTCGACCTACAACAGCCCGGTAATGTTGTTAAATGACAAGAACATTGATTTCACCTACCAGCAAGGCCAAACTATTGATTATTCCGACCAAAGCTTTACTAGTAATTTAAGCTCGATAATGGCATTTTACGCATACATAGTTATAGGTATGGATTATGATACGTTTTCGCGATATGGTGGCACGCAATACTTTACGCTTGCACAAAACGTAGTTAACCTGGCGCAAACATCAAGCTATACCGGCTGGAAAGCCTTTGATAATAACAATGTAAGCCGTTACTGGTTAGCTGAAAACCTTAATAATAAAGCCTATGCACCACTGCGTAGCTTTATGTATGATTATCATCGCAACGGGCTTGATATAATGGCCGACAATACCGGCAAAGGCATTAAAGTAATTGCCAACCTTTTACCCGATCTGCAACAAATTGACCGAACCCGTTCGGGCGCCATGTACCCACTGGTATTTTATACCGCCAAAAGCGATGAGCTGGTCTCTATTTTTACCAAGGCTGATCCGCAGGACAGGATAGCGGCGATGAACATACTTACCCAGGCCGATCCCGGCGATGGGAATAAATACGCTACGTTGCAAGGCAATAAATAATAGGAACCAGGATTTAGGGGATTTCTTTTGAGTTGTATTTGTAGGATTTCCATCGGCATAGCTAATTTCATTTCTCCCCTTACCTCTTTACTTTTGTCATACTGAGCATAGCGAAGAATCTGTACTAGTGTAAACTACTTTACAGATTCTTCGCTATGCTCAGTATGACATGAGTTTTAAGTTTACTCGTAGGAGTTAGTCAACAAAGCGCGACAAGCTTTGGGCGTTCCCGCTATTCAGCGGGCAGGCTTTCCATTCATACTGCACAGGCCTTAGTCACATGGCCGGTATCCATTTCAATCCTTAACGCGAAATTGCCTTCACCCTCTATGCGTCACAGGCGGAGCGAGAGTCGACGAGCGAAGCGTAGTCTGTGAGTAAATGCATTAATGTGTCGACTCACCCGGTTTCGCTCAGCCGCTCACCTGCCCTCTCTTCCGCAAGCGGGAAAGAGGGCAAAAACTTTCCCCATCCTCTTTCCGCCGCAGGCGAAGCGAGGGTCCACCAGCGAAGCGTAGTCGGGGTGAGTTATCCCCGCCATGCAACATCCAATAATTCTTCACGTCTCTTTTGTTAAATAATGTGAAATAATTTGCATGTACGAAAAATATCGTACATATTTGTACGAAAGAATTCGTAATACAAAAAGATGGAAATGAAACCGACAGAAAGCGAGCTGGAAATATTGCAGATCATTTGGGAAAAGGGCCAGTGCTCGGTACGTGAGGTACATGAGGTTTTAGAAAAAACAAAAGATGCCGGTTATACTACCACCCTTAAATTAATGCAGATTATGCACGACAAAGGCTTGGTTGAACGCGACACAACTGCCAAAACACATTTATACAAAGCGCTGATCACCCGTGAACAGGCACAGAATACCGCATTAGATAAGATCATATCAACTGTATTTAATGGTTCTTCTTCGCAATTGGTAATGCAGGTACTTAGCAATAAGCAGGCATCCAAAGAAGAACTGGACATGATAAAAAACTATCTGGATAACTTAGAAAAAAACAATTAGAGTTATGACAACGAGCATCCTTATCAACGCCCTTGGCCAGGCCATATTTGAGTCTGTTGGGCAGGCGCTATTAGTTTATGTTGCATTACAGGTATTGGTGCAACTGTTCCCGGGCATCACCTCAAAATACAAATACGATGCTAACTACCTCGGCCTAACTATTATTTGCTGCTGGTTTATGGCTAATCTACTCAAAATATACCTGCACAATGTGGCCATGGCCAATTACGCGATACTCTCCACAGGTAATAACCTGATTTTGGGCGTAACGCACACCCCCTCTTTATTACAACAGGTTGAAAGCTTAATTACACAATATGCCAAATACATAGCAGGTTTGTACATGATAGGTTTGATACTGCAAGCCATAAAGTTAACCGGCGGTTTTGTACATATCCATTACATCCGCAAACAAAAAAACCTGCAAACAGATGCATCGTGGACCAACAAGGCGCAGGAAATATGCAAGAATCTAAAAATCGTTAAAACGGTATCGTTGTATTTCTCTGAACATATATCCATTCCTTTAACTATCGGCTATCTAAAACCTATCATTATATTCCCGCTGTCGCTTATAAACAACCTCGATAGTAACCAGGTTGAAGCCATATTAATGCATGAATTATCGCACATAAAACGCCACGACTACCTGTTGAATATTTTGCAGTGCATTATGGAAACTATCCTATGCTTTAACCCATTTGTTTGGCTCATCTCCAAAACCATCAGATTAGAACGCGAGCATTGCTGCGATGATATGGTTATTGATGCTGATTATAACAATTTTACCTACTCCAAAGCGCTACTGGTCATCGCGCAGCAAAACAGTCAGCATTATGCACTGGCTATGGCATCTGCCGGCAACAAAAAATATCCATTATTAAACAGAATTAAAAGATTAAACACCATGAGAACCAAAGATTCATTACCCAAATTTAACCTGCTTGTAATTATTACCATAGCAGCCATAGGCACATTATTAGCCTGGGGTATACCGCAATATAGTACCGCTAAAACAACTGCCAAAAAAGCACACAAAATAACCTTCTACTTAAAGGAGACTACACCAACAGCTCATTTAGCAGTGAATTATGCTATACATACATCTCATAAAAAGAAAGCAGTTATACTTTATGCTGATACAGCTACCGCCAAAATTTTAAATGATACCACCAAAAAGAAGTTTAAAATAGTTATAGTAAATGACAATGGCGACAAAAAAGAATACAGTTCATTAAACGAAATGCCTGAATCAGACAAGAAGGAATTTTTAGAAGAAAATCCATCATTTGATTTTAAGTTTAATGATAGCATACGCTTTGCATCAGCAGTAAACTTTAAAATGAGTCCCGAATTTAGAAGGCAGATGTTTGAAATTAAGATGAATGCAAAGAAAATGCAGAAAGAATTCAACAGTCCGAAGTGGAAGAAGCAAGTTAAAGACATGCAGATTCAAGCTGAAAAAATGAGCAAACAGGCTAACAGCGAAGAATGGAAGAAGCAAAGGGAAGAAATGAAAGACCAGGCTGAAAAAATAAAAGCACAGTTTGACAGCCCGGAATGGAAAAAACAGGTTGAAGACATGAAGGTGCAGGCTCAAAAAATGAGTGACCAATATGTTAACAGCCCGGAATTCAAGAAACAAATGGTTGAAATAAAAATACAAGCTGAGCATATGAGCAAGCAAATTAACAGCGAGGTTTGGAGGAAACAGGCGAAGGAGATGCAAAAACAAGCTGAAAAAATGAGCGCGCAATTCAATAGCCCTGAGTGGAAAAAGCAAATGGAAGACATGCAAAAAAACATACAGGACGAGGTTAATAAGAACCTAAAAAACATGCCGACAGACAGCACAAAGAGCGCAAACTAACCAAGCCTTAACAAAGTATTTTGTATTTTAGCGTTCTTATTTTAACGCTATGCTCCAAAGGCTTTCTATTAGTAATTACGCTTTAATTGACAACCTGGAAATCAGTTTTGATAAAGGGTTAAATATACTTACAGGTGAAACGGGCGCGGGTAAATCAATCATACTCGGCGCCCTTTCGCTTATATTAGGGCAGCGGGCAGAGAGCAGGTATTTTTTTCAATCAACAGAAAAAATGCGTTATTGAAGGCTCTTTTAAAATAGAGGGCTTTCATTTAAAATCTTTTTTTGAAGATAACGACCTCGATTACGAAGTTGAAACCGTTTTAAGGCGAGAGATCTCTGCCGATGGCAAATCCCGGGCTTTTGTTAATGATACCCCGGTAAATCTTAATTCACTTAAAGCATTAGGCGAAAAGCTGATTGATATCCACTCGCAACATGCAACTTTAGAAATTAACGATCCTGAATTTCAATTGCTGATAGTTGATTCAGTAGCCAAACATGATGACCTGCTGAATGATTATCGCACCAAATTCAAAGCATATAAGAAATCAACATCACGCCTGCAGCAGTTAATCGAGGAAAGCGATAAAGCTAAAGCAGATTTAGATTACTTCCAGTTTCAGTTTGATGAATTGGAAAAAGCGACTTTATCTGCCGATGAGCAGGAATTATTGGAACAGGAACTTTATGCTTTGAATAATGCCGGCGAAATAAAGCGTAACCTCTTAGGCGCTTATTATTTAATGAATGAGGGTGAAACCTCAGCATTAATACAGCTGCGTGAAGCTGCGCATCAATTATCAGCATTAGAGAAATTCAATCCTGAAATAACTGAATTACATCAGCGCCTTAACAGCACCATTATCGAGCTGAAAGATATTACCGCCGAGATTGACACCCTTGAACAACGCACCCATACCAACGAGGCACGCGTTGAGGAGATCAATACCCGTTTAAGCCTGATCTACAATCTGCAAAAAAAGCACCGGGTAAACACCACTGCCGATCTGCTAGCTATACAAGACGACCTGTCAGGCAAAATACAACAAGCCGTTTTCGGCGATGAAGCGATAGAAAAATTAAACATCCAATTAGCTGCCGACAAAAAAGAGTTAGAACAATTAGCTGCAAAATTATCCGCAAACCGCAGCAAGATCATTCCGCAAATTGAAAAACAAGTACTGGAAACGCTTGCCGAAATGGGCATGGCGAATTCAGCTTTGAAAATTGATACATCCAACACTACTGAGTTAACTAAAGATGGCACAGATCATGTGCGTTTCCTCTTCTCGGCAAATAAAGGTCATGCACTGGCAGAGATGAGTAAAGTAGCATCGGGCGGTGAACTATCAAGATTAATGCTAAGCATCAAATCACTGGTAGCACAAAACACGGCCTTACCTACTATCATTTTTGATGAAATAGACACAGGAGTAAGCGGCGAGGTTGCCAATAAGGTTGGGCAGATCATGGAAAAACTAGCTGATAACTTACAGGTGATCACTATAACCCACCTACCGCAAATTGCCAGCAAAGGCCAAAGTCATTATTTTGTTTACAAAGATGACGAAGGCGCAGCTACAAACACCCGCATCAAACAACTAAACCAACAGGAACGTGTACTGGAAATAGCCAAAATGCTAAGCGGTGATAAACCGGGTGAAAGTGCTTTGCAAAATGCAAGAGAATTACTGGCTTCTTAATTCCCTGAGAGGGAATTAATTGATCTTTTAACTGTTAACGGAAAATCGTAACTCGTAAATATAAAATCGTAAATATAATTATAACTTTACCGCTTTATAAAACAAAACCAAACATGGCTTATAATTTATTAAAAGGCAAAAAAGGAATCATATTCGGTGCGCTGGATGAAAATTCTATCGCCTGGAAAACTGCACAGCATTGTTATGCCGAAGGTGCCGAATTAGTATTAACCAATGCTCCTATCGCTTTACGCATGGGAACTATTAATAAACTGGCAGAAGAGATTAACGCACCCGTTATCCCTGCTGATGTTACCAGTGCCGAAGATATTACCAACCTATTTGTTAAAACCAAAGAACACTTTGGCGGCGGTGTAGATTTTATTCTGCATTCAATAGGCATGAGCATTAACGTGCGTAAAAACATACCTTATACTGAGAATAACTACGATTTTACTCATAAAGGCCTTGATATTTCCGCGATCAGCTTACACCGTGTATTACAGATAGCTATGAAAGAAGATGCGATCAACGAGTGGGGGTCTGTTGTAGCCCTTACTTACATCGCAGGTCAGCGCGTATTCCCAAGCTATAATGATATGGCCGACGGAAAAGCAATGCTGGAAAGCATAGCCCGCAATTTCGGTTATTTTTATGGAGTAGAAAAAAAGGTGCGTATCAATACTGTATCTCAATCACCAACCCGCACCACAGCAGGTTCAGGAGTTAAAGGATTTGATGGTTTTATCAGCTATGCTGAGAAAATGAGCCCGCTTGGTAATGCAACAGCAGACGAGTGTGCTGATTACTGTGTAAGCTTATTCTCAGATCTAACCAAAATGGTTACCATGCAAAACCTTTTCCATGATGGCGGATTCTCCTTCACCGGCGTTTCACAAGCTGTTATTGAGCAGATGGAAAAATAATCATTTAGAGATTAGTGGCGGGAGAATAGAGATTAGTTTCCCGGCTCTTCAGACATATAAAAAGAAAGCCTTCGATATTACATCGAAGGCTTTTTGATTTTAAAGGGATTGGTAAGTCTAATTACCAATCACAAACTGCTAATTACTAGTTAGCAGGTACCAAAGTAATTTTAGCAGTCAATGCTGGCGGTGTGGTAATAACTTGCGTACCATCTGCTGATTGCGCATAAAGCTCAAGACCACCTTTGCCATAAATAAAGCTATAGTTTACATTATCGTACACGTAAGGAATTGGTTCATAAGTTGTACCGCCATCAAATGTTAACGCTACAGCAACTAACCCATTATCCCTAATGTAACTGGTGATTTGAGGTGTATTGATCAATACAGTATCTGTGATGCCGCCATTTGCTGTACCCCAATCGGTAGTCTTAATATCAGCATAAACTGTTTGATTAGGTTGAACAACGTCATACCTTTTTGTACAAGAAGCGGTAAATAACGCACCGCCAATAACTAATAAAAATAAGATTTTTTTCATAATGCAAGATGTTACTTTTTTATATAGACCAAAGTTCCGTAAAAAGGTTTAAAGTAAATGTAAATTTTTCTTCAAAAGACATTTAAACATACCTCTTTAACATTCTTTAACAAAAAAAGCACACATTTATTGTAGGAATTAATAATTTATTGCGATACTATATACCCATCAATTGTAAAAATCTTTATACGCGCTAAAAGAGCTTTACAATATTCCTTAGCTTTATATTACTAAACCCAAAATTGTCAATAACAATAAAAACCCCACTTATCTATGTTTAAATACCTTACAATCTTCTTAATATTTATATCCTTTAATAGTAACGCACAATATACTATTACGGGTAAGGTTATAAATACAACTGATAAAAATCCATTGTATTTAGCAGTAGCATTTATAAATAATACAGGCATTTCTACCACTACTAATAATGATGGCAGTTTCGCCTTACATAATGTGCCGGCAGGACGATGTAGATTTCTGATAACCATAATTGGCTATCAGCCCTACCAGGTACTCCTTAATGTAACAGGTAATGTAGATTTAAAGACCATTGAGCTAAAGCCGGCAATTGAGGCGTTGGCCGAAGTAACAGTGAAAGCAAAACCCCAATTATCACCATATTATTATTCTTTCCAAAAAGAGTTTTTAGGCTCCACACTTTTTGCAAGGCAATGCAAAATACTTAACCCTTATGACGTTCAATTTTATGACACTGATCCCCGCGGTGGTTTTAGCGCCCGCTCAAATAAATTTATCGAGGTAGAAAACGATGCATTAGGTTATAAGGTCAAATTCCTGCTTAATTACTTCATTAAGGATAGCAATACCAACAGTGTTTATTTTAGCGGAGAGTCATACTTTGAGGAAATGAAGGGATCACCAGGAGAAGAACGCGATTGGAAAAAAAACCGGCTGGAATGCTATCAGGGTTCAGTAATGCAATTGCTAAGATCAATAATTGCCGACAGCATAAAAGAAAATGGCTACCGCGTAAAAAGGGCGATGAGAAAGGATAACCCTTATTATAATCCTAGCGGGTTACAGGTTGATCCTTATGATTTGGATAACGCTGTTGACATTAATGGCGATTCGGGCAATACCATATTTGACGATAAAATATCAAACGGCACTTTGCATAAAAAAGAACTGTTGCTTACAACCAGCGACAAAAATCTGTTTGGCCTGGCCGGGGTAAGAGATAGTACCAGTAACAATAGTCTGTATATTGAACATATTGCCGACGTTGTTCCAATTTCTGGCAATAAGTCGGTGCATGTTCCGTGGATATGGCACTCAACAGTTACTTTCGTCACATTCAATAAGCCATATACAATATTTGATAATAATGGTAGAATACTCAACCCAAGGAGTGTAAAATACACTGGTTTCTTTTCAGAGCAAACACGTCTTGCGACGGAACTACCCTCAGATTACAATCCCTTATAAATAAAAAGCCCCGGCAAAATGCCGGGGCTTTTTATACATTATCTCTAAGAATTATTTCTGCTCTTCCTCTTCAGGCTTTTTGTTTTCGCCTTTACGGTCAATGATTTTAATTTCATTGGCTTCTTTATCGAAATCCACTTCCATTGTATCACCTTCACTCAATTCGCCTTTCAATATTTCTTCAGCAATTGGGTCTTCCAAATATTTCTGGATAGCACGTTTTAAAGGGCGTGCACCAAATTGCGAATCATATCCTTTTTCGGCGATGAATTCTTTGGCAGCAAGCGTAAGCTCAATTTTGTAACCTAAGCTGTTTACACGGCCAAATAACGAAGCCAATTCAATGTCGATAATTTTGAAGATCTCGTCTTTACCCAAAGAGTTAAACACGATCACATCATCAACACGGTTCAGGAACTCAGGAGCAAAAGCACGTTTCAAAGCGTTTTCAATTACACCACGTGAGTGTGAATCTGCCTGGGTAGTTTTTGCATTAGTGCTAAAACCAACACCCTGACCGAAATCTTTCAACTGGCGTGCGCCGATATTAGAGGTCATGATGATGATCGTATTCCTGAAATCAACCTTACGGCCTAATGAATCAGTCAACTGGCCTTCATCTAATACCTGTAACAATATGTTAAATACATCCGGGTGAGCTTTTTCAATCTCATCCAATAATACTACTGCATATGGTTTACGACGTACTTTTTCAGTCAACTGGCCACCTTCTTCGTAACCCACGTAACCCGGAGGCGCCCCAACTAAACGAGATACCGCGAATTTCTCCATGTACTCGCTCATATCAATCTGTATCAGCGCATCTTCCGTGTCAAACATAAAACGGGCAAGCTCCTTAGCAAGCTCAGTTTTACCAACACCTGTTGGGCCTAAGAAAATAAATGAACCAATTGGTTTTTTAGGATCTTTCAGTCCGGCACGGGTACGTTGTATAGCGCGGGTTAATTTTTTAATCGCGTCATCCTGACCAATGATCTTACCGGCAATAGTATCAGACATGTTCAACAGCTTTAAGCTGTCGGCTTGCCCAACTTTTTGCACCGGGATACCGGTCATCATTGAAACCACCTCGGCAACATTATCTTCGGTTACAGTGTAACGTTTTGATTTTGTTTCCGCTTCCCATACTGATTTTGCCTGGTCGAGTTCTTCTAACAGATGTTTTTCAGTATCGCGAAGCTTAGCTGCTTCTTCATATTTCTGGCTGCGAACCACTTTATTCTTTTCAACCTTAATCAGCTCTATCTTTTGCTCAATATCCAAAATATTCTGTGGAACGTGTATATTGGTTAAGTGAACACGTGAGCCTGATTCATCTAAAGCGTCAATAGCCTTATCCGGTAAAAACCTGTCGGTAATATAACGGGTGGTTAATGCAACGCAAGCGTTAATAGCTTCAGGCGTATAAGTTACACCGTGGTGTTCTTCGTATTTCTCTTTAATCCTGTTTAATATCTCGATGGTTTCATCAGGAGTAGCAGGCTCAACCATTACTTTTTGGAAACGACGGTCTAACGCACCATCTTTTTCAATGTACTGGCGATACTCATCTAATGTTGTCGCGCCAATGCATTGGATCTCTCCACGTGCCAAAGCCGGTTTAAACATATTCGAAGCATCAAGCGAACCTGAAGCGCCACCTGCACCAACTATAGTATGTATCTCATCAATAAATAAAATTACATCCGGAGATTTTTCCAATTCATTCATTACCGCTTTCATGCGTTCTTCAAACTGTCCACGGTATTTGGTACCTGCCACCAATGAAGCCAGATCAAGCGTTACCACGCGTTTGTTAAACAACACACGTGATACTTTACGCTGAACTATACGCAATGCAAGTCCTTCAGCAATTGCTGATTTACCTACACCCGGTTCACCTATTAAAATAGGGTTGTTTTTTTTACGACGTGATAAGATCTGCGATACACGCTCAATTTCTTTCTCACGACCAACGATCGGGTCAAGGCGGCCATCTTCAGCTGCTTTGGTTAAATCGCGGCCAAAGTTATCAAGCACCGGTGTTTTCGATTTTATGTCAGATACCTTTTTAGGCTGGCTAAAAGAGTCATCATCTTTAAATTCATCCTCACCACCAGTTGGCGATCCAGGCATCTCGTCGGTCACATCATTTTTGTGTGATTCAACTTCGCCTTTAAATATCTCGTAGTTAACATTAAACTGCATTAATATCTGCGATGCGATATTATCCTCATCACGTAAAATCGATAGCAGTAAATGCTCTGTACCAATTACATCACTTTTAAATATTTTAGCTTCAAGGTAAGTTATCTTCAATACTTTCTCTGCTTGTTTAGTTAAAGGAATGCTGCCTATGTGTACATTAGTGCCAACGGTGCCTTTTACGGCATCTTCAACGGCACGGCGCAATTTGGCGGTATCAACAGTAAGCTCTTTAAGTAATTTAATAGCTACTCCGTCCCCGTCGCGAATTAATCCGAGTAGAAGGTGTTCTGTACCAATATAATCATGGCCAAGGCGTAACGCCTCTTCTCTGCTATATTGTATAACATCCTTAACCCGTGGCGAAAATTTAGCTTCCATATTATACCTTTCTAAGTTTGTACGTTCCTAATTTAAAAATTGTTTTTCTCAAAAGGAACAAGTTCTTTTTACACTTATCAACAATATTATTGCCAAGTTTTTAAACCGTTTAAAAACAGACATTGTTATGATGTGCAATCTATTAATTTACCCATTACACAAAGAATTTTATTTATAAAAATTGATATTATTAGCTATAAATGACAGTATATCAATTGTTAATAATTTTTAGATCCCTGCCAGCGTAAATAGTTTAATATATTAATGCTTTCTATTCCCTAATTATGACAAATATGGAATATACGGCACCTTGTTTATGACATTACGACATACAAACGTGCTATGGTTGCCCATTATTACTAAATATACGTAAAAACATTATATGTTGATTAGACCAAACATATTATAATGTTTGTTGTATAAATATAAAAATCATAATTCTTAAATTTAATCAAACAATTCTTAAATCCTTTCACTCCAATTTAACCAATTATGGAAACTAAACTTTTCACAAAATTCTCTGCCGAGTTTTTCGGCACACTGGTACTTGTTTTAATGGGATGCGGCAGCGCGGTAATTGCAGGGGCAAACGGCACTACGGGCGTGGGCATTTTAGGCATAGCATTTGCTTTTGGCTTGTCGGTTGTGGCAATGGCTTACGCAATTGGGCACATATCTGGTTGCCACATTAATCCGGCAATTTCAATAGGCATGGTGGTAGCCGGTCGTATGCCGGCAAAAGAGGCTGCCGCTTATGTTATTGCGCAGATATTAGGCGCAATTGCGGGTGCAGCCCTGCTTTTCCTTATTGCATCAGGTAAAGATGGATATTCGGTAGCAGCAAACGGCCTTGGGCAAGATGGTTACGCCGCGGCATCACCGGGTGGCTATAATTTATTATCGGGCTTTGTTGCCGAAACCGTATTTACATTTATTTTCTTGCTGGTTATTTTCGGTTCTACCTCTACAAAAAATATACATGGTGGTTTTGCCGGCTTAGCAATAGGCTTAAGTTTAGTA